>Ga0335397_10003946_pt1 | contig 19715 bp, 21 predicted proteins | sample MAT04_FD_205740 | JGI IMG/M metagenome (GOLD analysis project Ga0335397, IMG submission 205740) | Freshwater microbial communities from Lake Fryxell liftoff mats and glacier meltwater in Antarctica - MAT-04 (spades assembly) (version 2) ... | reverse complement strand
GGAGGTGATCCACGAGCGTGCTATGGCCTGCGGCTGGGGCAGCCGTGGATCGGTCTCGAAATACGGGGCGATGGTGGCGCTGGTCTGGTCGTTGCGGAAGCCGGGATAGGCCTCGCCCAGCCCAGGATTGTTGGAAAGTGCGTACCAGGTGTTTTCTCCGGGAGCCACGCCTGTGAAGGAGAGCAAGGGGTTGCTCTCCTGGGTGCGCCTCGCGCCGGAAACGGAGGGTTGGGTGACGCTGTAGGGCTTGTCGGAGAGAGGTAGAAAGACTTCATCCGGGTTGTACGGGTCGCCCTCGCCCTGAACGGTGAGCTCCCATTTCTGCGAGGAAGTGTTCCAAGTCCAAATGATGTCCACGTGCTCGCCGAGAGGTATCATCCCGGCGGAGGAGAGGACGGATGAGAGAAGTAAAGTGGTGGGGATTTTCATAAATCAAGGGGCGACGCCGGGAGGTTTCGCGATGTTGATCCCGGCGGCGGTTTTTCTTTTCAGCTCGCTGGCACGGAAACCACGGATGCTGCCATCGACATAGAGAATGTTGGTGGAACCCGTTTCGTCATCCGAGGCTTTTCCGCCGAAGCGGCCGACCGCGATATCGGCCTTCACGGCGGACCATGAGTTCCACTGCTCCGAGTGGGTGTGGTCGTTGCCGGGTCCGGGTCCGTAGCGGTCCGAGCAGATGAAAGCCATGGGAGTGTTGGTGTGGTCGGGGATCGCGGAGAGCCGGTTCAGCGCGGGGCCGGTGGGTTCGCCAAAGGGATCGACGGGGGGCAGGAACAGGAAGCTGTTGAGGATGTAGCTGGTTCCCTTCCCTGCGAGCCGTTGCGCGGCCTTGGGATCGGCAGGACAGATTCGTGTCTTGTCGAAGATGTTGAGGTGATCCTCCAACGCGTAGATCCATGCGGTCTGGAGATCGGTGCTGTGGGTGGTTTCAGGGAAAACTCCATTGTGATCGCCCGCGTAAAGGTGCAGGCCGATGCCGATGGAACGGAGGTTTGAGGCGCAGGCAGCCTGTTTGCTTTTCGCAAGCGCGCCTCTGACGCCGTAAATTGCGACAGTCGCAAGCACTGCGACGATCACGATTACGACCAGCAGTTCCACCAGGGTGAATCCCGGCGCTCGTTCGTTTGTGTTTCTTCTCACGCCGAGGAAACTCACGCTAAAACCTGCCAAGTGCAACTTTTTTGCGTTTTTAAATTGCGTTTTTGTTGCGTTAGGAGATTCTTGCGGCGACATGAAATTCAAAATGTTCAAACTGCCCCTGTTGTCCTCCGCTTTGATCGGAAACGCGAATGCCGCCACGTTTCTCACCAGCGGCTCCTACGACGCCCCCGCCTTCGAATACATCTCCGGCATGGGCTTCGAAGGTGAGATCCACGACGAGTCAACTGACATGGCTCTCGACCCGGCGGACAACATTTTCCAAATCAGACAGATGTCCACTACGACTTTCCAAGGCAATGCCTATTACTGGATCCCTGCGGACATTTTGGATGCCGGCAACAATATGGTCCCACACATCGGGGTCGGGCTGGAGGAGCTTGTCGCGGGAGACTGGGTGAACAGCGAGATCGTGATCACCTTCCAGTCGCTCGCTTACACGGGTCCAGGAGTCGGAAATTTCGTCTTCTGGACGGATTCCCCGGGCGAGATCCTGCATTTCGATTCATCGGATGGAGCGGGAGACGCGCTCAACACACTGGCGGGCAGCCACGTTCACTACAACTGGGGATTTTCCGAGATCGGCACGTATGAGATCACCCTCGGAATCTCCGGGACTCATGTGATGGACGGGCCGCAGACAGGAGCCGCGACCTACACTATCCAAGTCGTTCCCGAGCCCTCCTCCGCGCTCCTCGCCGGGTTGGGCGCGCTCGTTCTTCTCCGCCGCAGACGGTAAGATTTCCTCACTGACAGAGGTTCGTGGAAAGGCACCGTCCGGAATTTTCCTGGCGGTGTCTTTTTTTCCGGAAATCGCCGGTTCACTCCCCGATCGCATCGAGTTCCGCGTAGTATCCTCCGAAGAAGCCGATGATTTTCCAAGCGACAAAAGCGAGGATGAAAAAATACAGCACCTTGGGGATCATGACGGCGGCGGTTTTCATCGCGGACTCCGCGTCCTGCTGGAACTTGTTCGCCCAGTTTCCGAGATCCGTATCGAGTGTGCCCGCCTCCTCGCCGGTGGAATAGGAGCGCGCGAAGGATTTCGGAAAGGCGGTCTCCGCGATGAATACGGGACCGAGGGCGTTGCCCTCCCTGGCGATCGCGACGAGACGGTCGCCGGCCTTCCGGACGCGTCCGCTTTGCGAGGAATCCGCGGAGACACGGGCGGTTTCCACCATGGAGATCCCGGCCAGCAGGCAGGCGTGATAGACCTTGCAGAAGCGCGACATCGCCACGGCTTTGCGGGCTTTCCCCACCCAAGGGATCGCGTTGAGGGCATCGTCCGCGCCCGAGTTGTCACGTGCGGAAACGGCGACCGTTTTCCCCAGGAAGAACAGCACCAGCCCCACGGCATACATGATGAGAAGTGCGGTGAGGAACCCGCTACCTTTGGCCTTGTCCTCATCCATCATCGCCAAGGGCACGGTGGCGATGAAGACGCCGAGATGCAGCACGATGAGCGGATAGATCATCCCGCGTATCATCGCCTGGCGGGCGGCGGAAACCATTCCGAAGTATTCCGCGAGGTGCCGGAAGGCGGGACCGAGTTTGCCGCCACGCTCGCCCGCGCCAATGATGCTGCGCTCCAGGCCACTGATCGTTCTCGAATCCTTTGCGAAGGCGGCGGTGATCGTCTCCCCATGGTCGAGGCCGCTTTCCAAGTCTTTGAGCAGATGCGTCTGGGCAGCAGGGAGCCTGGTGTCCCGCATCACTGCGGCGGCTTTGCGGATATCGAAGCCGGCCTCCAGCAGCTTGGCCATCTCGGCGTAGAAAAGGTGCTTGTCGTTTGCGCCGGGTATCATGTGGCTACATCCTTACTTTTTCCGTCCCCCGCAGGAAGCATGAATCCCTGCGATATTTTACCTTCTTTTTACACAAAAATCCCTACGTTGTGTCCAGCATAGCTCCGATGAAAAACTACATCCTCCTGCTTCTGACCGCTTCCGCCGCGCTTGCGGAAACCACCGTCACCCCTGCCTTCGAGTCCGTCGGCATGTTCAAGAACGGCCTCGCCGTCGTCCGCGTCAGCTTCCCGGTCGGGGAGCCGGGGCAATACGTCTGGGAAAAAGTCCCCCACATCGTGCACGGCTCCCTGTGGATGGAGAGCGATGGCGAGGTCAGCGTCCTCTCCACCACCCGGAAGATCGAGGAGAAGGATGAAGCGGAGACCCCGGTCGGAAATCTTCAGAAGGATCTCGCGGGAAAAGAGGTCACCGTCACCTACGGTTCGAGGACGGACGGAAACAACACCCTGGCAAAGGGCACCGTGTGGGACGTCCCCGCCGCCGCAACCAGCCGCACTTGGGATACGGATTACAGCTCGTTGAACCCGAACAGCGGCTCCTACTACTGGCAGCGAAATCAAATTTCCGGAAACGGATTTTCCCCGCCCCAGCTCACCACCGGGAACTTCCTGGTCATCCGGGAAGAAAACGGCACCCGCAGCTACATCAGCCAGAGCAGCATCTCCTCCGTATCCGTCTCCGGCCCGTTCGAGCCAGCCACCCGCACGGTCGAGAAACCCGTGCTGGTCTTCGATGTCCGGCGCGCCCCGGCCAATGGCGGGACGGTCATGGTCACATACCTCACCAAAGGCCTCGCGTGGCTGCCATCCTACCGGCTCGATCTAACCGATCCGAAGAAACTTTCGATCCGCCAGAACGCGGTGGTGCGCAACGAGATGGGCGACGTGGAAAACACCGAGCTTCAACTCATTTCCGGTTTCCCGAACGTGCGGTTCGGATCGGTCGATTCCCCGCTCTGGCCCGGCACCGGGCTCGCTGCGTTTTTCCAGCAGGTGAACCAGTCCGGCTCCAACCCGAACGGCATCCTCAGCAACTCCCTTAGCCAGCAGGCGGTGTATCTGAACAACTCCTCCCCCTCCGATGGCTCGCCGCTGCCGGACGTTGCCGAGGAGGGAAATGTCAGTGACGACATCCACTACCACAGCATCGGGAAACGCAGCCTGAAAGCCGGCGACAGCCTCTCGCTGGACGTCGCCGCAGCCGGGGCGGAATATGATCGGGTTGTCGAATGGACGGTTCCCGATCCGCGCGATGGCAACGGCCGCTACCGCTATACGAGCGGCAACCTACCTCCTGCCGGTGGGGGCGACGCATGGGATGCCGTCCGTTTCAGCAACCCTTTTGATTTCCCAATGACCACCGCCGCGGCTTCCATCGTGGAGGGCGGGCGTTTCCGTGGCCAGAGCGTTTCCGAATGGGTGAATCCCGGCCAACAGACCTGCGTGAAAATCACCCGCGCCCTCAGCATCCGCACCGAGGCCGGTGAAACGGAGGAGGAAGGCGAGCGCCAGATCGTTTTCATCGGCGGGAACGATTACCAGCGGACGACCGTCAAAGGCCGTCTGGCGGTGCGCAACTTCCGTGGCAAGGATGCGGTGCTCACCATCCGCTGCGAGTTTTCCGGGAAACTTCTCGAAGCCGATGGCGACCCGAAAACCACCCTCCGCGTTGAGGGCGCCACCAGCGTGAATCCCCTCCGGCAGCTCGACTGGACCATCACTCTTCCAGCCGGAGAGGAAAAGGAACTCACCTACCGCTACGAGGTGCTGGTGGACCGGTGAGCGTTCCTAGGTCTTGAAATCCCGCATCTGGAAGGCCATCCAGCCGATCACGAAAAAAGTCACGTTCAGCCCGATCAGAAAGGCGTAGCTCTCCAGCACCTTCGGCCAGGAGAGCTGCTGCTCCAACAGGAAGACCCACGCGCTCATCCGCCAGGTGATGAAGTAGCTCTCGTAGGGTTTCACGAAGGGGAAATACTGCATGATCATATCGACGAAGAGGATCGACAGCGTCATGATCGTCGCGGCAGCAGGCTTGATCCGGAAACAGGAGAACATGAATGCCATCGATGAGAGCGTGATCGTACTGATACCGATCCCCACCGCCGAGAGCGCAAGGCGTGAGGCACCCTCCCACCACTCCGGATAGGCGGCGAAAACTTTCATCTTCGGCTCAATCACGAACAGTCCGCCCTCCCAGCCGACCGCCGCGACAGCCATCGCGTAGCCGCTGATGCCCACGAAGAACACGAAGCTGAACGTGTAGAGGCATACCGCCGCGTATTTCACCAGCAGCAGACGCAGACGGCTGATCGGCCTCGCGAAGACCATGCGCAGGTTCCCGTCCTCGTTTTCCTTCGCCACGATGTCCCCCGCCACCAAGGCGAAGTAGATGGAGCCGAGCAGGAACATGCTGAAAAGCATGATCGTGAAAGTGATCGAAAGGGAGCTGTAGTAGGTTCCGAAATCCAGGCCGTTGGTCTCCATCGTCTCGCGCACCTGCCGCCGCGCGGAGTCCAGCTTGTAAATATAGAGGATGAACGCCTCCAACGCCAGGAAAGCCCCGTAGCCCATCCATGTCCGCGGTCGCGCGAAGAGCTTCCGCAGCTCGCCTCTGAGTTGTTGGAGAAAAATCATCCGCCGCCATTCATAAGCTGGAATCCGGGACGCGCCAGAAATTTTCCGGAACAGAACACTCATTCCTCGAATGTGATCCATGACGAATTCTCCGAAGCAGCCGAATTTTCGAGAAGTTCCATATTGATGGTTCGATCAAGACCGCTTTTCGCAATGGTCGAACCGTTGACCCATACCATAAATGGTGGATGCTTGATCGGCATCTGGTTCAACGCCATGTTCGGGTGATCCAGCTTTTCCGCGATAATCGAGGCACCGAGAGCTCCAACCATCTCGTCTTTCACAGAGACAACTACTCCGGCGGATTCGAGGTTTTCGGGGGAATAAGTGGAAGGAACAACCCAAAGTTTCTCGCGCTCGATTATCTTGTAATTCTCAGTCATGCTGAGGATATTGTCCAAGCCATACCAGGCGAAATACACAGGGGAATTCGTGGGGTCGGCCTTGTCCGGGCGGATGATGTCATCGATGCCTATCAACTCACTGTGCGGCTTCTCGCACGTTTCGAAGCGCGGGGCGCGACGAAGCGGGCTGCCCTCTCTCATGAAGGTCTCGTTCAGGGAGAGGAGAGCCCGCTTGACAGCGTCATCCTGCGGCACTCCCTCGTTATATAAGAACACCAGTCTTTGCTCAGGTTTGAAGAATTTATCCAGAGTTCTCCCATACTCCGTAGGCCCCGGGCCGTACTGAACTCCGGCGACCTTCGGGGTGCCGTGAATTTTCGCATCGACCGGATCGGTCACACCTAGATAGATGAGCCCCTTCACACCAGGCCTCTCAAGAAGACCGGAGGCCTTCACTGCCTGGGTTGCGTATGTGCCGAGCGTCACGTAATAGTCGACCTCCGGATATCGGTCTTTTGTCCTCGCAATGACCCCTTCCCATATCGGCCCTGCATCGGGCTCACGAGGAGACGCGTATTTGCCAGGGGGAAAATGGGGATCCTCGGCCTGAGGCATGGAGATCTCAAAGCCGCGTTTACCTGCGAGCTTCGTAAGCTCCTTGCGAAAACCTCTCAAGATCGCTTTCTCATAGTCCACGTTCTCTCCCATGATTGCGACGAGTCGAATCGTTCCCTTTTTCAAAGGTTCGGGTTTTGGCTTCAGTTCCTGGAAAGCCTGTTTCACATCGTCACCGGTTTTGCTTTGGAGCCAAATCCCTCCGATGGTGAGCGCGATGAGAGCGGCGACACCGCCGAAAACGGCCTTGCTGAATCTTAGACCCTGTCTGTGAACACCGGTGATTTCGACCCGCATCCCCATCACGCTTTCCTGAAGGGCGAGGACACGAGATCGGATTTCGTCACCGTCCTGGGGACTTTCACGGAGGTGGGGATCACCTGAAAGCCTCTTGCGATGGGCGGCTTGCAGGGAGCGTTTTTCCGCACTCTCGGTATCGGGTTCCGGATCGTAGGGAAAATCCTCGGGACATATGAAAGTGTAAACCCGGAAAGCGTCCTCACCACGCTCGCTCTGGATGCGTCTTCCCAGAGCATATTCCATTTGGGTATAGCTGATCCGTGGTTGACCTTGAAGGATCTTCTCGGGATCAGGCTCGGCTCCATATCGCATCCCGACGATATGTATGAGCGCCTGGCATTCTGAAATTTTAGCCTCCAGCATCCCGGCAACTGTGCGGGCGTCGGGTTCGAAGTTCGTCTGCTCCACGGGATGGCAATTGATTGTGAGCAGGGCTTCCTTGATGATCTGGCGGACACTGCCGAGATCGCCGCTTGTTGCGGAGACAAATACTTTCGGGACAATGGGCATTACCATTCCCTATCAGGAGGTTTCACTTTGGCGAGAGCCAAGTGAAACGATGCTCAGTTCGGGCTGCCTTTTCCGTTGAGAATCTCCATATACACATCCTCCAGCGAGCGGCGGACGCGGGCGAACTCGCGGACTTTGACTCCGGCGCGGACGAGGCCTTCGACGACTTCGGCTGGGTCGGTCTCGCGGGGGAGGGAGATTTTCCCTTTCCCGACGATTTCCCCGCCCATGCGGCGGATGAAGGCTTTGGAGATTTCCCAGGGATCGAAATCGACCTGATAGACGGGGATGTCATCGCGGAAGTCGGTGACGGGCCCCTCGAAGACGCGGCGGCCCTCGCGGAGGATGGCGACGCGGTCGCACATGATCTCGACTTCGGAGAGGAGGTGGGAGTTGAAAAGGACGGTCATGCCTTTTTCCGCGCGGAGCTGGAGGATGAACTCGCGGAACCACTTGATGCCCTCGGGGTCGAGGCCGTCGGTGGGTTCGTCGAGCAGGAGCAGCTCCGGCTCCGGGAGCAGTGCCTGGGCGAGGGCGAGGCGCTGCCTCATGCCGTGGCTGTAGGTGCGGACTTTCGAGCCGACGCGCTTGGTGAGGCCGACTTGCTCGATGACTTCGCGGGCGGCCTTTTCATCGAATCCGCCGGAGTAACCCATGAGGATTTTCAGATTTTCCCAGCCGCTGAGATAATCATAGAAAGCGGGTGCCTCGAAGATGGCACCGACTTTGCGGAGGGCTTTGGCGCGGTTTTTCTGGACCGAAATGCCATCGATGAAAACCTCGCCGGAGCCGGGGGCGACCATGCCGAGGATAATCCCGAGGGAGGTGCTTTTCCCCGCGCCGTTGTGCCCGAGGAGGCCGTAGATCTCGCCTTTCTCAAGCTTGAACGAAACGTCGCGGAGGGCGGGTTTCCCCCCGAAGTCTTTGCAGAGTCCTTTGGCTTCAAGCATGGTTTTCAGTTTCCGTTGCCGATGGCAAAGCGCAGTTTGTTCGAGCTGCTGGAGTCCGCGTAGAGGATGTTCGTGCCATTGGGGTGCCAGCTTTCCTTGTCGGTTACTAGAGGGACCGTCTCGGGCCGGTTGTCGATCCCCATGAAACTGACCTGGCTGATGTGGAGTCCGTTCTGGGTGAAATTCCAGTTGTAACTGCCGCCGGTTTTGGCGAATTGTTTGGCATCCGCAGGGCATTGGAAGGCGTCCTCGCTGCCTCCGACGTATTCAAGGAGGACGGTTTCCAGGACGTCTTCGGAGGATTGCTTGCTTTCGCGGCCTAGCGCGAGCGTGGGAAGTTTCTGGTTGTGGTCCGAAAGGTAGCCCTGGAGGCCGACACCGATGGAGCGGAGATTCCCCAGACAGGCGGCTTCCCGGCCTTTTCCTATCATGGACCGGCTGACGGGGACGCCAATCCCGACGAGCGTGGCAATGATGGCGATCACGATCAGGAGTTCGATCAGGGTGAAGCCGGGAAGGTGACGGGTGAATCTCATTGCGGTCCGAACTGGTTTCCTCTGAGGCCCTGCATGACCTCGTTCATGGCTTCCATGAGGGGGGCGAGATCCATTTTTGTTTCCGCGCTGGCTTTGTCGAAATAGGCGGACATGCCTTGCTGGGAAATTTTCGTGAGCAGGGTCTCGTCCATCTCCTTGGCTTTCCGCATCTCTTCTTCCGTGCGGCCTTCCTGAATGTCCTTGAGGCCCTTTTCGACGAATTTCTTCCGCTGCTCAGGTGGCATCTTGTCGATGGCCTCCATGAAACGGCCCATCGACTCGACGATGGTGATGTCGATGAAGAGGTTTTTCTCCTGCGGACTGAGTTTCTCGAAAAATCCCCGGCCGGTGCGACTGTCCCGGTTCTTTTCCCGCTCCTGAAAATCGAGCTTGTTGAGCAAGTTGGCGATGCGGCGGATCTCCTCGTCGCGGCGCTTGGCTTCGGCAGCCCCGCCCTGGTTCTCAGACCAATCGGCGAGGTCCAGTTCCCGCACTTCACGGTCGAGGCGCTTGGCGGTGATTCTTTTCCCCTCCGCGAAGGTGCGGACGGCAAAGACCACGCCCCATACCAGCGCGAGGATGAGGATGGCTTTGAAAATGATGGATCGGTTCCCGCTCACCCCCGTAGGCTAAACCATTTCCAAGGTCGCGCAAGTGCCACTCTTCTGGCGGAATTTCAATTTCTGGATTGGATATCGCGGACGTTTTGTTCAGTCTCCGCGCATGATTCTTCCCATCGTCCAATACGGTGAACCCATCCTCCGCCAGCAGTGCCGCCCCGTTGAAAAGATCGACGCGGACCTCAAGGAACTTGTCGCCGACATGCTGGAGACCATGAAGAACGCAAACGGGGTCGGTCTCGCCGCCCCGCAGATCGGCGCGGACGTGCAGCTTGCCGTCGTCGATGTCTCGCACGATCCTGAATGCGTGTCTTATCTGCAAGTCGATGGCAAGGACGCGGAAATCGAGGACATAATGCCCTTGGTTTTCATCAATCCCTCTTTGGAATACGGGCAGGAGAAAGAGCTGGAATTCGAGGGTTGCCTGAGCATCCAGGGCATCCGTTGCGAAGTCCGCCGCCCTGCGGAAATCAAAGCCACCCTCCCCCAACTGGACGGCAGCACTCTGGTCATCGAGACCGACGGCCTGCTCGCCCGCGCAATCCAGCACGAAATCGATCACCTCAACGGAGTCCTTTTTGTGGACCGGCTGTCCGCTGTCGGGAAAGTCAGTGTGAAAAACCGGCTCAAGCGCCTGCTCGCGGAAAGGGATTCTTAACCAAGGACGGGGGTCGGACCAGGCCATCTCTAAAACTTTCTAAAAAGTTTTATCTATTTCGCTCGACATTACGGCTACACGAAGCTTATTCCTGTCCCTGCACTTAGGCGACAATCCCCTGACCCCCATTTATCATGAGCACAACTCGCGGCATCTTCGAAACCTTCCAGAACCCGGCTCCGCAGGCCGCGACACCTCCCCCGTCGCCCTTCGCCATTGCCGCTGATTCCCCGCAGTCCCCGCCGCAGAATCTCGCTCCCAGCCCTTTCGCAGTCGCTCCACCTGCTGAGCAAGCCCGCAGGGAATCCCCGTTCGCCATCGTCAGCGAGGAAGAGGTGTCCGCCTATGAGGATTCCAAAACGGTGCGCCTCCCGGAACGTCGCAAGGCGCCGGAGTCCCCGTTCCAAATCTCAGAGCCACAGGGCTTCGGATTCGAAGCTCCGCAGCAGGCCCAGCCCCAGGCTCTCAAGGCAAGCCCATTCGAGGTTGAAAGGCCGGCTCCCGCTCCCCAGCAGACCCCTCCCGCATCCCCTTTCACTATGGAGCACGCGCCCGCCGCGGCAGCTCCTCCAGCTCCAGCTCCACCTTCGCAGAACGCATTCGGTGGCTGGCCACAGTCCGAGTCCGCCCCGCGTCCCGCACCAACACCAGTCGCTCCGCACCCGGCACCAGCTCCCCAGCCAGCCGCTTTCGCGCCGCCACAACAGCACGCGGCCGCCGCATCATCCGACAGTGATTCATCACATTCCGATTCCTACACCATCAAACAGCTCGAGCTTCGCGCCATCTTCGGTGTGGATCGTGAAATGACCCACGAGGAGATCGTCCAGCGCGCCCGCTCTCTGCCGGGCATCCGCCAGATCGCCCGCGTGAGCGAGTCCGATATTTCCGCAGTCGATGCGCTCAAAACCGTCATCCAGAATCTCGGCTTCGGCAGCAGCCCGATCAAACTCTACTCCGGCTCCGTGCCCATCGAGTTCATCCGCGAAGGCAAGACCCTTCTGGCCGTCCAGACCGATGGCGGCTTCGCACCTGGCGTCCGCGAGACTCTCATGATCGTCGCACGCGAGCTGGGCAGATGAAGGAGCGCAGGTTTTCAACCCGCCATCTGACGGTCTGCTCTTTCCCGGGATAAAATTTCAGAAAATACTTTCCGCCACCACCATCACCTCTTCGAAAGGCAGGTCGGAAAGCATCCCATATTCATCATGCCGGTAGAGCCGAGCCCGCATACTGGCCGGACTCGACATCCCGCAAAGGAAGCGAGCCATCTGCCGCTCTGACATGAGCGAGGCGTGCTTTTCATCAAGCAGTGCGCGGATGCGGCCAAGCTCAGCCATGGAAACCTTCCTTGGCTTCTTCCGTTTCAGCTTCACGGGCAGTATCCCCCGGCAGCGGTCGCAGTGCCCGCACTGCACATCCATTTTCTCTCCGAAATGCTTGAGCAGCCGCTGGGTCATGCATCCCTTTCCTGAAGCCAAAGCCATCACCTGATCGAGCCGCTTGAGATCGGAAGCCTCCCTTTCCCGGAAAATTCCCACCATCTCCTCGATCAGTTTCTCCCTGTCCTCTGGCTCACGTTTCACCCGGAAAACGTGCCTCCAGCCGGATCTTCTCACCACCGCGTCCCCGCCCGCCTCCATCTCGGAAATGATCTTCCCCAGCCCATCGCGATCCACGCCCAGCCTCCCGGCGGCCTCGCCGATTCTAACAGTCAGCCATTTCCAATCCGCGTCCAGATTTTCCAGCAGCTTTTCTAACGACTTCCGCTCCTTCGGACTCCGACCCGCCAGTACCCGTGCCCGCGGACCTAACAACTTCAGCTTGAAGGTGTCCCAGAAAGTCCCCTTCGCCTCCAGGATCCCGTCCGTTTCAAGATACGCGAAAATGATTTCCACCACCGTCTGGCGTATGTCCGAGGTCGTCGCGAGATCGTAGAACGAGACATCGAACTCCGCGCCCTGCCGGAAAATCCGTTGCATCAGATTCCGTAGCGCCTGCTCGCCGGGTGTGTCGGAGAAAATGAAATTTTCCAGCACCGTCACATCCTCGGCACAGGCCAGCATCTCGCACACCGCGGGCTCCCCGTCCCGTCCCGCGCGTCCTATCTCCTGGGTGTATCCTTCCAGACTTTTCGGCAGATTGTAATGGATCACCGCGCGGATGTCCGCCTTGTCCACGCCCATTCCGAAGGCGATCGTCGCTACCACTATCCCGAGCTCGCCACCCATGAACTGTTCCTGGATCTCCCGCCTCAGCTCAGTCCGCAGTCCCGCATGGTACGCCCGCGCCGCCATCCCGCTTTTCGCCAGAAAAGTAGCCACCTCTTCCGCCGTCTCCTGCCGCGTCACATACACGATGGCTGGCCTGCCGTAACTGCCCAGCCTCTCTGTGAGAATTGATTTCCTATCCGCAACACCGCAAGGAGTCACCCGCAGATCCAGATTCTTGCGGTGAAAGGTCAGCTTCACGACGTCCGCCTTCGCCACCCGGAACTGCCGCCGTATGTCCGCCTCCACTTTGGGAGTCGCGGTCGCGGTGAGTGCCAGAATCCGCTTAACCTTGAGCTGCTTGCATGTCCGCGCGAGCTTCAGATAGTCAGGCCGGAAATTATGTCCCCATTCTGAAATGCAGTGCGCCTCATCCACCGCGATCAGCGACAGCCTCACGCCCTTGAGCAGCTTCCGGAACTCCGCGTTCCCCAGCTTTTCCGGTGAAACATATAGCAGTTTCCAATGACCCTCCCTCAGTTTATCCACCACCTCACCGTACTCCGCAGCGTTCAAGGTCGAGTCCAGCCGAGCCGCCGCCACGCCCTTCGCGACCAGCCGGTCCACCTGGTCCTTCATCAGCGCGAGCAGCGGTGAAACCACCAGCGCCGTCCCCTCCAGCATCAGCGCCGGAAGCTGGTAGCACAGGGATTTCCCTCCGCCTGTCGGAAAAATCGCAAGCGCTGACCGTCCCTTCAGCAGGGTGGAAATCACCTCTTCCTGCCCGCTGCGCAGCTCCGTGAATCCGAAAACCTTTTCCAACACCTCCTTCACGCCGCATGTTCTATCGCCTTTTTCGTGCCTCGTCCATTCGCGGGAAAAATACTTCCCGAACCCCCCTCGCAAGACCAGCATCAGGCTCACCGTATCCGCTAAAGTTATGAAAAAGATCCTAATCATCTGCCTGGTTGCCGCTTCCTCCGTCCTCGCCAAGGAACCTGTGAAACAGGAGACCGCGAGCCTCCAGATCGTCACCGCCGACATGGCAACCGCCGCCAATGCCTTCCTCGCTTCTCTCGACGAAGCCCAAGTGAAGAAAGCCCAGTTCCCATTCGATGGCGAGCAGCGCGAGAACTGGGGCTTCGTCCCCCGTGAGCGCAAAGGCGTTTCAATCGAGGAGCTGGACGAGAAGCAAGTCGCCCTTGTCCAAAGCCTTCTGAAAACCGCCCTCAGTGATACCGGTCTCGGAAAAGTCGATGCGATCCGAACCCTCGAAGCCTTCCTCGCGGAGATCGAAAAAAAGCCCGACTTCCGCAATCCCAAAGCCTATTTCACCTCGGTCTTCGGCGAGCCATCCGCCACCGGCACATGGAGCTGGCGCTTCGAGGGCCACCACCTCGCGCTGAACTACACTATCGTCGATGGGAAAGCTGTCGCCGTCACACCTTCCTTTTTCGCGTCGAATCCCGGTGAAGTCACCCAGGAGCACAAGCTCAAAGGCTTCCGCCCCTTCCATGCCGAGGAAGACTTCGCCCGCGCCCTCGCCAAATCTCTCAAGGAAGCCGGCAAGGAAGTCGTCTATTCCGAAACGCCTCCCGGTGAGATCCTCACCGCCGAAGACCGCACCGTGAAACAGCTTGATCCAGTCGGAATCAAAGCCTCCGGGATGACCGAAGCGCAGCAGAAGGCGCTAATGGATCTCGTCGCCGTTTATGCCAAGCGCCACCGCACGGAACTAGCCGACTCCGACATCGCCAAGATTGAAGCCGACATGGCCAATCTCCGCTTCGGCTGGGCCGGCGGACTTGAGCGCGGTGAGCCATACTACTACCGCATCCAAGGTACTACGTTCCTAGTGGAAGTCGCAAACATCCAGAACAACGGCAACCACTTCCACGGCGTCTGGCGGGACTCCGCCAACGACTTCGGGCGGGATCTTCTTGGCGAGCACGCGAAGGATGAAAAATGAAGAGAAGAGGAACCGCGGATGAACGCGGATAAACACGGATCGGATTCTTCGCTGGATTTTCAAAATGGAATTTGAAGCTGAAACCGGGACGATTCTCAATTGCGCGTTCGAGGTTTTGAACGAGCTAGGGCATGGGCTATTGGAAAAACCTTATGAGAACGCTCTCTGCGTCGAATTTTCCTTACGGGGAATCCCGTGGACCCAGCAACCGCGGTTTGATGTGCTCTACAAATCCGTGAAGGTCGGGGAATACGTCCCCGACCTCATTGCTTTCGACAACGTGGTCGTGGACACGAAAGTCACCAAACAGATCACCGATCACGAAATCGGCCAGATGCTCAATTACCTCAAAATCACCGGACTCCCCGTAGGTCTCATTCTGAATTTCAAACGCAGCAAACTCGAATGGAAAAGAGTCATACTGAGCCGGGACTAGACAAAAAATCCGAAGAATCCGATCCGCGTCCATCCGCGTTCATCCGTGGTTCCTCTTCCCAAATGGAAAGGCAGCAACTCGAGTTCCTCAACAGCCCACCCCCCGTCGGAACCCCAAATTTCTGGGATTACTCCCCCGGAAAGAAACTCGCATGGAACGAGTACGGGGATCCGGCCGGAAAAGCCGTGTTCTACTACCACGGCTGGCCCAGCTCCCGGCTCCAGGCGCGGCTCGCCCACCACCTTGCCCGGGATCGTGGCCTCCGACTCATTTCCATGGACAGACCCGGGATGGGTAAATCCACTCTGGTTCGCGACCGCCACCTCGATGACTGGCCGGAGCTGATGGCGCGTTTCGCGGATCATCTCGGTGTGGAAAAATTCGGACAGATCGGAGTCTCTGGCGGTGGGCCGTATGTCCTCGCTTGTGCGGCGAAAATTCCGGTTCGCCTCACCGGCTCCGCGGTTCTCGCAGGCATGGTTCCGCTGCCCCTGACCGACAAAGGCACTGGCGGGCTGCATCCGATCTACCGCACACTCATTCCCATCCGGCGGGCTCCTGCCTTCTTTTTCACCGCGGGCTTCAAGCTCGCAGGCATCGCCTGCAAGGCCAATCCCCGGAAGCTCCCGATGTCCCTGCTCCTGAAAAGCCTCTCGCATGAAGACCGGCTCATCATGCTCCACAGCCGCGAGATATGGGAGGTGCTTACCCGCAGCTTCACCGAGGGAGTGTGCGGCCCTTCCGGCGGGCAGGGTGTCATGACCGATGCGGAAATCTATTTCCAGAAACCCTCGTTCACTGCTGGGGAAATCACCCACCCGATCCGCTACTGGCACGGCGGCGATGACAAGAACATCCCCGCCGATCTAGTCGGGGACCTCGTCCGGAAAATGCCGAACGCCCGCCTGGAGATCGAGCCGGCCCTCGGCCATTTCTCCCTCGCCATCCACCGTGCGGCAGCCGCTCTGGACTACCTCGCGGAATGCGCTTAAATATGGGGAGCCGCGCCTGTGGCCGGCCTCTACCGACTCCGCCGCACGCCACAAGCCGGCCACAGACACGGCTCTCCTTGCTCCATGGAAAATACCTTAGAAACCGCCGAAGAGAACTGGGTCGATATCGCCCGTTTCCCCAGTCTCGATGAAGCGCAGGAAAACGCCCTCGTCGCCCTTGCGATGGGCGAGTCCATCCGCGTGGAAAACGGCGTGGTGCCCGGTGAGTTCGATCTCCAGGCGGAGGCCGCCGCAGCCCCACGCATCTCCAACGAACTCCGCGAGTACGCCGCCGAAGCCGATGCGCGCGTCCTTCCGAAAATCCTCCCCTCGAACTGGGCGAAGCACCCCGCCGGCTGGTTCTACGTCCTCATCTGGACGAGCGCTCTCGTCTTCATTTTTAAAATGCAGACAGAGGACCGCTCCCTTTCGGATCGCTTCGCCTCCTCCAGCATAGCCCTCATCGGAAAAGGCGAATGGTGGCGACCTTTCACCGCCCTCTTCCTCCACGGGGACGGCCCCCATCTTATCGGGAATCTCGCCAGCGGCACGGTCTTCGGAATCCTCGTCGCGAAATCCATCGGTCCGCTCAAAGGCTGGCTCATGATCCTACTCGCCGGCACCCTCGGAAACGCCCTCACCTCCGCCGTCACGTATCCGGAGCCCTTCGTATCGCTCGGCGCGTCCACCGCCGTCTTCGGCGCGCTCGGCATCTTGTCGGGCATCGGCCTTGTGGAAAATTGCCGGGAAGAAGTCCGCATGCCCTACGTCCGGGTCCTCGCACCTTTGCTCGCAGGCATGGTTCTCCTCGGGTTGCTGGGCGGCGCGAACCCCGGGGAAGGCATCGACGTCTTCGGGCACGTGTTCGGATTTTCCGCAGGGATCTTGGCCGGAATGGTCTGCCGTTACCTGGACCGCGATCCAATCCCGCCGTTGCAAGACCCCGTGAAACAGGCTACCTAGAGCCGTGGCCAGCGCAGTTTCACGGACCGGCGGAGACGAGGCACGCCTATGGGCGGCGGCACTCTGCGTCTCCGTGCTGCTGAATCTGTCCCTGCTCGCATGGGTCAGCATCGCCGCGATCCAAGCGGAGATCGCTCGCAAAAAGGCCATCCCCATCCCCCCTCCCCCGCCGGAGCAGGTGGTGAAAATTTTCCCCGAAATGCTCATCCCGGAGCCTCCCAAGCAAGCAGTGCCCAGCGCCCCGGAAACCGTCCGCACCTCTCCCGATCAGGAAAGCGCCGAGCCGCCGACGGGCCGACGCTACATCGGCGAGCGCAACACCAAGGCCACCAGCGACCGCGCCCCAACCGCCGACGATCCATCCATGCCCTCCCAGGCCGGTCGCGAGCCAGCACCCGGCGAAATCGAAACCACGGAGAGCGATTACCAGGACGGCAAGCTGAACAGCCCCGATTCCCCACCCGCCCTGACCAAAACCACTCCCTCTCCACCCAGCCCCGCTGACCTCACCCAGCCAAGCCCTGCCGAGCAGGTGAAAGGCCAGGAACGCCCCGACCCTGGCGAAGCGGAAATGGCAGAGTCAGCCATCAGGGAAAAGCTCTTGGACGGTCCGAACCCCATCGACACGCCCGTCCCCAAGGCCGAGGTGAAGGAGGACATCAAGCCTCGCGAGGAAATGAAACCCCGCGATGGGAAAGCCGACGGTCTCTCCGAAAAGAAACCCGAGGAACAGCCGAAACCCACGCCGAAGCAGACACCCATCGACGATCCCGCCTTCCGCGGAAACCAGTCGAAGACCGCGATCCAAGGAAGCATTTCCCGCAACGGTCGCAGCGCCCTCGATGTCGCGGACACACCCATGGGCCGCTATCAGGCGCTGATCAGCCGCGCCGTGGAGCTGGAGTGGCAGCGGAACTGCGTGAAGCACCGGGATTTCATCACCCCGGGCTTCCTCACCGTCCGCTTTTACGTCGAGGCGAGCGGCCGTGTGAAAAGTGTCCAGTTCGTCGGTGACATCCAGACCGGCGAGGTGCAGAAAGGTTTCACCCTGAACTCCATCCGCGAAGCTCCCATCCCCGCCATGCCTCCCGGCGTCAAAAAGGAAATGGGTGGCGATGCACTGGAACTCATCTTCAATTTCTATTTCTAACAATACTACCGCATGGACTATCTCGCAATTTCCGCCACCGAGGCCTCTTTGGAATTTATGAAAAAGGGCGGAGTCTTCATCTACCCGCTCATCCTTTGCTCCATCGCGGGCCTCACCGCCATCGGATTCAAGTTCCTATCACTCGCCCGCGCCCGCACCGTTCCGGATGGCCTTGCGGCGGATATGGATGGCATCGCAACGCGGGATTCCGAAATCGTCGTCGCCGCGATCCGGCGCGGTGAAAGCACCCTCGCCCGCCTCGGCGCGGTCGCCCTCAAACACCACGGAAAAACCGTTCCGGAAATCAACCACGCCATCGAGGCGGCCGCGCGCGAGGAGGTTGTGAAAATGCACTCGGGCATCGGTGTGCTCGATGTGGTCATCACCGTCGCCCCGCTGCTCGGCCTGCTCGGCACCGCCTCCGGACTTGTCACCATTTTCCAAGGCCTCGGTGAAACGACCGACCACCTCGCCATCGCGCGGGGCATCGCGGAGGCGCTCAACACCACCATCTTCGGCCTCGCCATCGCCGTCCCCGCCGTGATCGCACACAGCTATTTTTCCCGCCGCATCGAGCGGCTCACCGCCCGCATGGAGTCCGTCATGACCGACTTCGTCTCCCTCTGCGCCCAAACCAAAACACCTTAGGAAATGGAATTCCACAGAGTCCAGCGCCGCCGCTCCGACGTGCCGATCGTCCCGATGATCGACATCCTCTTCATCCTGCTTGTCTTCTTCATCGTCTCCACCACCTTTAAGAAGCCCCGGGAAGTCCTCCGGATCGAGCTGCCCACGGTGAAGGAAATCCCCTCGGAAAAAGTCACCGACACCCGCTCCGTCATCGCCGTCGATGCCGTGGGGAACATCACTCTCGACACCCTCCTCGTCCCCGAGGGGCTGCTGGGAACCTACCTCGCCGTTTTCCAGAAACAGAACCCTGGTCGCAAACTCGAACTCGAAGCCGACCGCCGCCTCCCCTTGGAAAGACTCCTCCAGATCTGGGATGCGCTAGGCAAAGCCGGCATCTCCATCAACGAAGTCCCGGCGAGGATCAAAGTTGGAGGGGAGAAATAAGTCTGGAGTGGCGGTCTCCAAACCAACACAACGAGTTCAAATCCAGAAAATCCACTTGCGTGACGTGATTTTTATGAGAAGCATACGTCATGGCCAAACTAACCCTCCACGTCCCCGAAGAACTGGTCGCAGTTGCAAAGTCCGAGGCGGCGGCAAGGAAGGTTTCCGTTTCCAAGCTTGTCACTGACTTTTTCAGAAACCTCAATGCGAAAAGCATCACCCGACCCGACCGCAACGATGCTGCGCTCGCGCCCCGGACCCAGAGACTCGCCGGGTGCCTGGAGAAGGCGGAGGTGGAGGATTACATCGACTACCTTGAGAAAAAACACTCGTGAACGCCCTCATCGATACCAACGTGATCATTGATGTGTTGACGCGACGGGAACCCTTTTTCGAGGGTTCCGCCCAGGTTCTGGACCGAGCGGAACGGGGCGATTTCACCGCATGGGTCTGCGCGACGACAGTCACGACCGTCTTCTATCTCATCCGGCGTCAGCTCGGCACTTCCGCGGCGAAGGAAAAGATCGCGGATCTCGTCGCGATCTGCGCGACAGCGGCCGTGAACCATGCGGTGATCGACGCAGCGCTCCGCAGCCCGTTTTCGGATTTCGAAGACTCCGTTCTCAACCACGCCGCCCTCATCGCCGGAGCCGTTTGCATCGTGACCCGGAACGGTTCCGATTTCAAACACTCCAACCTGATGGTCTATACGCCCGCGCAGTTCCTTGCGGCGCTGGGCTAGAACGTAAGCTCCTCAAAGTGACGGGTTTCACTCCAGCACTT
>Ga0335397_10003945_pt1 | contig 19715 bp, 13 predicted proteins | sample MAT04_FD_205740 | JGI IMG/M metagenome (GOLD analysis project Ga0335397, IMG submission 205740) | Freshwater microbial communities from Lake Fryxell liftoff mats and glacier meltwater in Antarctica - MAT-04 (spades assembly) (version 2) ... | reverse complement strand
AGGTCACGCGCGCGGTGATCGAGCTCGCCGGCTTCGGGCTGCTCGCGAGCGAGGCGCGTCCGCGGTACGAGGCGCTCTCAGCCGAGGCGGCGGCGATCGCCGCGATCGCGAACGAGCCGTTCGTGCCCACGCAGAGGAGCAGGAAGAAGAAGAGCCCCGCGACGAAGCCCGCCGCAAGTGCCGCGCCTCCGCTCAGCCGCGCGCAGCCCGGATCGCCGCGCGCGCCGCGTCGAAGTCGCTCGGGCCCTGCACGCTGACCTTCGCCGCGTCCTTGCGGATGCGCGCGAGTAGACCGCTCAGCACCTTGCCGGGACCGATCTCGACGAACAGCGTCACGCCATCGGCGAGCATGCGCTCGACCGATTCTTCCCAGCGCACCGGGCGCGACACTTGGCGCATCAGCGCATCGCGCGCAGCCTCGGCAGTGGTCACGGCGACGGAGTCGACGTTGACGTAGATCGGCACGGTGGGCGCGTGCATCTCCGTCTTGGCGAGGTGTGGCGAGAGCTTCTGCTCGGCTGGCTCCATCAGCGCAGAGTGGAAAGGCGCGCTCACCTTGAGCGGGATCGCCTTCGCGCCGAGCGCGCTGATCGTCTTGCTCGCGGCCTCGACCGCCGCCGCTTCACCGGCGATCACGATCTGCCCTGGACAGTTGTAGTTGACGGGCGAGACGCGCCCGGGCGTCTCTGCACAGGCGCGCTCAATCGCCTGCCGATCGCCGCCCATGATCGCGGCCATCGCGCCGACCCCGACGGGCACGGCCTGCTGCATGTATTGCCCGCGCACGCGCACGAGGCGCACCGCGTCGGCAAAGCTCATCGTCTGCGCGGCGACGTTGGCCGCGTATTCGCCGAGGCTGTGCCCCGCGGTGACGTCGGCGTTCTCGCCGAGCGCGCGGAGCAGCGCGATCTCGGTGGTGAGCACCGCGGGCTGCGTGTTCTCGGTGAGCTGCAGCGCCTCTTCCGGGCCGTCGAAGCAGAGCCGTGAGAGCGGCTCACCGAGCGCGCCGTCGGCCTCGTCGAACACGGCGCGGGCCTCCGGAGACGCGTCGTACGCGTCCTTGCCCATGCCGACTTTCTGCGCGCCCTGACCAGGAAAGACGAAAGCGACTCTGCCCATGAGGTCTCCAGCGATTCGCGCTCAGGGCGCCGGACGGAAATGGCGGCCGCGCAGCTCGACGGTCGCCTTCTCGCTCGCCGCGTAGTCGTAGCGATTGTTGCGCGCGAGCACGAAGTAGCCGCCGTGGATGCGCATCCCGGCGATCGCGAAGTAGGCGCGGCCGAGCAGGAGATCGGCGTCGTCGGCGTAGACCTGCACGAGGTAGTCGCGCAGCAGGCCGGACGGCTCGATGCCGTTGCGCCCGAGCCCGTAGTCGAGCAGCAGCGCGTTCGGGTAGACGTTGTCCGTCGCCTCGCCCGCGACCGCGTGCACGCGATAGAAGCCGTGGCGCTTGGGCGACGCCGGGACGAGGTGCGGCTTGCCGACACCGTTTTGCTCGACGACGACGTTGTAGCCGTGGATGAACGGCTGCGGGCCGTGCGGCACGCGCGCGGCGCCAGCGTAGAAGCCCTTCTTGAACTTGCGGATCCCGAGCAGGTCGCTCACCGCGCCCACGTTCGTCCCGGCGAATTCCCAGCCGCTGAGCGACTCGAACGTCGGCGCGACGCCGGCGCGCATCACCGCGTCGCGGGTGTCGTCGCTGACCCCGTTGACGAGCTCGAGATAAGAAAAGCGGGAGCCGTCGGCTTTCAGGTTCGTGGCGCTCACGGGCCGCTTCGTAGCACAGGCGCTCGAAACACACAGCGGCCCATACGACTCGGTCGCGAACGCGGCGCCGATCGACGACGTCGTACTGGCGAGCAGCGGTGTACCTGGTCTAGGATGCGAACCGTGGCGGAGCCTACGGATCTCGTCATCGTGGGCGTGGATGGAACGCTGCGTGTCGTCGGACGCGGCGCGGAGCGGCGTCTGCGCGATCGCGCCGGCCGCTATCAGCTCGTCGTCGACTCCGAGGGGCTGCTCGTCCTGCGTGGCGAGGGCGCCGAGCGTCGCGGCGGCCCGCGCGTCCTGATGGCCGGCGAAGTGGTGACCGGGACCACCATCCTCGAGGTCATCAACATCATCGCCAACGCAACCTGGCGTGGCGACCTGCGCATCTTCGCCGGCGGCCACACGCGGTCGCTCACCTTCGATCGCGGCGCGGTGAAACACGCGAACAGCGACCACCCCGACGATCGCCTCGGCGAGGTGCTGTATCGTCTCGGCGTGCTCACCCGCGCGCAGCTCGACGCGCTGCTGCGTGACGTCACGCCGGAGCGGCGCTTCGGCCATCTGCTGGTCGAGCGCGGCATCGTCGATCGCGAAAAGCTCTTTCAATATCTGCAGAAGCAGGTCGAGAGCATCTTTCACGCGGCAGTGCTCGTGCGCGACGGCACGTACGTCTTCACGACGCCCGACGAGAGCGGACCGCCGCCGCCCGCGACCGTGCACATCCACGCGCAGAGCCTGCTGATGGAGGGCGTGCAGCGCATCGACGAGATGGCGCTGTTCCGCGAGCGCATTCCGCACGGGCGCCTCGTGCCCGAAGCCGTCGAGGGTGCGCCCGAAAAGAAGCTCGACGGCGACGCGTCGACGGTGCTCGCCTATTGCGACGGCACGCGCACGATCGAGGACATCGGCCGCGAGACCGGCCTCGGCGAATTCGGCACGACGAAGACCGTCTACCACCTGCTTCAAGCCGCGCAGCTCGTGCTCCACGACTCGCCAAAGCGCGGCGCGGACGCCGATCAAGTGCGCGCGCTGGTGGCGCAGTTCAACGAGGTCATGCGCGACGTCTTCCTCGCCGTCGCGACCTACGGCGGCGTCGATCAGACGCGCGAGACGCTGAGCGCCTGGGTGCAAGGCAGCGGCTACACGCCGTTCTTCGGCGAGAAGGTCGAAGAAGACGGCAGCATCGAGCCGGAGCGCGTGGCGAGCGCGCTCGCGTCGGTGCAGGCCGAGCGGCCGCTCGAGGCGCTGCACCAAGCGCTGCACGAGATGGCGGCGTTCGCGCTCTTCGCCGCGACGACCTCGATGCCGCGCGACCAAGAGATCGCACTGTCGCGCGACGTGAACCGACGCCTCAAAGCCATCCGCATGTGAGCGCCGCGGCCGCTGGGCTCAGCGGCCGAGCTCAGCCGAGGATGTGAATGCCATTGAACAAGACGAGCGCGACCACGCACGGCTCGTCGGTGTCGACGGTGAAGCCATGGCGGATCCGCGAGTCGGCGATCGACAGATCGCCGGGCAGCCACTCGCGACCGCTGTCTTCGACCACGCGGCCCTGCAGGAACAGCTGACGCTCTTCGCCCTTGTGATCATGCGCGGGGAAACGCAGACCGGGCACGAAGCGTACGATGCCGACGTCGGCACCGGCCGTGCGCGCACCGCCGTCGAAGTGGAGCAGCGACACGGCCCCGCCCAGCTCCGGCATCGACTCCCACTTCGTCTGCGGGTGCGTCGCCATGCGCAGGTAGCGGAGCGCCGTCGCCTCGTCGACGTCGAAGAGCGACGCCACGCGGCGCGCGAATGCGTCGTAGCGATGGGCGGGCTCCGTCGCGGTGAGTACCGCGTCGCGCAGCGCGTCGGTGGGCGTCGCGCGCACGAGCCCCGCGGGCACGGCCGAGAGCGCCTCGCGCACCGCCGCGATCTCGTTCTCGCAGCGCAGGCACGTCGCTCGATGCGCATCGACTGCCGCGGCGTCTTCGCGCGACAGCAGCTCGAGGGCGTAGTCGACGATGAGCTCATCGCTGAGGTGCGTGGTGCTCATTGGGGCGTCTCCGCGTCTTCGTTGCGCAGCGTCACACCGAGCTCGGAGCGCAGCCGCGTGATCGCCGCCGAGAGCCGCGACTTCACCGTGCCGATCGGGATCGACACGCGCAGCGCGATCTCCGCGCCGCTCAACCCTTCGAAATAGGCGAGCTCGACGACGCAGCGCTGATCCTCTGTGAGCATCCCGATGGCGCTGGCGAGGGCGCGCGTGTCGGGCGCCGCCTCGCGCTCTTCATCCGGCACGTTCACGAAGCGCTCCAGCGGCCGCGGGATCATCCTCGTCGCATGCGCGGACTTCACGCGATCGAGCGCGCGGCTGCGCAGCCGCACCAGCAGCCAGGTGCGCACTGACGCGCGCGACGACTCGTACCCCGACGCACGCTTCCACACCTCGAGGAAGACGTCATGCACGAGATCTTCGGGGTCGCGGCCATCGCCGAGGATCCGTCGCGCGACCGAGAGCAGCAGCGCGGCGTAGCGATCGTACAAGTGCGCGAGCGCCATCCGGTCGCCGGCGACGATCTGCTGCACGAGCGTATGGTCGTCGTCGGTCTGTGCCACGGGCGCGAACGCCGGACGCCAGCGCGCCGGTCCCTCGTTCACTCCTCGTATCAGCAGCGCGAGCACGCGGCAATCGACCTCTCTGCGGCCGGAATCGCCGCACGACCGTGCGCCACGCGCAACGACTCGCTGCCATACGACTGGCGCGTCACCGCGGATCGGAGGCGCGCGCAATGTCCGTTGACAACGGGCACGATGGGCCCCAGCAATTCGCGCCATGGTCGAACCCGAAGTTCTCGAAGCCCGCATCCGCGCCGCGATCCCCGAAGCCACCCACGTGCACATCGAAGACCTCACCGGCACCCGCGACCACTTCCAAGCGACGGTCGTCTCACCGAGCTTCGCCGGCCAGACCCGCGTCGCGCAGCACCAGCTCGTGTATCGCGCGCTCGGTGAGCTGATGGCGGGCCCCGTGCACGCGCTCGCGCTCGCGACGCACACGCCGGAGACCTGGGCGCGCGTCCTCAAATAGGCGCTCGCCTGAATCTTCCAGTACGCGCCGATTCTCGAGCACATGGCGGATCCTCGAACAAGCGCCCGACGATCGCTCGGCAATGACCTTCCACCGACAGTGACTGAGGAGAGCTCCATGGACGACGCCACCCGCCAGCAGATCCAGACGTTGGTCGACACGCACCCGGTCGTCGTCTTCATGAAGGGGACGAAGAACTTCCCGCAGTGCGGCTTCTCCGCGACCGTCGCCGAGGTCATGAAACGCCTCGGCGTCGCGTACCACGACGTCAATGTCCTCACCGATCCAGGGATCCGCCAGGGCATCAAAGACTTCGCCAATTGGCCTACGATTCCGCAGGTTTACGTCGGCGGCAAATTCCTCGGCGGCTGCGACATCGTGCGCGACATGTTCACCAGCGGCGAGCTCGAGCCGCTCGTCCGCGAGGCGATCGCGCAGCAAAGCTGAGCGCTCAGCCCGCCGCGCTCGGCGCTGCGGTCTCGCTCAAAGGCGTGCCCGCGTGCTGCGGCACCAGCTGGATCCCGACGAGCCGCTGCAGCGCCGCGATGCCCTTGAGCGCGGCCTCGAACGGGCGATGCGGGTGCGCGTCGAGCAGCGTGCGAACGACGGGATGTGCGGCGAGCTCTTCAGTCACGACCAGCTCGCCAGCCTTCGCCTGCGCCTGCAGCCGCGCGGCGACGTTGACCGTCGTGCCGAAGAAGTCGAGGCGCTCGTTCGCGCGCACCGCGAGGCAGGCGCCCGCGTGGACACCGAGCTTCACGCCGAGGCCGAGGCCCGCGTGTTGCGTCTCGTTGGCGGCGACCATCGCGATCGCAGCGCGCACCGCGTCGACCGGCGACGCGAACGTCGCCATCACCGCGTCGCCCATCGTCTTCACCACGGCGCCGCCGTGTGCGGTGACCGCCTTCTCCATCTCGCGGAAGTGCTCCTCGACGATCGCAAACGCGCGCGCATCACCGACGCGCTCGTAGAGCGCCGTCGAGCCGGTGAGGTCGCTGAACAGCAGCGCGAGGTTGCTGATCGCCAGATCGACGCCCGTCGCGGGCGCCTCGGTAGCGAAGATGTCGAGAAAATCGGGGAACGTCGCGACGACGCTGCCGAGCACCGCGTCGGCCGACCAGCCGCCGCGCTCGACGAGCACCGTGATCGTGTCGCTGTGCTCGTTGCGGATCACCAGCTGGCTCATGCCGTGCGACGCGTGGCCCTCCGCGGTCACACGAACCGCATCGGCGCTGAACACCGCGCGCAGCGTGCCGGGTGGCGCATCGAGCTCGATATCCGTCGTCGCCGCGAGGCCGAGTGCGCGCAGGTGCAGCTCACCGAGCGGGAGCCCCGCCGCGACCGTGCGCTCGTCGCCCGCGGGCACCTGCAGCTGCACCAGCACGTGGGGCCGCAGCGCCGGGCTCGACGCGCAATACACCGCCGGATACGTGCGGCGCACCGCGGGATTCGACTGGAACACCGCCTCGACATGGCGGCCGAAGTCGACGTTGTACGAGACGTCGCACGCCTCGCAGTGCACGGCCTTGCCGACGTCGGCGAGCCCTTCAGCGACGCCTGCGGAGACACGACACACCGGGCAGTTCACCTGCCAGCGCAGATCGACCAAGCCCGCACGCGTCGCGTGCAGGAAGAGGCGGAGAACCTCGCGCTTGTCCGCGCCCCACACGTGCGCGATCTCGAACGGGCGGATCTGCGAGAGCTCTTCGTCGGGTCGCTCGGCGAGCAGCGTCACCAGCCGCTCGATCAGCGCCGGCTCGACGGCGCCCGCGCGCACCAGCTTCTCTGCGCGGTGGCGCAGCTCGACCTCGTCGGAAGGGCTGCGCACGCCCGAGACGACGACGTCGTAGCTCGCCATCAGCGAGCGCCGCGCGCGCACCACCGCCGGCTCGCGATCCGCGCCCTTGCGCGTGTCGGTCGCGCCACCTTCGAGCGCGACGCGGTCGAGCGCGACGCCGCGGGCCAACGTCGACTCGATGGTGTCGAGGTAGCGCGCGAGCGCCGCGACGTTGCGCCGCCGCACGATGCCACCGAGCATCAGCATCACGGCGCCCTCGCCGGTGAACCACGAGGTCGCGTCGACGAGCGTGGTGCCGTCGGGCGCATCCTCGAGCTTGAGGACGAGCCCACCGCCCTTGGCAGGGCCCGAGATGAAGTGGCGGCTTCCCTCGATGAAGTAGCCCTCCGACCACTCGTAGGGCGGCTCATACCAGACCAGCGACTGGCCGAGCTCCTTCGCTGCGCCGACATAGCGGCGGCGCCCGTCGACGACCTTCCACGTGTACTTGCCGGGCGCGAGACCAGACGCGCGATTCCACCGATTGGTATCGGCGACCAGCGCCCACACGACGTCGCGCGGTGCCTTCAGGTTGCGCCGCAGCGTGGCGGCGTAGCGCTTCAAGGCCATGGAGCGAGCAGGCTACTGCGAAACGCGCGGCGACTCAACGAGCGCAGCGCGGGCGCGAAGAGGAGCCTCGTCGCGCGTCGCTCGCGTGACCCGGGCTGCAGTGACACCGACGCTCGGTGCGTTCAGCTCACGGCAGCGGCAGCACGTTCACTGGCACGTTGCTGTCGGTGACGACTCCAGTGCCGAGCTGCCCGTTGAAGCCGAGCCCCCAGCAGACAGGCTGGCCGGTCGTGCGCACCGCGCAGAAGTGATTGGCGCCCGCCGTCAGCGACGTCGCGTTGGTCAGGCCGGTGACGTTCACCGGCACGGAGGCAGGCGTGCCAGTTGTTCCGTTGCCGAGCTGACCCGCAGAGTTGTCACCCCAGCAGACGACCTGGCCGCCCATACGAATCGCGCACGTCGCGGTCGACGCTGCCGCAATGGCGACCGCGTTGGTGAGGCCGGTTACGGACGCTGGAGTCGCTCGGTACGCGACAGCGGTGCCGTCACCGAGCCTTCCCTCGCCGTTGTAGCCCCAGCACGCGACCTGCCCACCCGTTCGGATCGCGCAGCTATGATTGCCGCCCACCGTGATGGCGACTGCGTCCGCGATACCACTCACATTCACTGGCGCGTTGTGGCAGTCCGAACGAACGTAGGGGGGATCTCCCGGTAGCGCCGTTGGGTCGCCAGGCAGTGCCGGAGAGGAAACGAACGCATAGATCGAGTCGGCGCAGCCTTCGCGCGTGAGCGGCATCCCGGCGGAGTGCGCCAGGACACCATCTCCCAGTTCGCCGGCCCCGTTCGTTCCCCAGCACACCGCTTGCCCGCCGCTGCGAATCGCACACGCGTGGTACTGCCCCGGCGCGATCGCAATCGCGTTCGTGAGTCCGGAGACGTTGACGGCCACGGCCCGAACGAAGCGCTGCGCGGGCATCGCGGTATTGAACGCGCCGTCACCCAGCTGAAAAGCGACGTTGCGTCCCCAGCACTTTGCCTGCCCGGTCGTCGTGATCACGCACGAGACGTTGCCACTTGGCGAGAGCACAAGGCTCGTTGCCCCAGTGACCCCAGGGCCCAGGTTCAAGCCGCGCGGCGCGTTCCATGACGTCGGCCTGTCGCCCGTACCGAGCTGACCGTCGAGGTTCTGCCCCCAGCAGCTCACGGCGCCGGTCGTTCGCAACGCGCAGGTATGCGCCGCTCCGCCAGACACACTCGCAGCGTCCGCCAGATACATGCTCGGAATAGGCCGCGGCGAGTTGTAGCTCACCGACGTCGCGTCTCCGAGCTGCCCTTCGCCGCCGCGCCCCCAGCACGCGACCTGGCGCGAGCCGCGGACTGCGCAGGTGTGCGAAGCACCGGCACCGATCCCGATCACCGGATCACATGCCGATGCAGTGCACGCAAACGTGCAACCGAGGCCGCACATCCCGCAGTGCGCAGTGGTCACCGTCGTGTTCACCTCGCAGCCACTCGTCAATACGCGATCGCAGTCGCCGCGCCCGGCGTCGCACGTGGCGACGGAACACGTCGCGGCAGTGCACGTCGTAGTCGCGACGTACATCTCGTCGGGACATCCCGCCGCCGCGGCCGGCAGCTCGTCGACTCCCAGTGTGCAGTTGTTGTCCACGCCATCGCACGTCTCCGGCGAGCCCGGATGTGTGCCGACCACCACATCGTTGCAGTCGGTGTTGTCGCGCACCGTGTTTGGCGGCGCAATGCACTGACGCGTCGCTGCGGCCGTGCGGTTGCCGTAGCCGTCGCGATCGACGTCTGGGTACCAGTCGACGGCGTCCACGGCAGTCGGCTCGTTGATGACGCCATTGCAGTTGTCGTCGAGCGTTAGCGTCGAGCAGAGCTCCGTGACCGGATCGACGTTGCCCATGCACGGTCCCCACGCGGCGCCGACACACGTCTGCATGCCCGGATGGCACGGGCCCGTCATGTAGAAGCCACCGCTCGACGTCATGGCGCCGCACATGCGCGATGTGCCGGTCACGCAAATACAGCCCTCGTCGATGGTGCCGTTGCAGGTGTTGTCGTATGCGTCGCACACCTCCGCTGCGCCCGGATGAGCGTCCATGTGCACATCGTCGCAGTCGTCGCTGGTCGGCGAATATCCCGTCGGTCGTGTGCACTGCATCATGATCATCGTCGTGCCCAGCGCGCCGTAGCCATCGCCGTCCGAATCGACGTACCAAGCGGTCCGCACGCCCTCGTCGACGAGGCCGTTGCAGTTGTCGTCGACGTCGTTGCAAGACTCGGGTGCGGTCGGGCTGATGTCGGGAGAGGCATCGTTGCAGTCGAAACCACACGCGAGCGTACCGTCGCCCTGCACGTTGCAGCAGCTCGTGCTTGCGAACGTGTCGGCGTCACCGTCCGGTCCGAGGGTCGTCGGGTTGCAGTCTTCGTCGTGCCCCGGCGCATCGCAGACCTCGGGGTTGCTCGGGAAGCGATCAGGGTCGGTGTCGTCGCAGTCGTCACCGCCGCAGGCGAGCGCATCGTGCCCGTCTTCGTCGATGTCGCAGTCACCGCCGCCATCGATGCCGAGGTCGGGATCGCCCGTACTGCCATCGCGGTCCGCCCGCGCGTCGACCGCGCCATCGGCGACACGTGCGTCGACGCGGGCGTCGGTGCGCACGCCACCGTCCTCCGATGGCGCGACGTCATCCCCTCCACACGCGACGAACAGCAGCGATGCCGTGAGACAAGCGACCGACGAGAAACGTTGCATGGGCCCCCGAAGAAGTGAACGCGCCGACAGTAACAGAAAGACCCGCCGACAAGTGAAAACAATCCGCGGCAAGCACGAAGCCCCGTTGACTCTAGTGAGCAGGTTCACTTACCGTCGCGCCGCTCGGCTTCGGGGAGTCGGGCTCACAAGGGGGCGCGCATGTCGATCAGTCCGACGGACAAGGTGTTCTTCGCGGTCGTTCGCACCGGGGTGTTCGTGCTCCAGAGCAACACGACGTTCTCTGTAACCTCGAGCGTTGCGTCACCCGTCTGGGCGCTGATCTCCGCCGTGTCCGCCGCGGGCGGCGTGGACCTCTTCTCGAGCTTCGACTTCGTCGGTGACGCCACCGACGAGACCAAGGGAACGCTCCAGATGATCGGTGGGGAGGCAGCGCTCGCCGCCGCGTTCGCCGCCAACGACCGTGTGAACATCGCCGTTCAGGTCGGCCCCTCACTGCTGACGATGCGTGTGCATCTCCGAGCGATCCCGACCATCGACTTCCTTCTCCTCTCACGCAACGGCGTAGCTGGGTCACACACCCCGGTGAGCATCGGCGCAGATCCCCCCGCAGGCGGGGCGGCGGGGGAGTTCCCCTACGGCCCGTACGCCTGGGCGGCGGCGCCGGGCGCGGGACTCAATGGTTCGACGCTTACATTCGCGCAGACGCCGCCGCTCACGCAGCGGAGCGCGGTGATCTCCGCCGCGACGCCGCCCAGCTGGAACGTGAACAGCGGCAACTTCACGCTGACCATCACCTGCCCGAACACGAGCAATCCGCTGATCACCAGCGCCTCGCTGTTCAACGGCGCAACCCTCTCGCTGCGCGCGCTGGAGAAGTCGCCTGGCGTGCCGCTCGCTGGCTATACGTACCTGCGCGGGCACCTCAACGACGCTGGCACCGGCGCCGGAATCAACGCGCCTCCGCCTGCGCCGGGAACGCTGTTCGGCACCGTGACCGGCGGCGCTGCGGGCTGGCCGATGACACTTCCGCTCGACACCAACGGCCGAATGCTGGCAGTGAACGAGGCGGGTGTGAGCTCGTGGACCGCCGCTGCGGCGACACTGACGATCACGGCGCGCGACACGAACAACGTGCGGCCTGACGCGTTCGTCACTGGGCTCTCGTTCAAGATGCGACAGCTGACGGCGGACTCGCCGTACCAGCTGCGGCTGCCGTACGATGTCGTCGCGGGCACGCGCAATCTGACGGTGCTGAGCGATGCGGCGTTCGCCTTCAGCGCGGCGACGCCGAGCGGCGGGACCAGCCTCTTCAGCAGCTCGGTGTCGCCGATTCCGCAGCTCCAGTGGGGCGCGTTTGCGCTGCGCGCAGGCGACGCGGCTTCGCTGCGCGCTGTGCTCAGCGCAACGGCGCCGGGCTTTCCGAACGAGAGCTGCGCCCTTCCGATCAGCGTGACCACGCCGGCGATGGCGACCATCACCGTGACGCCGCCGACGTTGCCAACGGCGCGCCAGCTGCTGCGCTATCAGACGCAGCTGAGCGCGAGCGTGACGCCGACCGGTACGCAGCAGCTCGAGTGGTACCTCGAGCCGACCGAAGCGACGGATCTCGAGTTCGGCACGCCAGTCGGGCCGGCCGCGACCAACCTGCTGCGCACGCGCGCGCTGCGGGTGATTCCTTCGAACTGGTCGGCAGGCGACCGCGCGGTTCGTGTTCACGTCGTGCTGCGCGATGGCGGCGTGGTGCTCGCGACGAGCGACACTCCGGCGCCGGCGACCGTCGCGCTGCCGATCGCAGCGACGCTGCCGAACATCAATTCGACGCTGATGATCGATCGCTCCGGCTCGATGGCCGCGGAGTTCCGCTGGCTCGGCGCGATGAGCGGCGCGCTCTTGTTCGCGCAGCTGGTGAAGGACCGCAACGTCAACGCGGGCAAGGCGCATGGCGTGCAAGCGATGTGGTTCGGCGGGTGGGAAGACGTGCCGACCCCGAACTATCCGACCCCCGCAGTGCCGACCGATCCGCTCGGCGCGGGCAACTACGGGACGCTGCTCGGAGATCGCGGGCTCGGCACGATCATCCCGCTCAACTTCGCCAACTTCGCCACGGACGCGAGCTTCGATGTTGCGTTCACCGAGGCGGCGACACGGCAGCAGCCGGCGTTCTGGACGGCGATCGGCACCGGGCTCCTCGCGGCGAAAGACGCGCTGCTGCTCGCCGATCCGACGCACACGAAGGAGCGCGTCGTCTTCCTCTTCACCGATGGCATGGAGAACCGCGTGCCGTTCGTGAACGATGCGACGCTGGCGGCGGGTGCGTATTGGCGTCATCCGGATCCGGCGCTGGGCTTGCCGGACAACGTCGACCCGCAGACGCGCATCTACGCGTGTGCGCTCGGCACTGCGCAGTCGTTCGCCGATGGGCTCAAGCCCGCGTGCAACAACACTGGCGGCATCGGTGAGCTCGACGTGAAGTTCATCCCGAGCCCGCAGCCGAACTCCGCCGCGATCTCGACGCTGGTGCAGAACTGGTTCAACTCGAGCTTCGCGTTTCTGTTCGGCTACACGGCATTGTCGACGCCGGACCCGGAGCTCGCCGGCGGCGCGACGGCGACGCACAGCGTGATGGTCACCGAGGGCCACTCACAGCTGGTGCTGAGCGTCTTCGCGGCAACACCGCCGTCGACCGACTGGACCATCGATGTGCAACCGCCAGGCGGCACGAGCGTCATCACCGAGGCCGAGGTCCTCGCCGGTGCGCTCGGTGGTAGCGTGCGGCTCTACACCGGGCCCCTGCACAAGACTTTCGTCATCGATCTGCCGCTGGCGATTCCTGGCGAGTCGCAGCGCTGGGCGGGCCGGTGGCGCTGCCACGTCACGCGCAACGCGACGACGACGGGCGACTACCTCTTCTCCGCGATGGCGAAGCAGGACATCACGTTCCAGGTCGCGCTCGACGCACCGGCGCCGACGCGCATCGGCAATCGCGTGTTCGTGCGTGCGTATCTCGCGCGGGAGAAAGACGTGATCTCCGACGCGAAGGTCGTCGCCCATGTGAGCAGCCCGGGCAAGTGGCTGGACGACACGATCGCGCGCGTCGCGGGACGCACGAAGACGGTGAAGGGTCACGACAAGGCGAACGATCTGACCAACGTGCAGGCCGCGACACGCGCCGTGCTCGCCGAGGTCATGGTGCATCGGCGCACGTTCGAGGTGCCGCTCGTGCCGACCGAGCCGGGCTTCTACGAGGGCAGCTTCATCGTCGACGAGCCGGGCACCTGGGAGGTGCTGACGACCGCAGACGCGCATCGCGGTGGCGCACGCGACTGGGCACGCTGGGAGAAGACGCTCGAGGAGCTGCGCACGCTGCTGCCACCGCGCGCGTACGAGCACGAGCGCGCGCGCCTGATGGAAGAAGCGGGCAACGTGCAGGCCTATCACCTCGAGGACGATCTGACGTTCGGCGTCACGTTCCAGGCGGACGTGAAGCAATCGAGCGCGGGCGGTGTGCTGCGTCCCGGCGAGCTCCAGCTGTTCATCGTGCCGCAGAGCGCCGATGGCACTCTGCTCGGCGTCGGGCGCGCCAACGACATCGTGTTCCACACGCGCTGCGGCCTCTCGTGGCCGGCGCACGACGAAGGACAGGGGACGTACACCGCGCGCCTTGCGCTGCACGGCAAGAACATCCGCGTCGTGCGAGGCATCGTGCTCGGCGAAGATCTCGCGCTCGGCGAGGGCAAGCGCCCGGTGCCGATCTGCAACGACCGGCTCGATCTCTCGCACTTCTCCGTGCGCGTTCTGGGCGTCGAAGTGCCGCTGCAGATTCGCGCGCCGATGGGCAAGCTCTCGCGCGTCGACATGGAGCTCGCGTTCCCGACGTTCGCACACGCCACGGTCGCGACGTCGAGCGCGCTCGCGCGGCTCGGCAAGGACGACCTCGAGAAGCACGCGGCCGCCGCGCACGGCGTGCCGACGTTCGTCTCGGCGCTGCGCCGCGCGATGGAGGTCGACTTCGCGCGCACCGCGGAGGCCGTCGCGGCAAGACGCTATGGACTGGCAGTCGCGCAGCAAGCCGCGTGCGGATTCTGCCGCGCCAACGGGCACGACAACGCCCTCGGTCGCTTCGCGGGTCAGCTCGAGGCGATGATCGGCACGCTGCTCGAGCAGTGGACCGAGCAGCACATCGAGAGCGCTGCGCACTGCCGCGACGGCTTCTTCGACGACGCGGACACCGTCCGCGGCATCGTCGAGCAGCTGGTCACGGTCCTGCGCGTCGAGCGGCCGAAGTCGGCCTGAGACACGACGGAGAGCGACGACCTCGAGAGCTGATCCGCTAACGGGAGTTTTGCGGTTCAGCGCTCGAGCGCGGCCAGCCGTGCCTGCGCGATGGTCGAGCGCGGATCGCGCACGAGCGCGTCGCGCCAGGCGATGCGCGCGCTCGCGCGATCGCCGGCGCGCTCGTGCAGCAGCGCGAGGTTCATCAGCGGGTGCGGATCGCGCGTGTCGAGCTCCGACGCGCGCGCGAGCGAACGCGCCGCGCCGACGCGATCACCGACGTGCAGCAGCGCGGCACCGAGGCCGTTGTGCGCCGCGGCGAGGTCGGGGGCGCGTGACAGCGACTGGCGAAACGCCTCGATCGCCGCAGCCGCATCGCCCGACGCGAACAGCGCGTTGCCGAGCTTGAGCCAGCTGGCGGCGTCGGCGTCTTCGCGCGCGAGCGCCTCGCGATAGAGGCGCACGGCCTCACGCGGATCGCCGAGATCCGCGGCGAGATCGCCGAGCGCGAGCACCGGCTCGGCGTCGTTGCTGGCGAGCTCCGCGGCGCGGCGGAAGTCGTCCGCCGCGTGACCCGCGTCGCCTGCGGCCGCACGTCCGAGGCCGCGACCGAACAGCGCGTCGGCGTCGGTCGGCGCGAGGCGGACGGCGCGCTCGAACGCGCTCAGCGACGCAGCGTGACGCGCATCGCGACGCAGCAGCGCGCCGAGGTTGATCAGCGGCACTTGGTCGCGCGGATCAGCCTCGATGGCGCGGCGCAGATCGGCCTCCGCACCCACGAGATCACCTGCGTGCTCGCGCACCAGCGCGCGGCGATTCCACAGGCCGCTGGCGCGCGGCGCCGTGCGAATCGCGCGATCGAGCAGCACCCGTGCGCGCGGCTCGTCGCCTTCGTCGATCGCGGCATCGGCCGACAAGACCAGCGCGCGTGCGTGGGCGGGCTCGAGCGCGAGCGCGCTGTCGAGCGCGCGACGTGCGGCCGCAGGATCGGTCCGGCGCAGCGCGATCGCAGCGCGCAGCACGAACAGATCCGCCGTCTCGCCGAGGCGCAGACGCGCGGCGTCGAGCGAGCCCTCCGCGAGGACGAGGTCGCCGCGCGTGAAGTCTTCGAGGGCCTCCGCGTAGTGGCGCAGGCCGACCGTCTCGCGGTCGGTCGCGCCGAGCGCTTCGGCGCGCAGCAACAGCGACGCTGCGGTCGAGGCCTGCAGGCGGTCGAGCTCCGGCGCCTCCTCGAGCGGCGCGTCGAGGCGCGCTTTCGCGTCGCCGATCAGACGGTCCCGCTCGTGCCCCTGCCACGACGCATACGACAGCACCGCGGCCGCTCCGAGGAGCGCGACTGCGAGCACGAGAAAGAGAGGACGACGCTTCATCGGGCTCGACCGTCGGGCGCGCGCGATCGGTGGTCAAGTTTTCGACCAACGGTGGGCGACTCGGCACGCCGCTCGACAGCGCACGCCAATGGGGCACGCTCGCCCGCCGAATGGCCGACACCGACGACCGACGCGCATTCTTCGCGACTGCAGCCAAAGGCACCGAAGGCGCACTGCGCGACGAGCTTCGCGAGCTGCGCTTGCCCGCGGTGAAGGCCGAGCGCGGCGGTGTGCGCTTTGGTGGGACGCTGCTCGACGCGTACCGCGCCTGCATCGGCAGCCGCATCGCCGTGCGCGTCCTGCAAGAGGTCGGGCGCTTTCACTGCGTCGACGGCGACGCGCTCTATGAAGGCGTGCGCGAGGCATATCGCTGGGACGCGGTGCTCGATGTGCGCCGCACGCTCGCGGTGACCTGCGCGCTGAAGAACTCGCAGCTGACGCACTCCGCGTTCGTAGCGCAGCGCACCAAAGACGCGATCGTCGATCAGCTGCGCGAGACGCTCGGCGCGCGGCCCAACGTCGACAAGGCGGATCCAGATGTCGCGGTCTTCATCCACCTGGTGAAGGACGAGGCGACCGTCTATCTCGATGTGAGTGGCGAGTCGCTGCACCGCCGTGGCTGGCGCGCGAAGGCACGCGAGGCGCCACTCAAGGAGACGCTCGCGGCGGCGATGTTGCGGCTCGCCGGCTGGGATCGGACGCGCCCGCTCGCCGATCCGATGTGTGGCTCTGGCACGCTCGCGATCGAAGGTGCGCAGTGGGCGCGGCGCATCCCGCCAGGCCTCGCGCGTGAGGTCTTCGGCGGTGAGCGCTGGGCTTCGCACGACGCGAGCGAGGCGAGCGCGCTCGACGATCTGCGACAAGAGCTGCGCGCCCGCATCCGCCCGGCGAGCGACGCGCCCGACGTGCTCGCGGCCGACCTCGACCCACGCGCGGTCGCGCAGACCAAAGAAAACGCGCGTCTCGCCGGTGTGCCGGAAGTCCACGTGGTGGAACAGGACATCGCCGCGCTCGGTCCCGCGGAGCCAGCCGGTCACGTCGTCGTGAACCCGCCGTACGGCGTGCGACTGGCGAGCGGCGAGGCGCTGATCGAGCGCATGGCTTACGTGTTTCGCACCCTGCCCGGCCACCGCGTCAGCGTGATCTGCGCCGACGATCTGCTCGCCCGCGCGCTCAAGCCGCTCAAGCCTGCGCAAGAGCACGCGCTGTGGAACGGCGACCTCGAGTGCCGGCTGTTCTCTTGGGACATCGCCTAGAGGCAACGACCCGAACCGCGCTGAGCCCGGTTCATGCATCGCGAAGCGTGCCGTTCGTCCGTGAGGAACGAACGCGCCGGCGGAATGTCGAGCGTTCGTCACCGATTCGATCCCGGAGCGCGCCTCCGTGACCAAGTCGTGGCAGGCGCGCACATCCATCGAACCACACACTGACAGAGCAGAAGATCAGTGAAGACAAGCAGAGAAGAGGAGCAAACATGGAAAGCCTAGTTGTCCTCTCGGATGTGCATCTCGGCAGTGATCTCGGAGTGCCTGAAGCGCTCCCGCCCGCACGCTCTGCAGCGATTGACGACGATCTCTGCCGCTTGATTGACCACTACCGCACCAGCCGCCCAAGTGGCTCGCGCTGGCGCTTGGTCATCGCGGGCGACTTCATCGACTTCGTCGGCATGACGCTGCCGACCAACGCGCCCGGCACCGAGACGGAGCCGAACGAAGAAGAGCTGATGCACGGCCTCGGCAACGCCGAAGACCACGCCGTCGCGAAGATGCGCGCTGTCGCAGTGCGTCATGCCGACGTCTTCGCCGCGCTCGGCCGCTTCGTCGCGACCGGCCACGCGCTCACGTTCATCCGCGGCAACCACGACGCCGAGCTGCACTGGGACCTCGTCCGCGAAGAGCTGCTCGCCACCGTCGTCGGGCACGCACGCACCTGGTCGGAAGAGCAGGCGCTCAGCGGTGCGGCGCTCAGCGGCGCTCAGCCAGCGGCGCTCAGTGGCGCGGCGACAGCGGCGCTCAGTGGCGAAGCGCCAGCCGCATTCGACGCCGCTGCGATCGCTGCGCGCATCGAAGACGCGCCGTGGTTCCTCGACGTCGCTGGCGTCGCGTACATCGAGCATGGCCATCAGTACGACCCGTTCTGCTCGGTCGACCACGTGCTCTCGCCGCGCCGCGCGCGCGATCCACGGCGCACCGCGTGGGGCTTCGTCGACGTACTCTTGCGCTTCGTCGTCCGGCGCACGCCGGGCGTGCCTGAGTACGGCCACGAGACGATGGGCGTCACCGACTATCTGCGCATGGCGGCGGGCCTTGGCCCGAGTGGCATGTGGCTGCTCTTGGTCCGCTTCGTGCGCGCGATCCGCGAGCTGTTCCGCCTGCGCACCGAATACGCGACCGACGCCGCGCGCGGCCTCGCGACCGAGCACGAGCTGCTGCTCACGAAGTTCGCCATCGCCCGGCGCATGGGCCGCGAGAAGCTACTCGCGCTGCGCGATCTGCAGGTCGCGCCGATCACCCGCACGGTGCGCGGCATCCTCGCGAGCCTGCTGCTCGATCAGCTCGCCGTCGGCGCGATCGGCATCGTCTTACTCGCCGTGTTCGGCGTGCTCTCGCTCTTCTACCCAGGATTTCTCTGGGGCGACGGCGCTGTGATCGCGGCGTGGGTCGGCGTGTTCTTCTTGCTGCGTCATCTGCGCAAGATCGATCCCGACATCGAGCTCGGCCTACGCGCCGGCGCGCTCGCGCGGATCTTCTCCGCGCCGTTCGTCGTCATGGGTCACACCCACGTGCCACGACGTCAGCCGATCGCGGGCGGCGCGACGTACGTGAACCTCGGCTCTTGGTCGGAGTGCGTCGGTCAGACGGCGACGCGCACCCATCTCGTGATTGACGGCGAGCTCGGCGCGCTGCGTGCAGAGCTGCGCTCGTGGTGCTCGATCCGCGGGCCGCTGCGCTTCTCGTAGGAGCCCCGGCGGGGCTGAGCACCGACCGCGCGTCGCTTTTTGGCAGCGTGAACGACGCCCTCGCGCCACGAGCCAGTCGCCCCTGCGTGATAGCCTCGCGCGATGTCCGACAATGCTCCGCAGCCTGATCGCGGCGACCGCTCGGCCTATGCGCGCTACCTCGCGGGCATGGACGCTTCGATGCGCCAGAAGGTCGCGCTGACCGCCGCGCACCTGCTCTGCGAAGGACGCATCGCCGACATGGGCATGGGCTCCGGCGCCGGCTCGCGCGCGCTCGCGGCGCTCTATCCCGAGCTCGAGGTGATCGGCGTCGATCTCGATCCGGAGATGGTCGCGATCGCGCGCGAGACGCACCAGCTGCCGAACCTGCGCTTCGTGCAAGGCGACATCGCGCAGCGCTGCTTCGAGGACGGCTCGCTCGACGGAATCTTCGACTCTTCTGTGCTGCATCACGTCACGTCGTTCGGCGGCTACGAGCGACGACGCGCGCTCGATGCGCTGCGCGCGCAGGCCGCGGCGCTGCGTGAGCACGGCGTGCTGGTCGTGCGCGACTTCCTCGATCCGGGCGAAGGCGAGGTCGTGCTCGATCTGTGGGAGTCCGACGGCGACAGCTCCGACGATCCGCGCACATGCTCGTCGGCGGCGCTGTTCGAGCGATTCGCGCGCGAGTTCCGCTCGCTGCATCCGGCGCCCGGCTTTGCGATGAGACGCGTCGAGGGCGCGCCTCCCGCGATGCGTCGCTACCGCTGCGCGCTGCTACACGCCGTCGAGTTCCTGCTGCGCAAAGACTACCGGACCGACTGGGAGGCCGAGGTTCGCGAAGAATACACCTACGCAACGCAGGCGCAGTTCGAGCGCGCAACACATGCGCTCGGCTTCCGGGTGCTCGCCTCGACGCCGATCCGCAACCCGTGGATCGTGCGCGAGCGCTTCGTCGGCCGCTACGCGATGTACCGCGCCGAAGACGGCCAGCCGTGCGAGATCCCCGCGACGAACTACGTGATCGTCGGCGAGAAGGTCTCCCCACGCGAAGGCGTGCGCTTCGAAGATCGCGGCGACTGCCCGGCGCTCGGCTACCTCGAGGTCACCACCTGGGAAGACGTGCGCAGCGGCGCGGTGCGCGATCTGGTGCGGCGACCGAATCGCACCGTCGACGTGATCCCGTACTTCGAGCAGAGCAGCGATCTCTT
>Ga0335397_10003941_pt1 | contig 19733 bp, 17 predicted proteins | sample MAT04_FD_205740 | JGI IMG/M metagenome (GOLD analysis project Ga0335397, IMG submission 205740) | Freshwater microbial communities from Lake Fryxell liftoff mats and glacier meltwater in Antarctica - MAT-04 (spades assembly) (version 2) ... | reverse complement strand
GGCGGGAACGGGAATCGGCGACGGCGGAACTCCCCCGCTGAGCACGTTGATCGCGTTGTGCGCAGCCAGCCGCGCCATTGCTGCCCTCGTCTCCATCGTCGCCGAACCGAGGTGCGGAATCAGCACCGCGTTCTCGCAATTGAGCAAGCCTGGATGAACCCTCGGTTCCTCCTCAAACACGTCGAGGCCGGCACCCGCGATCTCACCGCTCGTCAGCGCAGCTGCCAACGCAGCCTCGTCGACGATGGGGCCGCGGGCCGTGTTGATCAGGAACGCTGTCGGCTTCATCACCGCCAATTGCGCAGCGCCGATCAGGTGGTGCGTCGAAGTGTTGTACGGGCAGTTGATGCTGACGACATCGCTCGTCGCCAACAGTTCTTCCAGACTCATCACCGACGCGCCGAGTTCGGCTTCCAGCGCAGGAGCGACCGGGCGGCGGTTCGAGTACGCGATCTTCATGCCGAACGCCTTCGCTCGGCGGGCCAGCGCGCAGCCAATGTCGCCCATGCCGACGATGCCTAGTTGCCGAGCCTGGATGCCGGAACCGAGCATGTAGAACATGCCCCATTGCCAGGGCGTCGCGCTTCGGATAACGCGCTCGCCTTCGCCGAGCCGACGAGTCGTCATCAGGATTAACGACATCGCGATGTCGGCGGTTGCTTCCGTCAGTACGCCCGGCGTGTTCGTCGCCACTACCCCGCGTGCGGCACAAGCGGCGACGTCGATGTTGTTGTAGCCAACCGCGACGTTGGCAACGACCTTCAGTTGCGGGCCAGCGGCATCAAGAAAGGCGTCGTCAACCTTCGTTGTCAGCAGTGTCACCGCCGCATGCGCGCCGTACACGATGTCGTGAACTTGCTGGACCGTTGGGACCTCCAGCGACACCCAGGCGTCGACATCGCCCGCCTCGTTCAGCATGTCGAGGCCTTCGTCGGGAATACGACCGGTGACGGCTATGCGGGGACGATCGTGCTGAGTCACGCCGATTCGATCCAGCTACGCAGCCCCGACAGTCCTTCTTCGATGTCGGCGCAGGAAAGGCCGGAGTACGCGAAGCGCACGAAGTGATCGATCTCACCGGGCTGTGGCCGCCCGAAGTGCTTGCGGGTGCAGAACGAGACTCCGGTGTGGTGCAACGCCGCAGTCGCGAACGCGCCGACTTCGTCGAAACCCATGCGCGTCATGACGTCGGTGACCTTGGGAAACAGGTAGAACGTCGACTCGGGCTTGGGGCACACAAGGCCATCGATCTTGGCCAGTTCGCCCCACGCGGCATCGCGCCGGCGGTGCAACTCGTCGAGGATCGCCTTCGGGCCGTCGGCCGGGCCAGTGATGCCAGCAACGCCAGCGGCTTGCACGAAGTGCGTCGTGCAGCTTTCGTCGTTGGTGTTCAGCTTGGCGATGCTTTCTGCTATCGGGAGAGGGGCAATTGCCGCGCCAAGTCGCCAGCCAGTCATCGCAAACTTCTTCGAGAATGTATAGAGGATGACCGTGCGCTCGACCATGCCGGGCAGCGATGCGATCGAGCTACTGGTGCCCGCGTACCGCATCTCGAAGTAGGCCTCGTCGGCGAGCACGAAGAGGTCGTGTTCAATCGCGATGTCGGCGATCGCTTGCATTTCTTGCGGCGAGCTTTCGCAACTGAGCGGGTTTTGCAGGTTGTTGTAGATGATCGCCCGCGTTCGCGGCGTGATGATGCTGCGCAGATGATCGAGGTCGATCGCGAAACCGGTATCGGTCTGGATGTAGCGGTATGCCTGACTTGTACCGCCGTAGTACTCGATCATGCTTTCGTAGATCGGGTAACCCGGGTTGGGGTACAGCACGCCCTCGCCGGGATTCATCACGCTTTGGATGAACTTGCCAATCACGGGCTTGCCGCCCGGCTGCACAACCACGTTGGCAGCGGCGAACTTCAACCCGCGCCGGTTACCGACGTCGTTGGCCAGCGCCTCGCGCAACGGCATGATGCCGGCTGCCGGGCAGTAACCCGTCTTGCCTTCCGCGATAGCGATGTTCATCGCCACGGCGATGTTGGCAGGCGTTGGCAGGTTGATGTCGCCGAGATGGAACGGGAAGACCCGGTTGCCCTTCGACGCCCACTCGGCGGCGGCCAGTGACACCGAAAACGCGGTCTCGGTACCGAGGTTGGAGAGTCGTTCTGCGAGCGCCATCGGGCGAAGATAGCTCACCCGCCGCCGACTTCCTCAGGTCTCGATCAGCACGGTCACCGGGCCGTCGTTGTTGATCGCGACCATCATCTCGGTCCGAAAGCGACCTGTAGCCACGGTCGCTCCCAACCCGCGCAGACGATCGACCACGGCCTGCACCAGCGGCTCAGCTTGCTCGGGTTTGGCGGCCGCGATCCAACTGGGGCGCCGGCCGCCGCTCGTGTCGCCGTACAACGTGAACTGGCTGACGACCAGTACCTGCCCGCCGGTATCGGCCAGGCTGCGGTTCATCACGCCCGCCACGTCGTCGAGGATGCGCAGGTTCCAGATCTTGTCGGCCAGCTTGTGGGCGCTGGCAATCGAGTCGTCGTGAGTGACCCCGACCAATACGCAGAGCCCGGCGCCGATCTCGCCGACCACTTCGCTTCCAACCGTCACGCCGGCCGAAGTAACCCGCTGAACAAGACCACGCATGTGGCCGATGGTAGAGAATGTCCAGCAAGTAACTGAAGGTACCCAGCCAAACCAGTGCTGCCTGGGACACCGGCACGTTGCACTTCTGTGACGGCTACCGGCGGGTAACCGGGCGCCGGTAGCCTTGCTGCAATGTCTGCCGCACGCCCGGCGGGGGCTGCTGGGCTAGCGCCCGATGCACCGCTGAAGATCGCCTACCTCACTTACCGAGGCAAGCCGCACGTCGGTGGGCAGGGCGTGTACACCCGGCACCTCACCAAGGCGCTGGTCGATCTCGGGCACACCGTCGAAGTGTTCGGCGGTCAGCCGTATCCGATCCTTGACGAGCGCATTGCGCTGCACAAGTTGCCCAGCCTTGACATCTGGAACGACAACTTCCCCGGTCGCTTCCCCGGCTTCTGGGAGATCAAGTCGAAGGCCGATCTGGCCGAGGTGTTCACCCACTTCAAAGGTACGTTCGGCGAGCCGCTCTCCTTCTCGATACGCGCGCGCGAGGCGCTGAAGAAACGCCAACGCGACTTCGATCTGGTGCACGACAATCAGTGCCTCGGCTACGGCATCCTCGACATCGAGAAGATGATGCCAACCATCGTCACCTTGCACCACCCAATCACGCGCGACCGCGCCCTGGAGATGCAGCACTCGAAAAACTGGCACAAGCGCTTCGGCATCGGTCGTTGGTACAACTTCGTCAAGATGCAAGGCCGCGTCGCCAGCCGCATGCCGCGCGTTGTCGTCGTCAGCGAGAACAGCATCAAAGACATCCACAGCGATATGGGTGTCAGCCTCGATCGCATGAAGTTGGTGCCGGTCGGTGTCGATCCCGAGCTCTTCACGCCGCTTCCGCACATCGCGCGTCAGACAGGTCGGCTGATTACGACTGCCTCTGCCGATGTCGCGCTGAAGGGTCTTAGCTACCTGCTGGAAGCAATGGCCAAGTTGCGCACCGAACGCAACGACATTCGCCTGACGATCATCGGCAAGCCGCGCGAGGGCGCGAGCAACGACTTGATCGACAAGCTCGGCCTGCGACCGCACATCGACTTCGTATCGGGCGTTCCCGACGAGCGCATTGTCCAGCTGTACGCCGAAGCCGAGCTCGCCGTCGTGCCGAGCCTGTACGAAGGGTTCAGCCTTCCCGCGATCGAAGCAATGTCGACTGGCATCTGCCTGGTCGCGACCGATGGTGGTGCGCTGCCAGAAGTGACCGGCAAAGACGGCGACACGGTGTTGCAGTGTCCGGCAGGCAACGTCGACGCGTTGGCCGCGGCGATCCGTCGTGGTCTCGACGACGCCGCGCTGCGCGCACGGGTCGGCGAGGCCGGTCGCCAGCGAGTGGTCCAGCGTTGGAGCTGGAAGCATTGCGCGCAACTCACCGTCGATCAATACCGCGAAGTGTTGGCCATGCCCGACAACATCGAGAAGCTCCGCAAGAACGGGCGGCTCTAGCAGTGCTGACGATCCGCTTCGATCGCTTGGGCGTTCAGCCCGGCGACCTCGTGCTCGATGCGGGCGCAGGCTTCGGTCGCCACGCATTCGAGTTGGCTCGCTGCGGCGCCAACGTTGTCGCTCTCGATTACATGTCCGAGGAAGTCACTGCCGCGCGCGGCATCTTCGCCGCAATGGTCGAAGCGGGCGAGATTCCCGAGGAGCGGTACGTCGGCGTCATGCAAGGCGATGCAACCAAACTGCCGTTTGCCGATGCATCGTTCGACCGCGTGATCACCAGCGAAGTGCTCGAGCACATCCAAGACGACGTCGCCGCCGTCGGTGAACTACTGCGCGTGTTGAAGCCGGGCGGCACCATCGCCGCGACGGTGCCAACGTGGTTGCCGGAGAAGGTCAACTGGATGCTGAGCGACGAGTACCACGCGCCGAAAGTGCCGGGCGGTCATGTGCGCATCTACACCGCAACCGAATTGAAGTCCAAGCTGCGCAGCGCTGGCGCCGACGTCGTCAGTAGCCATCACGCGCATGCGCTGCACTCGCCGTATTGGTGGCTGAAGTGTGCGGTTGGTCCGCGCAACGACGATCACCCATTGGTGAAGCGGTATCGCAAGTTCCTCGAGTGGGAAATCGTCAACCAGCCGAAGTCGATGCAGTTGATGGAACGTGTGCTCTCCCCTGCCCTCGGCAAGAGCTATGTGGTGTACGGAGTGAAGCGATGAGTCGCGTGCCGCACGTCGAGGGTGTTCTCACCGCCGACGAAGTTGTGCAGACGGCCGAGTCGATCGCCGCGCTGCAACTCGACACGGGCATGATCCCGTGGTTCCCGAACGGGCACTGCGATCCGTGGAACCACGTCGAGACTGCGATGGCGCTCGATGTTGCTGGCCTACACGGCGCAGCCGAACGCGCCTACGAGTGGTTGGTCGACATTCAGTTGCCCAATGGCAGCTGGTGGAACTACTACCTGCCCGATGGCACGGTCGAGGAAGCCAAGCTCGATACCAACGTGTGCGCGTACATCGCGACTGGTGTGTGGCATCACTGGCTGTGCACTTGGGACCGCGGCTTCCTCGATCATCTGTGGCCGACCGTGCAGCGCTCGCTCGACTGGGTACTCACTATGCGCAAGCCCGACGGCACCGTGCTGTGGGCGCGCACCGAAGACGACACACCGTGGGACTACGCACTGCTCACCGGGTCGTCGAGCATTTCGCACGCGCTGCGCTGTGGCGCGCAACTTGCCGAACTCACCAACGAACCGCGACCCGACTGGATGACGGCGAGCGTGCTGCTCGCGGATCTGGTGGCGACCCGACCCGATGCCTTCGAACCCAAGGACCGTTGGGCGATGGACTGGTACTACCCGGTGCTCTCCGGCGCACTCATCGGCGAAGAGGCCAAGGCGCGCCTGGCAGACAGTTGGGCGACGTTCGCGATGGAAGGCAAAGGCATTCGCTGTGTCAGCGACGAGCCGTGGATCACCGCCAGCGAAACCGCCGAGTGCGCGATCGCGTACGCCGCGATCGGTGATTTGAGCACCGCGATCGAATTGCTCGACTGGACACGGCCACATCGCCGCGCCGACGGCGCTTACGACACAGGCATCGTCTACCCATCGCTTGTGCGTTTCCCCGCCGATGAAACCAGTGCGTACACCGGAGCCGCCGTCATCCTCGCCGCCGACGCAATCACCGGCGGCAGCGCGGCGAGCACCGTCTTCGTGCCGGGCGCCGACGCCTGAACGCCGGGCGCGGGGCGGTCGGTACGCTGAGGCCGTGAGCTTTCCAACAACCGCTGAACTTTCGTCACTTGCCAACGATGCGCTGCGCGCATGCGGTGCCGCCACGATGGGTAAAGGTCCGCACGACGTACGCACACCAATCACGGGTGCAACGCTGGGTTCGGTCGCCGGCACTGCGAGCGTTGGCGACCTAGCCGTTGGAGAAGTAGTCGACCGCGCGACGACAGCGTTCGGGCCGTGGCGCAACACGCCCGGCCCGTTGCGCGGCGAACTGGTGCGTCGACTCGGCGAGCAACTGCGTCTGCATAAGGCAGACCTTGCTCGCATAGTGCAGCTTGAAGTCGGCAAGATCGAAAGCGAAGCACTCGGCGAAGTGCAAGAGATGATCGACATTTGCGACTTCGCTGTTGGGCTCAGTCGCCAACTGCACGGGCTCACCATCGCCAGCGAACGTCCCGGGCATCGGTTGATGGAACAGTGGCATCCACTGGGGCCGACGGCCGTCATCACCGCCTTCAACTTTCCGGTGGCGGTGTGGAGTTGGAACGCCGCGCTTGCGCTGGTCTGCGGCAACCCGGTGATCTGGAAGCCGAGCGAGCTGACGCCGCTGACCGCTATCGCGACGCAGGCTCTATTCGAGAAGGCAGCAGCCGGGCTCGATGTGCCCGCCAACATCAGCCAGTTGGTTCTAGGCGACGGCACGGTTGGTGCCGAACTGGTTGCATCGGCCGGCGTTTCAATTGTCAGCGCAACTGGCAGCACCGCAATGGGGCGCAAAGTCGCGCCGGTTGTTGCTGCGCGCTTCGGTCGCAGCATTCTTGAACTCGGCGGCAACAACGCCGCAATCATCGCGCCGAGCGCCGACATGGAACTCGTGGTGCGCGGCGTGACGTTCTCCGCCGCGGGCACTGCTGGGCAACGCTGCACATCGCTGCGGCGCCTTATCGTGCACAACTCTCGACTTGACGAAGTCACGACACGCCTCACGAAAGCGTTCGCCAGCTTGCCCGTCGGCAGCCCTCTTGACGCAAGCACACTCGTCGGTCCGCTGATCACTACGAAGGCCATGAACCACATGAACGAGGCGCTCGACAGCGCACGAGCGCAGGGCGGAAGCGTGCTGGTCGGCGGCGAACGACACCTCGCTGACGAAGCGCCCGATGCGGCCTACATGCGGCCAGCGATTGTCGCGATGCCCAGTCAGAGCGAGATCGTGCACACCGAGACGTTCGCGCCAATCCTGTACGTGATGGCCTACGACGACTTCGACCAAGCCGTGGAGCTACACAACGAGGTGCCACAGGGTCTGGCAAGCAGCATTTTCACGACCGACGTGCGCGAAGCCGAGCGCTTCTGCAGCGCTGCCGGCAGCGACTGCGGAATCGCCAACGTCAACATCGGCCCGAGCGGTGCGGAAATCGGTGGCGCGTTCGGCGGCGAGAAGACAACTGGTGGCGGTCGCGAGAGCGGCAGCGATGCGTGGAAGGCGTACATGCGGCGCGCAACCAACACCATTAACTACAGCAACTCGCTACCCCTCGCGCAGGGTGTGCAGTTCGGTTGATCCAACGGCTCGATTAATCCAACGGCTCGATTAATCCAACGGCGATCGTCGCATGACCGTCAACCTATGCGACGCAACACACGCAAGCTGCCCGTCGCGCTGCGCAGTTCGAACTTGCCACTCTCGATCGCCGGTCGAAAGATCAACTCGTACGGCGGGCGACCTCCATCGGCCGGGTCCGCGAACACGTCGTGAATGGCCAACGTGCCACCCAACGCGACGTGTGGCGTCCACCCCTCGTAGTCCAAACGCGCCGGCTCGTCGCCATGGCCGCCGTCGATGAACACGAACGCGAGCGGAGATGCCCAGTGTGCGGCCACCGCAGACGAGCGACCGACCACCGCGAACACCACATCGTCCAAGCCAGCATCGTGGATCGTGTCGCGAAACACGGGCAGCGTGTCCATCAAACCGGTGCGCGAATCGACCAGCGACGGATCGTGGTGCTCCCATCCCGCCTGATTCTCTTCGCTGCCGCGATGGTGATCGACGGCGAACAACACGGTCGCGCATGATCGCGCGGCGGCACCTAACCACACCGTGCTGCGACCACAATACGAGCCGACCTCAAGGAAGGGCAGCCCCGGAACTGCCGCCCCAGCGTCGATCGCAGCGGCGAACAGTGCGTCGCCCTCGTCGGCAGGCATGAAGCCCTTTGCCGCCAAAGCACAAGCGCGCAGCTTGGGTGACAGCAACTGATCGGACACGGCCGCACCATATCCGCCACAATGCACACTCATGACTGCGCTCGACGACCTCATCACCTTGCTCGATCTGGAAGCCATCGAGGTGAACATGTTCCGCGGCGTCTCCCCCGACGAGAATCGCCAGCGCGTGTTCGGCGGGCAGGTCGCGGGGCAGGCGTTGGTCGCCGCGACGCGCACCATCGATGTACCCGGCCGCTTGGTGCACTCGCTCCACGCCTACTTCCTACGTCCGGGCGACCCGAACGTGCCGATCCTGTACGAAGTCGATCGCATCCGCGACGGAAAGAGCTTCAGCACCCGACGCGTCGTTGCTGTCCAGCACGGCCGCGCGATCTTCAACCTGCAGGCCAGCTTTCATGGCACCGAGACCGGACTGAATTATCAGCTGCCGATGGCACTCGATGTGCCAGCCGCCGAAACACTTCCCGACTTCAAGACGCGCACGGAACCGTATAAGGAGCGACTGGGTGATTGGTACGACCGACCGCGCCCTATCGATGTGCGCTACGTCGATGGCGACCCGCTCAGTCGCGATGGCAGCCCGTTGTACAGCCAGCGCGTTTGGCTGCGCGCCGATGGCGTGCTGCCTGACGACCCGACGTTGCACGCGTGCATCGTCACCTACGCAAGCGACATGACATTGCTCGACACTTCACTTCTACCGTTTGGACTCACCTTGGACGCTCCCGGCATGCAAATGGCAAGTCTCGATCACGCGATGTGGTTCCATCGCCCGTTTCGTGCCGACGACTGGTTGCTCTACGACCAACGACCGATCTCTATCGGCGGTGCCCGCGGGCTAGCGGGAGGCAACCTGTACACGACGGACGGCGCGCTTGCGATCAGCGTTGTGCAAGAGGGCCTCGTGCGAGTTGGGCAACAGTGATGCGCTCACACACACTCGCAATCACTGTTGCGCTCGCGCTTGCCGCCGGATGTTCCTCCGAGAATGACACCGCGTCCACGGCATCCGTTGCTCCGACAGTCACAGCTTCTGACGGCACAACAGCCGAGACATCGCCAACAACATCACCCAAGTCGACGACAGCGGAATCGACGACTCCCGAGATTACGGTGCCACTGATCGCGGGCTCGGTCGTGCTCACGCCCTACCTCAACGGCTTTCGCGGACCGGTCGATCTCGTCTGGCGTGATGGCGACCCGGCGCTCTACGTCGTAGACCAGCCAGGCGTCATCACTCGTGTTGTCGACGGTGTAAGTGGCCCCGCGGTGCTCGACATCAGCGACTTGGTGTCGTGCTGCGCCGAGCAGGGTCTCTTGGGACTCGCCTTTCACCCGACCGAATCGTTGGCCTACGTCGACTACACCAATACCGATGGCGACACCGTGATCGCGGAATTCGCAGTCGGCGCGGAGGGTATGTTCGACGACGCAAGCCGCCGCACTGTGATGACCATTAGTCAGCCCTACGAAAATCACAACGGCGGCAAGATCGCGTTTGGACCCGACGGAGTGTTGTACATCGGAATGGGTGATGGTGGCTCCGGCGGCGACCCAGAGCGTCGAGCGATGGACCTCGGCGAACCATTGGGCAAGTTGCTGCGCATCGATCCACGCGCCAACGGCGACCAGCCGTACACCGTGCCTGCCGACAACCCATTCGTCGATGTCGATGGTGCGCTGCCCGAGATTTGGTCGATCGGTCTGCGCAATCCATGGCGCTTCAACTTCGACAGTGCAACCGGGGACCTGTGGATCGGCGATGTCGGCCAGGGCGACTGGGAAGAGGTCAATGTCGCACACGCCAGCGACGGCGGTGGCCGCGGCTTCAACTTCGGCTGGAGCGCATTCGAGGGCACCCATCCGTACAACAGCGATCAGCCCACGGACGGTGTGACACCGCCGATCTACGAGTATGCACACGACGGCGACGACGGTTGTTCGATCAGCGGCGGCACGGTGTACCGCGGCGACGCGATCCCCTCGCTGCGCGGCTGGTATCTGTTCGGTGATTACTGCAGCGGCAAGGTCTGGGCATTATCTGAAGTACCTGACGCGGCACCGATCGTATTGGAACTCACAAACGCGGGAAGCGTCAGTGCGATCGCGGCCGGACCGAACGGCGAGCTGTATGTGCTGGCCTACAACAGTGGCAGCGTGCTGCGCATCGACCCGGCGTAGTACTACCGCGGTCGACTCACACGCGTCAACTGACGCGCTGAAACTCGACCGTGCGGGCGCCGACATCGACCGCGGCCACCTTCACTCGCATAGCGTCGCCGGGGCGCACCCCACGAGCTTGCACTTTGGCAACGACGGCAACATCGCACAGTTGAATGCGCGTCGACTCTTCGTCGTCGTTGATCACCACCGCGTTGAAGATCTCGCCCTCGCGGCCGTGCAATGCAACAGCCTCGGCGAGATCGATCACCGCTCGTTCGATGCGACTGGCAATTGTTTCGGCGCGGTCCATGGTCGTCGGCAGTTTCGACAACGCCGTCCGCACGGGCTCGGGCACTTCCTGTCCGTTAGCCAGCGCCAAAGCGGTTTGGACTACGTAGCGATCGGCGAGTCGGCGCAGCGGCGCGGTGACGTGGGCATACGTCGCAGCCATCGCTGAATGCCACGGCTTCTTGCCCGCTTCGAAAGCGACATAGTCGGCACCACCACCTGCGCGACGCACGGCCATCGCGAACGCAGCATCGGCTGGTCGATTCGGATCGAGCTGCCGCGAGAAGGTCTCCAACGATTCGTCCTTGCCCCACGCCAGCCCAAAGGCCAAGGCCGTATGCCGCAGGCTGCGCACCGCACGCTCGTCCGGCGCTGCCATAACTCGAAAGAGTCCGACGCCAGCGCGAAACATTGCGTCGGCGACTGCCAGGTTCGTCGCCAACGACATTGCGGCGTTCTTGTCCTCGCTGGCCAAGCGCGGACGAAATTCCAACCGATAGCCACCATCGCTACGTTCGACTGATTGCTCGGGCGGCGAAAGTGCGCCGGCCCCGCGTTTTTCAGCGGCGGCTGTCACCCGTCGAGCAAACTCCTCAAAGTCGACAGGTAGCTCGGATGCCTTCACGTTGTCGTACGCAAGCTTGGCGTGACTGCGAATGATGGCGCGTTCGGCACCATCAAGTGTCGAAACTCCCTCAGGCGAAAGTCGTACGTGGAAAACGACCGCTGGCCGCGGGCCGTCGGGCAACAAGCTGGCTGCACCTTCGGCGAGCACCGGCGGGTAGAGCCCAGCCTTGCCATCAGGAAGGTAAAGCGTGTTGCCACGGTGCCACGCTTCAGTGTCGAGCACGTCGCCATCGTTCACGAACCATGCGACATCTGCGATTGCGTAGTGCAGCAACAAATCGTCGCCCACGCGATCGATTGTGAACGCCTGATCCAGGTCAGTGCTTGACGCCGGGTCGAGCGTGACGAACGGCCAATCGGTGCGATCAACATGTTCCGTCGGAGCGCGTTTTACGGCAACGTCGGCTGCGGCGAGTACCGATGGCGCGAACGCATTCGGCACGTCGTACTGCTTGCGGATTGCCGCTAAGCCGGAATCGAGTGCGTGAGTGTGATCGACAATCGACCGCATCAGCGGCGGGCGCCCATGAACATCGTCTTCAGCGCGTCGTAGTGCTCGATGCAATGGCCGGCGCCCATCACGACTGCCTCAAGCGGCATATCCGACATGCGCACGGGCACGTTGGTTTCGCGCTCGATGCGCTGCGGCAAACCGCGCAGAAGGCCGCCACCGCCGACGAGGTACATTCCGCGTACCAAGAAGTCCTGCGCGAGTTCCGGGGGAGCCTTCGCCAAGCAACGCTTTACCGAGTCGATAATGCTGACCAGGGTGTCGTCGATCGCGAAGCGGACCTCTTCCGGGGTCAGCACGACCGTGCGCGGCAGGCCAGTCATCAGATCGCGGCCACGGACCTCGGCCTGACTTTCGTCTTCAGTCTCGGCAGCGGAACCGATGGCGACCTTGACTTCTTCCGCCGTGCGTTCGCCGATTGCAATACCGTGCTCGCGGCGAACGTATGCCTGGATTGCGGCGTCGATGTCGAAGCTGCCGACGCGCACTGCTTCCAGCGCGACGATGCCCCCAAGGCTGATCACCGCTGATTCGCTGGTGCCGCCACCAATGTCGATGACCATGTTGCCAATTGGTTCGTCGATCGGCAGATCGGCGCCGATCGCGGCAGCCATCGGTTGTTCGATCAGTTGCGCGTCGGCGGCGCCGGCGCGACGAGCAGCGTCGGTGACTGCGCGACGCTCGACCTCGGTGATCGCCGATGGCACGCAGATGACGACCTTCGGTCGCGTGAAGCGACTGACACCGACGCGTTGCAGCAGCAGACGAATCATGCGCTCAGTGATCTCGAAGTCGGTAATCGCCCCACCGCGCAGCGGTCGCACGGCGACGATGTAGCCCGGGGTACGGCCGATCATTTGCCACGCTTCGCGACCAGTCGCCAAGACCTCGCCAGTCTGACGATTGACGGCGATCACCGACGGCTCGTTGAGCACGATGCCGCGGCCCTTCATGTAGACCAGCGTGTTGGCAGTGCCGAGATCGATTGCGAGGTCGCGTGCCATCGCTACGGCTTCCAGCGTTTGTTGCTCTGCGAGCGGTCGTTGACTTCGCGAACGCCGCGCCGCGACTCGGACGACAGCGCGTCAATGTGCTTGCGGTAGGTGGTCATGCTGGAGTCAGGTCGCTTCTTGCGCAACAACCACGTCGCTCCAGCCAAAATCACAAACGCGATGACATAGACCCAAATCACGAACAGCCGCCGCCAGTGCGCACGGTCGCGACCGAAGCCGGCTTTACCAAGGCATGCGCCGCGGTACCCCAGTCGGCGCCCTCCGCCCACGATTCGTGCTTCCAGATCGGGGCGCTGGCTTTGATCGCGTCGATCGCAAAGCGGGCGGCCTCGAAGGCCTCCGGGCGGTGTGGCGCACTGACTGCGGCCACCACAGAACTCTCCGCGAGCGCCACCACTCCGATGCGATGCAGCAGGGCGACCCTGCCAGTCTGCGGCCAGCGACTACGCAGCTCGGCCTCGATCGACGCGAACGCAGGTACCGCCTGGCTTTCGTAAGCCTCGTACGACAGGTGCGTCACATCGGAGCGAAGATTGCCGTGCTCGTCGACGGCGTGGTCGCGCACAATGCCGCTGAACAGCACGACTGCGCCACAATCCGGCTGCAACAACCACTCGTAGACCGCCGCGATCGGCAGGTCGAGGTTGGTCAATGCCAACCAGGAAGTGCCTGTTGCGGGAGGATGCACAACAGCGAATAGTAGCCGTGATAACGGCCACAGCCACCGAGGCCAGACGGGCGCGACGCCACTCGCGTGGTGATGCTCACTAACCTCTCCCGTTCGTGGCAGCCGGGGAACTGAACGACGACGACCGCCGACATGCGCCGTTACCGGCCCATGAGCGCGGCTGGCGACACCCCAGCGAGGTTGGCCACCAAGCATGGACGGCGTCCGAAGCACCGGTGATGTTAGGTCGGGGGCTCTCGGCGACAACAGGCGCCATCGGCGTGATGGTCAGCCTCGCCGTGCTGTGGACGATGATGCCCACCGAAGCCGGCAGGACCGCAGCCGTCAGTGTTCGCTCGACGTTGGCGATGTCCAATACATCAGACGTCAGCAATTCGCTGAAGCTGCCGACCGACACAATCGGGTCGGGCACCGTTGCACCGACCATCGCTTCGCCCAGCACGGTGGTCGCCAGCACGGTCGCACCGCCGCCACCGATGCCGACCTACAACGTGCAGCAGACAAAAACGCTCGAGGGTGGTGCCGTCGCCGTCGGCATTAGCGGGAGCAGCTTGGTCATCACTACTGCGTACGCAGTCGAAGCAGACGACACCGTCGAGCTACTACTCACTGACGGCAGCACCGCTATGGCCGAAGTGCTGTTCGTTGATCAAGCTAGTGGCTTGGCGGTGCTGACAACGACGTCGCTGCGCGAAGACCCGGTGTTCCAAGTTGCCGAGATCGCGCCTGGCGACGAGTTGACCCTGATCGGCGAGACCACGTACACGTTCACAGTCGGAGCCGACGGCACGTTCGACCAAGAGTTCGCCTACGACGACTCTGTGCGCGAAGGAACGCCGGTGATGAACCAAGACGGCGATCTGGTCGGACTTTGTTCGAGTTCCAGCAACAACCACTTCGTGAAAATCGGCGATCTGGCAGTGCTGCAACGCGCACTCGCCGGGCACGCTGGCCTACAAGCGGGCGACATCATCCTTGCCATCAACGACATGCCCGTCAGCGACGACGCAACTCTTGTTGAAGCGCTCGCGGGATTGATGCCAGGCGATGTTGTGCATCTGATGGTGCTGTACGCGAACGGCGAAGAAGCGACGCTCGAGATTCAACTCGGCGTTAATTAGCCGTTCTTGCGACGGCGCGCGCGCCGTACTGCTTGCACAACCATGACGATGCCAGTCAGCGCTGCTAGCCCCGCGCCGACAAGTGTGATTTCTTGACGACGCTTCGGCGAGACCATCGTCCACCACTTCCCTTCGGTGCCCTCAACGTAGGCCTGCTCGTTGGTCACGTTCGGTTGCCAGCCAGCGGCCTTCAGACGATCGTTGGCAATCAGCCACGGCGACCGCGTGTAGCTGCGTAAACCGGGCGGAATCGGGCCTCGTTGAAAGCGCCAGCGCAGGTTGTTAACGACCTCGCTGACGCGATCGGGCAGCTTCACACGTGGCACCGCACCAGCAAGCGCCCGAACGCGTTCACCAGCGATCCATCCATCAGGCGCCACATTGAAAACGCCATCGAGTTGCTGTTCGACGGCCAGCAGCACTGCCGCGGCGAGATCGTCGAGGTGCAAGAACTGTGCGGGCGGATCGGCCGCACCGACACGCTGGCCCATTCCTGCGGCGAGCGCTGCCGCTAAGCGACTGGTGTCGTCGGCCGCCATGCCGATTGCTGGGCGCAGCACTGTCACCGTCCGACCCGGCTGTTCGCGACGCCACGCGTCGACTAACTGCTCGGCGGCACCGAGTTGCCGCGCGAACGCGAACTCGACGTCGGGGCGGAGTAACGCGTCTTCCGTTAGCGGAACGGGGTTGTTCTCCCACGCGCCGTAGACCATCGCTGAGGAAACCAGCACGACATGGCGCACGTTGGAGTTCTCGCGCAGGACCGACGAAAGACCGCCAAGTGCGCCGTGGTCCGGCAGAGAACTGTCGGCGGTGAGCCACACCATCACCTGGCACGCACTTGCGTCGACGGCGGCGACCGCGTCGCTGCCAGCAAGCAGCCGCAGCACTCGCGAGCCAAGGGCGCCAGTGCCGTTACCTACCCACACCTGTGTGGTCGCCGTCACAAGACTCATCGCGCCCGACGCTAGCGGTTCACCGATTGTGTTCATAAGCTGCGCGCATGGAAGACGACGCGTCGGCGGCGGAATTCGGCGACAACCCGTTCGCCAACTTGCCGATGTTCGGCGATCTTGCCAAGGCACTTGCTGGGCAAGGCCCATTGAACTGGGACGCAGCTCGCCAGTTCGCAGCGATGGCCGCCACCAGCCGCGACGGCAAGAGCGCCACCATTGACCCCACCGGCACCGCGATCACGGAAGGCAACGTCGATCCGACCGTGCGCATCGCGCTCGGCGACCTGGCGCGCATCGTCGAGCTGCACGTCCGCGACCTCACCGGCCTTGACACCGTCTTCCCAGAAGTCACGCCTGTCACTCGTACCGCCTGGGCTCAACGCGCGCTCGAGGCTTACCGCCCGCTGTTCACCGAGTTGGCAACCTCGCTCGGCCGTCGGCCATTGCCAAGCGAGGGCGGCGAGGAACCCGATCCGCTGATCGCCATGATGAGCAATCTCAGCCAGATGATGGCCCCGTCGATGATGGGCATGGCTGTTGGCTCGATGGTCGGTCGCTTAGCAGCGCGAACGTTTGGGCAATACGACCTGCCGATCCCGCGCACCGATCGCGCGCTGATGTTGGTGCCAGCCAACATCGATCAATTCGCGACGGACTGGAGCCTGCCCGTCGACGAGATGCGGTTGTGGACACTCGCTCAGGAAATGATCGGGCACACGCTCTTCGGTTTCGAGCGGCTGAGCGCGCAACTCAGCGCTCTCGTGCGTCGCCACGTTGGTGCGTTCCGTCCCGACGCGAGCGCCGTCGCGGAACACCTTGCCTCACTCGACACCGAAAGCGCCGACCCGGTGGCCGCAATGCAACAAATGCTCTCTGATCCCGCGTTGTTGCTCGGTGCTGTGCAATCACCCGAGCAGCTGGCCTTGGCGCCGCAACTCGATGCCGCGATCGCCGCCGTTGTCGGCTCGGTCGATTACCTCGTCGATGCCGTCGCAGCACGCGTCATCGGTGGCGATGCGTTGCGTATCGCCGAGGCTGTTCGTCGGCGCCGATTCGAAGCCTCACCAGACGACCAGTTCGTCGAGCGCCTGCTGGGGTTGCAACTCTCGCAAGAACAAGTTCAGCGGGGCAAGACGTTCACCGCTGGCGTCGTCGATCGGGTTGGCGAGCACGGGCTTACGAAGTTCTTTGGTGGCGAGCAGCCATTGCCAACGCCTGCCGAGCTGGAAGCCCCGGGGCTTTGGATTGCCCGCCTCGAACTCTGACGAAGCCCTAGACCCGCGAGAGGCGATCCTCGAGCAGACGCAACACCCACGACGAGTCGACGCCAGTACACACATTGACCGATGGGCGACCTCGCCACGCGGCGGTGCGGAGTCGTCGGTGTCGCCCATGTTCGGCCATGTCTTGCCGCGACTGAAACTCTGCGTCTCGACGCGTATCGGCCACTGCTGCGTCTCGAACGCATCGGGGTCGAGTAGATAGGCAACGGCCGACGGATCGTGCAGGAAGATTCCGTCGATGTGAGCTCATTGAGCGGGGCATCGCCAAGTCCATTGTGGCCATGCACCCACGGGACGGGCCCGATATAGGCCGCGACCAGCGGAGCATCGGCCCCAGCCGCAACAGGAATGTCGTCGCGACCAGCAGCATCGAGCAAGCGGCGCGCGTTGCGTGTCGTGTCGACCGTCGCCGCGTTGCCGAAGATGGTCGTGAGACCAACGACGTCGAGTTCGCTCGACGCCAACGCCATGAAGATCGCCATCGCATCGTCGACCCCGGGGTCGGTGTCGATGATCAGTTTGCGGGTCACGACTTGGTCTCGCCCACGCCAGCGACTGGGGCGACGTGGTGATGGCCCTCGACGTTGATCTTGGGCAGCAGTTTGTCGATCCACTTCGGAATCCACCAGTTGCGATGACCCAGCAATTCCATTGTTGCTGGCACCAGCAGCATGCGGACGATCGTCGCGTCAATAGCAACAGCCGCCGCAAGGCCGAGACCGAACAGCTTGAGGGATCGTTCATCACCGAGTACGAATGCGCTGAACACGCAGACCATGATCAACGCGGCAGCCGTGATGACTCGAGCGGTGACAGCAAGACCGTCGGCGACCGCGAGGCCGTTGTCGCCGGTTCGGTCGTATTCCTCCTTGATGCGCGACAGCAGGAACACCTCGTAATCCATCGAGAGACCGAACACGATCGCGAACAGCATCATCGGCACCCAGGCCTCGATCGGACCAGGCTTGTCGACACCGATCAGGTCACTGGCCCAACCCCACTGGAAGATGGCGACGATCACGCCATAGGCGGCGCCGATCGACAACAGGTTCATGATCACTGCTTTCAGCGGCACGAGCAAACTGCGGAACACAGCCATCAACAGCAAGAAGCTGAGGATGAGAACTGCACCGATCAGCAACGGAAGCCGACTTCCGAGATAGGTCGCGAAGTCCATACCGGCCGCTGTTTGACCACCGACGAGCGCGTCGACACCGCTGGCCGGAACAACATCGTCCCGCAGTCGATTGACGAGATCGTTTGTGGCTTGATCTTGTGGCGCGCTATCGGGGATGACCGTCACGATCGCCAGGCCCGGGCGCAGGGCGTCAGGCGGCGAGAACGCGGCGGCGACGCCAGCAGTGTTGCGAACCAGTTCCACGAACTCCTGGCGCGATGCGTTGTCGTCAGCTGCGTCACCGGTGACCGTGATCACCAGTGGACCATTCGAGCCGGGACCGAATCCGTCGGCAAGCAGGTCGTATGCCTTACGCACAGTTTGGTCTTTGGACATGTTGCCCATGTCGCCAAAGCCGAGACGAATCGAGAACAGCGGAAGCGTGAGCAACACCAGCACCCCAGCCGACACTGCAAGCACTGGCCACGGACGCCGCTGCACGATGCGACTCCAGCGATACCAGAGACTGCGTTCGGGCGACTTGTTGCGACGATGCGGCACCGGCTTACGCAGCGATTTCACGAAGATGCTGGCGACAAGTACGGCGATCGCGATCAGAAGACTCACCAGCAAGATGGCGATGTTGGTCGTAATGATCGCACCGAGCCCAGCAACGACCAACACGGCGAGCGCGGCGAGCGCGGCACGAGACGTGATGTCGATGCGTTTGCCAGTCATTGCCAAGAGGGCGGGGAGCAAGGTGATCGAGGCGATCATCATCACCAACACTCCAACGGCCGCGCCAGTAGCGAGGCCTTGCACGAATGGCAGACCGATGATGTACAGACCGAGCAGCGAGATCATGACCGTGATGCCCGCAAACACAACAGCGCGACCACTCGTGTCGACCGCTTCGACCACGGCGTCTTCGACCGATAACCCATCGTGTAGCGCGTCGCGATATCGCGTGACGATGAAGAGCGCGTAGTCAATGCCGACACCGAGCCCAATCATCGTCACCATCTGACTGGTGAAGTCGGGCATTGCCTGCACGTGACTGAGCAGCCCGACGATCGCAGTACCCATGCCGAGGCCGACGAGCGCCGTACCAATCGGCAAGCCCATGGCGATGATCGAACCGAAGGCGAGCACGAGGATTACGACCGCGGCGATGATGCCAAGCGCTTCCGACGCGGGAAACTCGAACTTGCTGAACACCCAGCCGCCATATTCGACTTGCAACTTGCTGCCATCGGCCTGAGTCAATGAAACCTTGTCACCCAGATCGCGGATCTCGTTACCGAGGTCAAGGGCCTCTTGCTGTGTGCGCTCGGTGATCTTCAGTCGCGCAACACCGACAGTGCCATCGTCGCTGATCTCGGGATCGGACGAGTCGAACGGACTCGTGACCTGAACACCATCAATGAGGTCAACTTTGGCGAAGAACGCCGAGAGCGATTCGCGAATCTCGACGGTATCCACACCAGTCGGTGAGTAAAAGACGATGTCGGCATCGAAACCTGCAGCTTCGTCGCTGACACTTGAGAGCAGGTCGAACACGTCGCGTGCTTCGCCGTTGGGCAGTTTCATCTCGGTATGAAAGTCGGTGCCTGTTGCACCTGAGGCCGCGTTCAACGCGACGAACAGCGGGATCCAGATACCGAACACCACAAGCTTGCGGCGACGGACGCACCACCTACCTAGGCGTGCGAGAAGATGCGGTCTACGTGCGGCTTGCGGGGTGAGCGACGCGGTCACGTCGGTCCTTTCGTTGGGGGCCTTACACAATGGAACGGTTCGCAAAATGTATACGCCATCTGGCAGAATCGACCCTGTGACTGCGGTCGATGTCGTCGGCCTGACCAAGACGTACCGTGGCAAGTCGGCTGGCAAATCAAT
>Ga0335397_10003939_pt1 | contig 19737 bp, 15 predicted proteins | sample MAT04_FD_205740 | JGI IMG/M metagenome (GOLD analysis project Ga0335397, IMG submission 205740) | Freshwater microbial communities from Lake Fryxell liftoff mats and glacier meltwater in Antarctica - MAT-04 (spades assembly) (version 2) ... | reverse complement strand
ACTGGTTCCTGGCAGGCGAAGTGTTCGCAGACGTAGAGCGTGGGGCCGGTTTTCAGACCAGTCCTCTTTCCGCACGTTTACGCGCTATTCCATTTTTCTTTCCGTTGCTGGTCGATTGCAATCATTATAGGATCCTTATGCATCGGATTGCTTCGTCATTCGACGCACGCGGACCTAACGTGAAGATCCCTGGAGAAGGTCATGCAGTCGAAGGATCTAATTTTACGCGGTAAAATCTTATGGTCTGCCGTCCTCCACCTGTCCCTGGCGGGTGTGATCGCATTGCTGACGTTATATCTCGCGTATGTCAACATGAAGGTTTGGTACGAGGTCGAGCACGCTCGGCGTTCTGGTTGGCTGTTTGAGGGAAACAATGGGACAGTTGCGTTCAGTCGCCGCGTATTTGCGGACTTTCACTTTCTGGCAGGCATAGTGAGCAAATCCTGGTGGATGTGGGGAATCGGACTGCCTATCGCTTGGGTTTGCTTTGAGTGCAAAGTCAAAAGTGAAGGTAAGCCTTACCTGAGACTTTCGGCCATGAGCCTGGCCGCGTTTGGATTGACTGCAGTGTCTATTTTGGTTACTTCCTGTTTCTACATTGAATATCTCTTCGCGGTCCCATTTCTAGGCATGGCCCGGTCCGAACACGTGGTGCGAGAGCGATTGGAAAGCGTCACCGAAGCAGTCGCTGGTTTAGATGGCGCCATGGCCCGTGAGGATTGGGAGGAGAGCCGCCAGCATGCGCGAGACGCGCGTCGGATATTCGAGCGTCTGACCCACATGGGATCCGCGGCGCCGACACTAATCGCACTGTCTCAGCAGGCAGAGATCGATCGGAGGCGCGAACAACTCATGCAGGCAGACAAAGCGTTGTTTGACGCGTACCAGTGCCTAACCGCAGACAACGCCGATCAAGTAGAACATGCAAAGCAGGCTATCGAAAGGTTTCATGAAGCGTTTGATGCGATCGCTCAGCCGCCCGACTGATCGTCCGAACGTCCTCTATTTCATCTCCGCCGCCAGTTGCTCCCAGGTTGCCAGGATTTCTTCCTGGCCGACGACTGGTTCCTGGCAGGCGAAGTGTTCGCAGACGTAGAGCGTGGGGCCGGCAGGGCTTGCGTGTTTACCTTCAAACATCGGCGACAGCGACGCGTCTCCCTGCGCCGGGTCGCTCCGTAGCGCCACCAGCTTGTTGGGCCAGAAGCGGCGGCGCAGATCCGATAGCAAGACTTCCGTGTCGGCGCCTGGCGTGGCGACTAGCGCCAACTCAGGCGTCGGGCCCAGATGGAAATCGAGGGCCAACAGCATTTGGCCGGTGGCGGTTGGATATTCCTGCATCATCGGGACGAAGGCTTGCAGGGTTTTGATAGCGGCCTCTAAATAATCCGTGCGACCGCACAATCTTCCGAGCCGCAACAGGGCGGTGACCGCCATCGCCGAACCGCTGGGGACTGAACTGTCCTGAATATCCTTGGGCCGTGCGACGAGCTCTTCTTGATCGTCCGCTGTGTAATAGAATCCGCCCCGCTCCGCGTCCGTGAATCGCGCCAAGATCAGATCCGCGAGCGACACCGCCTGGGCGATCCAGCGTTCGTCAAAATCGGCCTCGTACAACGTGACCAGCGCGTCGGCCAGGCAGGCGTAGTCATCCAGATACGCGTCGATCCGCGCTTGTCCGCGACGGTAAGTGTGGAGCAAGCGGCCATCGGGCGTTCGCATCGCGTCCAGGATAAAACGCGCTGCCCCCGCGGCGTGTTGCAGATAGCGCGGCTCATTGAATGCGCTGCCGGCCTGGGCCATGGCGGCGATCATCAGCCCATTCCAACTCACCAGCACCTTGTCATCCAGTCCAGGCCAAATGCGCTTGCCGCGGACATGGAGCAGCTTCTCGCGGCTGGCGGCCAGATCGCTTTCGAGCTCGGCCTGGTCCCGGTTCAGGATCTGCGCGCACTGCGAAACTGTCTTGGGCAGGTTCAGGATATTTGCTTCTTCGAAGTTCCCTTCCGGCGAGACGTCGTAGACGTAGCAGAAGGCTTTGGCGGCATCGGCGCCGAGGATTTGCTCGATCTCGGCCGGAGTCCAGACGTAGAACTTCCCTTCGACGCCTTCGCTATCGGCGTCCTGGGTGCTGCGGAATCCGCCGGCCTCGTCGCACATCTCGCGAATCACATAGTCGCACGTCTCGCGGACGACGCGCTCGTAGCGCGCCTCGCCCGTCGCCTGGAACGCTTCGAGATAGGCCGTGGTCAGTAGCGCGTTGTCGTACAGCATCTTTTCGAAATGGGGAACGAGCCAGCGCTCATCGACTGAGTAGCGGTGGAAGCCGCCGCCCAGTTGATCGTAGATGCCGCCGGCGGCCATTCTGTCGAGCGTCCGCTGGGCCATGTCGAGCAGGTTTTGCTTTCCTGTGGTGCGTCCAAGCCTTAACAGCAACCGCAGGTCCATCGGATGCGGAAACTTGGGCGCGCCACCGAATCCGCCGTTGGTCTGGTCGAATAATCTCGCCAGCGTTTGTTCGGCGGCCGTGAGTGGCTCACGGTTTAGTTCCGCGTCTCCTGGCGGTAGATCGCCGAGCGCGCCTAATCGCAGCGTGAGTTGATCCGCCTGACTCGTGAGTTCCGCCCGGCGATTCTTCCAGGCGTCCGCCACGGCCAGCAGCACTTCGTCAAAACCAGGCATGCCCATCTTGCGATGGGGGGGCCAGTACGTTCCGCCAAAGAACGGCTTGAGATCGGGCGTCAAGAACATCGACATCGGCCAGCCGCCGCGACCGGTGAGCATTTGCACCGCGTTCATGTAAACCTGATCGAGATCGGGCCGCTCCTCGCGATCGACTTTGATCGGCACGAAGCCTGCGTTGAGGATCGCGGCGATATCCGGATTCTCAAAACTCTCGTGCTCCATCACGTGGCACCAGTGACAGGCCGAGTAGCCAATCGACAAGAAGATCGGCCGGTCTTCGCGCGACGCTAGCTCCAGCGCCTCCGGGCCCCACGGCCGCCAATCGACTGGATTGTTGGCGTGCTGCAACAGATACGGGCTGGTTTCGTTGGCAAGATGATTGGACATAAAGCATCCTTCCGCGTCAGAACGCGGCATGTAGCTATTGAAGTTCGCGCGGTGCAAGCAGCGCACAACGCAATGGTCTGCCGACGCATCTTGCGCCGCGCAGATCGTAGCGATTGAGCCGTCGTGGCTTACTTGAAGGTCTCGTTCTCGCCCGGAAACGCGCCCGACTCCACTGCCTGCCGATACTCAGTCACGGCCTGGGTGATTGCGGCGCCAAGCTGGGCGAATGGCTTGACGAACTTGGGGACGTAGCCGGCCGTGATGCCCAGCATGTCGTTCACTACCAGCACCTGCCCATCGCAACCGGCGCCGGCGCCGATGCCAATCGTCGGGATCCGCAGCGCCTTGGTGATCCGCGTGGCGATGTCGGCCGGGATGCATTCCAGCACGATGCCGAACGCGCCGGCTTGCTCGGCGGCCTTGGCGTCGGCCATCAGGCGTTCTTCTTCGCGCTGGACCTTGTAGCCGCCCAGCACATGGACGCTTTGGGGGCGCAGGCCGCAATGCGCCATCACGGGGATGCCTGCCGCGACCAGTGCTGAGATCACGTCGGCCTGTTCGGCGCCCCCTTCCAGCTTCACCGCCTGGCAACGGGTTTCCTTGAGGATCCGGCCGGCGCACTCCACCGCCTGGTACGTCCCGCGATGCCCTGCCGGAAATGGCATGTCGACCACGACCAATGCCCGGTGGACGGCCCGGCCGACCATCTCGGCGTGATAGATCATCTGGTCGAGCGTTACGGGCAGCGTGCTTTCGTGCCCTTGGACGACCATGGAAAGGCTGTCGCCGACCAGGATGCAGTCGATACCTGCGGCGTCGAGCAGCCCTGCGGTTGGGTAGTCGTAGGCCGTTAGCATGCTGATTTTTTTGCCGGCGGCTTTCAGGGCCACGAATTTCGGCACGGTGACCCGGCCGTCGGATTTGCTCATTTGGACTGCTCGTAGCGTAAATTTGGAAAAGAAGCGGTACCGCCGGGCGATTTCGACCTGGCACAGTGCATTGTGACTCCCCCAGCAGAGGCTGACAACGGCGGGCGCCGGACCGAGGCGTCGCACGCTTACGAGCAAGGAACTTGTTGGCCAAGCCGCCCCGGACAAGATATGGTGAAAGCGCTGCGAGCGCCGACCTAATGGGATGATTTTACCGTCGTCCGCCCAAGCGAACTTGCTCACTCCGCGCACGGAACACTTCGAGGCCTACCGATGAAACGCACGATCACTTTTGCCGCCGCGGCCCTACTCTTGGCCGCCGGGGCCTCTCGCGCTGCTGTGCAAGCACAGGAGCTCCGTCCCGTTGACATGAAAGGGACAATCGAAGGGCTCAACCAAGGAATTCTCAGTCTTAAGTGCGAAGACAAACCGGTCTATTTGAAAATCGATCCGCGGACGACGCGCGTCGAATGCAATGGGACTGCGGAAGTCTCTTATTTGCGCCCCGGCGTGATGATCCGCTTTCGCGGCGAGTTCGATAAGCGCGGAACCGCCAAGGAGGACATCGATAAACTGAGCATCATCACCACGTCCGATGTGCTACAGCCCGGCGTAACCTCCGACGAGATCGGTGGAGACGATGAAAAGCCAAGGAAGAAACAGAAGCCCAAAGAGGATGAAGAGGGCGCCTCGATGCAAGTCATCGGCCAGATCAAGCAGATCAAAGATGGCCTGATGCAAGTCCAGGCCGGCAGCCGCACGGTCCGCGCCAAGATTGCGGAGGACGCGAAGATCGACGTCGACGTCGACGACTACACGATGGCCGAAGCCGGTGACGAGATTCAATTCAAGGGGCGCATGGTCCCGCCGCAGGGCCCCGACATGCCCAGCCAGGTATTTGGCGATGAGGTGACGATCACATTCGCCAAACCACTAGTCGGCGACGTGAAGGGCAAACCCAAGAGCCGCCCAGCCAAGGGTTCTGGCAAGAAAAAGCCTGAGTCCAGACGGACCACTGCCCGAAAACCGCTGAATTAGCAGAAGGCGGCGGAAGCAGCCCTGTGAAACGTCCCGTCAACGACGTGGCTGCAACGGAAGACGCGTGAACACTTATGATCGCAAATAACGAGATTAGTAGAGATCGGCGTCGATTGGTGTTCTCTTCCCTCCGACAGTCACGCACCGGCACGACGTCGGCCAGCGGACGAACGAGAACCATTTTGGGCTCTGGGTGACAACCGTCCCTGAGCCGACGGACGCGGTTTAAGAACAACGGAACACTAATCAGCACTAATCATCGCTAATAAAGAGATTAGCGGAGATTAGCGTGGATTAGTGTTCTCTTCCCTCTGGCAGTCACACACCGGTACGACATCGGCCTGTGGACGAACGAGAGCCGTGTTTCTCCGAATCTTTTTAGCGGCCGTCCCTGAGCCGACGGACGCGGTTTAAGAACAACGGAACACTAATCAGCACTAATCATCGCTAATAAAGAGATTAGCGGAGATTAGCGTGGATTAGTGTTCTCTTCCCTCTGGCAGTCACACACCGGTACGACATCGGCCTGTGGACGAACGAGAGCCGTGTTTCTCCGAATCTTTTTAGCGGCCGTCCCTGAGCCGACGGACGCGGTTTAAGAACGACGGAACACTAATCGGCACTAATCCTCGCTAATGGAAATGCGCTTAGGGTCGATCGGTGTTCGCCTTTCCTGATCGAAACGCGATCCGTGGAATTCGGTGCTATTAGTGTTCTCGTCCGTCTGGATGCAGATCGGAAAGGATGAACCGTTTCCATTGCAGTTCGGTCTTCTTGCCGAAGTTGAGCAAGTACCCGACTTGGCGCCTCGCAATTCGCATGTAGTTGAAGAGCTGGGCCTCGTGGTCAGCAACCAAGTCTGAAATCGCTTTCAACTCAACGACGATCGCGTCGTAGACAATCAAGTCTGGCCGGTAGTGAGTGTCCAGCAGCCGGTCCTTGTAAAACACAGGGAACTCGCGCTTCGATTGGAACGGGATTTCTCGCAGCGTAAGCTCGATCTCCAAGCTCTGCTGGTAGATCTCTTCAGACATGCCGTGGCCCAGCTGGTTGTAGACCTCGAAGGCAGCTCCCATCAGTCGATAGCCTTCGTCTGCCCACATCATTCAGGCCTCTCCAGAGTTCAAACGTCGAGAACCAAACACAGACGGACGCAATGTGAGTGCGATGCCAATTGTGAATCGTCGATAAAAACCTGAAGAACACTAATCAGCACTAATCGTCGCTATAAAAGAGATTAGTGAAGATTAGCGTCGATTAGTGTTCCTGAGTTTAATCCGCGTTTTCAGAGGGCGTCGCACGGTTCGCGTCAAGGCGACGGGGCACGGTTGGCCTTAGATGCCCATTTGGCCCAGGATGTCGATCAGGCCGCCGATGACGTGCGCTATTGTGGGGTGCTCGGCTCCGAATGACGCTTCGGCTGCCTTCAGGCGCGCGATCAGCGTGCCGTCTTCGGAGGTTGTTGCCAGCGGCGCGGCGGCTGGCTCTTCGCCTGTCACGGCGCGGATTTCGTCGATGACGCCTAGCAGCAATCGCCGCGTCTCGTCGCTGACGTTCTGCGTATCGCGGAGTTGATCGTGAAGTCGTGCGAGCGTGTCCCGCAGATCGGTCGATGCGTCAGTCATGTCGTGCTCGCCTGTTTGAAAAAGAATCCGCGGGGAACGGCAGATTGCCACTTCCGCAACGCCAACGGGAAAGCGCCCATTTGTTCGTTTTGCCGCGCGGCGCCGTGCGGCTTATCGCCGTAAATCCCCTCTACTGCAAGGATAAGGCCCGACTTGAGGAACGGCAAGCCGTGGCAGTGCCTCCCTGCTGCTTTTCGGTCTCCGGGGTGTCTATACTATGCAGCGTCCGACCTACCGGCGCCGGCTCCGCCAACGCAGTGCTCTGCACGGCATGCAGCGCGCTACGTGTCCCGCCCCAATATCCCGCAAGGAGTTTCCACGATGAGCGTCCGCAGTTTGACTACACTCACCCTGGCGATGATTGTCACCGCCATTAGCGCCGGCTCCGCGCTCGCCAAGGTTCAGCCCAACGCATTGTTCTCAGATAACGCCGTGCTGCAGCGTGACGTCAAGGTTCCGGTCTGGGGCACGGCCGGCGATGGCGAGAAGGTGACCGTCAAATTCGAAGGACAAGAAGTCTCGACCACGGCCAAAGATGGTAAGTGGCGCGTCGACCTGGCGCCTGTAAAGGCCGGCGGCCCGTTCAAGATGACCATCGCTGGCGAGAACACGATCGAGCTGAGCAACATTCTGGTCGGCGAAGTTTGGATCGCCAGCGGACAGTCCAACATGCAGTGGTCTGTCAAGCAGAGCGACAAGCCGGAAGAAACGGTTGCCGCCTCGGCCAACCCGATGATTCGCTTGATCACCGTCCCGCGTCGCGCCACGGCCGACGTGCAGACAGACGTGGACGCCAAGTGGGTCGAATGCGGCCCGAGCACGGTGGGCGATTTTTCGGCCGTCGCGTATTTCTTTGGCGCGGACCTGGCGAAGAACCTGAAAGTCCCCGTTGGCCTGATCAGCACGAACGTCGGTGGCACGCCGGCCGAAGCCTGGACCAGCCGCGAGGCGATCGCCGCGGACCCCACGCTCAAGGCCTACCACGGCGTGGCCGCGACCGACAAGACGCACAGCCCCGCTGGCCTGTTCAACGCCATGATTAACCCGCTGGTCCCGTACGCAATTCGGGGCGCGATCTGGTATCAGGGCGAGTCGAACGCCGGCCGCGCCTACGAGTATCGCACGCTGTTCACCACCATGATCAAGGATTGGCGCACGCGATTTGGCCAAGGCGATTTCCCATTCCTCGTCGTGCAATTGGCGCCGTTTACGGCGATCAAGCCAGAGCCGGGCGAGAGCGACTGGGCCGAACTTCGCGAGGCGCAATACATGTCGACCAAGTCCCTGCCGAATGTCGACATGGCTGTGATCACGGACCTGGGAGATGAAAAAGACATTCATCCCAAGTGGAAGGCGCCAGTGGGGGAACGATTGGCCCTGGCCGCGCGGGCGAAGACCTACGGCGAAAAGATCGAGTACTCCGGCCCGACCGTGAGCAACATCGCCAACGAAGGGGACAAGATCGTTCTGACGTTCGATCATGCCGAAGGGGGCCTGGTCGCCAAGGATGGCGAACTGACCGGCTTCACCATTGCTGGCGAAGACCGCAAGTTCGCCAAGGCCAAGGCCGAGATCCTAGGCAACAAGGTCACGGTCAGCAGCCCTGACGTGAAGAAGCCAGTCGCGGTGCGCTTTGGCTGGGCGAACTTCCCGGTGGTCAATCTGTTCAACAAGGCAGGCCTGCCGGCAACGCCGTTCCGCACGGACGATTTCCCAGGCGTCACGCAACCGAAATAGGGAGAGCCATTCGAGCGGCGCGAAGCCGCTGCGTTGCACTTTCGCTGACCACGACGCCTGAATCGAGTTCGCTCGGTTCAGGCGTTTTTTATTGAATGGATCGCACGCAGAACTTCTGACGTTCGTACGTCGGTCGAGTCAGCGCCTACATCCTGCCATAGCGATGGAGAACTACCTAGAGTGCCCCAATCATCCAGAATCGAGATTGTTGATGCCGACGCGACGAATGGGCCGTAGGGCTCACGGTAATCGCCTGCGTTTCCGGGGCTTCCGATGGTCGCCCCAGGCCCATTCATTACCAAGGAGTCAATAAAACCGGATTTTGGCCACAGGAAGATGCTTTTCAGTCGGCTGCCAGGGCCTAAGATTAAGGGGCCAGTCGCAGCGTCGCTCTAGGGAGCATTCATGCTTGCGTCGTGATTGCCCTGGCCAGGAGTTGCCGGGGCAAAGTTGCACAGCATTTCGCCAGGAAGGCGCAGGTCTAAAATCTACCCAAATACATTGTTCCGAAGTGAAGAGTTGGACGTGATCGAACAAGCCTTTCTTGCTGAGCACTTTCTCAACCGCGAACTGAGCTGGTTGGAATTCAATGCGCGCGTGTTGGAAGAAGCGGAGGACCCGACGAATCCGCTGTTTGAGCGTGTGAAGTTCCTCTCGATCTTCAGTTCGAACCTGGACGAGTTCTTCATGATCCGCGTAGCGGGTCTGCGCGAACAAGCGTTTGGCGATCTGGCGCCGCAAGACTACTCGCCGGACGGCGTGCGACCGATCGGCCAATTGCAACGGATTGCCGCCCGCACCCAGGAGCTGGTCGCCGCGCAATATCGCTGCTGGAACGAAGCCGTCCGCCCGCAGTTGGCCGACCAAGGCTTTCGCTTGCTGAAGAATCACGAGCTGAACGCGGAGCAGCGCGCGCAGGTCGATAAGTTCTTTGCCGTTCGCGCGTTTCCGATTCTCACGCCGATGGCCGTCGACCCCGCGCATCCGAGCCCACGCTATCACAATCGTGGACTCTACCTGGCGGCGCTACTGGACCGGCATACAGGGCTGGGCCCGCGCCACTTGTTTGCCGTTGTCCACTTACCGCAGGTTTTGCCGCGGCTGGTTTCGGTCGGCGCCGGAGACGATCAACAATTCATCTTACTGGAAGACGCCGTCTCGGCCCGCTTGCCGGAACTGTTTGGCGGCTTCGACGTACTTTCGAGCACGACCTTCCGCATCACGCGCGACAGCGACGTGGAGTTGCTTGAGCAAGAGTCCGACGACATGCTCCGCCTGATCGAAAAACGACTGCGCGAGCGGCAGCGCGGCCAGGCAGTGCGAGTGGAGGTCGCGGCCGACGCCAGCGAAGACCTGATTCGCATGATTGTCGAACCTGAGGAAATCAAAGAAGGGGATGGCACCGCGGACTCGTACAGCGAAGTTTACCGCGTGCCAGGCCCGCTCGATTTGACGTCGATGATGGAACTGTTGCGAGTTCCGGGACACACGCACCTGCGCGATATTCCGTTTACGCCGCGCCCTCCGCGCGGACGGAGCCATCGGGGCGGCGAGGATTTGTTCACGGCGATCCGGCGGCAAGACATCCTGATGCATCACCCGTTCGATTCGTTCGAGCCGGTGGTCGAATTTGTGACGCGCGCGGCGACCGATCCGAATGTGTTGGCCATCAAGCAAACGCTCTATCGCACCAGTGGCGATTCTCCTGTCACCCGGGCGCTGATCATGGCCGCCGAAAACGGCAAGCACGTGACGGCGCTCGTCGAGCTCAAGGCTCGCTTTGACGAAGCCAACAATGTGAGTTGGGCACGTCAGTTGGAACGAGCCGGCGTGCATGTGGTTTTCGGATTCTTGGATCTCAAGACGCACTGCAAGTTGTCTTTGGTCGTGCGACAAGAGGCCGGCGTGGTGCGGCGGTACGTCCATCTAGGAACCGGTAACTACAACCCGACGACTGCCCTGCTCTACACGGACTTGGGATTGTTCACCGCGGACGAAGACGTGGCGGCAGACGCTTCGGCGCTGTTCAACCTGTTGACCGGGTACTCGCAAGGGCATCACTGGCGGAAGCTAGTAGTAGCGCCGGGTGACTTGCACCGTCGGACGATCGAGTTGATCGACGCGCAAACTTTGCGCGCCAGAGAGGGCCGCCCCTCGCGGATTTTTGCCAAGCTCAACGCACTGGTGGATTACCGAGTGATCGAGGCCCTGTATCGCGCCAGCCAGGCCGGCGTGCCGATCGACCTGGTGGTGCGCGGCATCTGCTGTTTGCGGCCAGGCATGCCAGGCATCTCGGAAAATATCCGCGTCCGCAGTATCGTCGATCGCTTTTTGGAGCACAGCCGGCTCTATATTTTCGGCACGGACGAAGACGCGCAGGTCTATCTGGCGAGCGCCGATTGGATGCCGCGCAACTTCTATCGGCGCGTGGAAGTCATGTTCCCCATCGAGGCGCCAGCGGCCCGCCAACGCGTGTTGGAAGAGATTGTCCCAGCGTATTTGCGAGACAACGTGAAGTCGCGCATCTTGCGGGCGGACGGCAGCCACTATCGAGTCGAACGCGGCCCGGACGAGACGCGCCATCGCTGTCAGGAGGAATTGCTCCTGACGCACGCCCCAGGGATTCCGAGCCCGCCGCAACCCGCCGATGTCGTCATCGGACAAAACGGAGACTATTCCGGCAACGGAACCGGCAAGCCGGACGAAGTCAAGTCGCTCGAATAACAGCCTGCCGATGGGAGCTTAAACGATGAGCGTCGCCGCCAGGACTCCGGACGCTACGTATTCGCACACGCAACATGCGCCGCTGGGCTGGATTCTCTACTTGATTTCCGCCGTGTTGCTCGTCACCGCCGTATTTGCCCGGCATGACCCTGTAGGGCTTTCGGTCACCCTCAGCGTTGGTTTACTGATGGCCCTGTTGGGGACTTCGTTCAGCCAGCTTACGATCGCCGACCTGGGAGATCACCTGGCGATCACTTTCGGCCCACTGCCGCTAGTCCATCGCAGCGTACGCTATTCGGACATCCAGGCGGTTGAATCGGGACGCACCTCGCTGCTTGAGGGCTGGGGCATCCACCTCAGCCCCAGAGGCGGCTGGATTTGGAATCTTTGGGGGCGGGATTGCGTCATCATCCGTGGCCAAGGGTTTAATCTGCGACTTGGCACGGACGACCCAGAAGCGCTGGCCCATTTTCTGCGACGCCGCGTGGTCTGCTAGCGCCGCATTCTGTCGCAGTAGTGCAGTAGGACTGTGCCGCGACTGCTATTGTGCTGCCGGTAGCGAGGACGCCTTGGATTCCCGATAGGCCTTCTGTAGCTGATCGCTGAATTCCAAATAATTGCCCGCTTCGCGCCAATCGCCAGCGGGGGTCGAGAAGACCAGGTTCTTGGACTTGAGCGATGCGTCCTTGGTTGCCATCAAAAACAGATCGAGTCGCGTGCTCTGCCCGTCTGAATACCAGGCCTCGACGCGACCAATGCTCGATACGGTCGCCGGTCGTCGGATTGCCGTTGCTGTATTGAACGGGCCGACAATTGCCTGGAAGTAGGCGCTCGGCACGTCGAATCGCGGGGTCACGTTGAGTTCCTGCCCCGGCAGTGCGCCATCTATATGGACGTGCAACCGCGTTAGCTCGTCGACGCGTGGAATCGCAAGCGACGGTTGGCGCCTTCCAACCAAATAGAAAATCACCAATCCGCCGAGCAGCAATAACCCAAAAACCAGCACAAGCGAAGTGCGGGCGGATGATGCAGGCGGATTGTCCATCGGGCGGCTATCGCTGGGGCGGTGAGAGTGAGAAATGCGAGGTCGTGAGGAATGGTCAACGCTACCATGTCGAGGGCCGGCTTGCTCGTCGTCCGCAGGATTGCCATCGTGGGACGAGGCTCTTGGGTTGAGCAGTCCGGGGAAGAATGCCGTCGTGGCATTCTTCCCTCTCGCCAAGTTCGCAGCCAAGCTGCTCACGGCTCCCAAAATAACGACTTACGTCGCTATTTTGGGATCGCATCGTGCGATCCACGCAGCCCAGGGAATACTTCCCCGGGCTGTTAGGCGATCGCTTTCCAGACCGCGGCGCCGGCGATTACCTCAGGAGGCAGGCCAAATTGATCCGGATGCAAAAGCCCTGCCAGGATCTCCAGGCTATCGACAATCCTTGGTCCGGAACGGTTGAAGTAGGCGTTGCCATCCACGGCGTAGACGCGGCCGCTGCGAACGGCCGACAGATCCTGCCAGCCTGGTTGCGATTGCAATGTGTGGGACTCGGCAATCGCCCGGGCCAGATCAAACCCACACGGCATGACGATCAGGACTTCCGGATCGAACCGCGTGACGTCCTCCCAGTCGCTATACGTGCTGTGGCGTCCATGCGCTGTTTGCGGTTGGACGCCGCCTGCCAGTTCGACCAGTTGCGGCATCCAGTTGGCCGCCAACATCAGGGGATCGATCCATTCAACGCAGGCGACGCGCGGGCGCTTGCCGGCGGCGGCCTTGGCGCCGGCGCGCACTACCTCGACCCGAGCGCGCAAGCTGGCGACGTAGTCCGTAGCGGCCTGGTCTCGACCAATCGCCTGGCCGACGCGGAGGATGTCCGCAAAAATTTCTTCGAGCGTGGTTGGATTGAGCGCCACGACCTGCGTTTCGCCGAGGGTCACATTCTGCGCCACCAGGTCCAGAACGTCCTGATATTTGACCGCGCAGACATCGCACTGCGCCTGCGTGATAATTAAATCGGGCGCGAGCGTGGCAACCGCCTGCGCGTCGATCCCGTACAAAGGCTGCCCGGCGGCGAGCATCTCGCGGACCTGGTCGTCGATCTCTCCGCTGGTGGGCGCGGCGACGTAGCTGGCAGTAACGCGCGGTTTGTTGATCGCCTCGGCCGGAAAGTCGCATTCGTGGCTGATCGCTACCACCTGATCCCCCACCCCCAGCGCATAAAGCATCTCCGTGGCGCTCGCCAGGAGTGAAGCGATGCGGAGGCTTGGTTGGGGAACTGGCATAGGGCTGTTTCCAAAGGTTCGACGGCCGAGTTGATCACCAGGATTCTACCGCGAATTGCCATCGTAAGCCGCAACGTGCTCGTGGGCTTGCGTCGTTTTCCCCGTCCGGACAAACGATCGTTATTTTCTCTTTTAAGTCCCGCGCCGCCGTTGTGATTTTTTTCGCGGATTTTTTATTGCGACTGTACGTTGGCGCGGCGAGAGGTGCTTGCGACCGGCGGTTGGAATTGGCATACTCGCCCAACGTATTGGAGACATTGAGCGGCCCCGTTGGACGCCGCGAAAAATACCCCCCGTTTACAGGCGTTTCACCATGGCCGCTACACAGCCGCTGGTTGCTATTTTGATGGGAAGCAAGTCCGATTGGGCCGGCGTGATGGAGTCCGCTGACCAGGTCCTGACCAAGTTCGACGTGCCGCACGAATGCCGCGTCCTTTCGGCCCATCGCACGCCGGATGATCTGCGTGAGTACGTTCTGGCGGCCGACGCCCAAGGCGTTGAAATCTTTATTGCCGCCGCCGGTGGCGCGGCGCATCTGGCCGGCGTTGTGGCGGCCCACACCGTCAAACCGGTGCTCAGCGTCCCCATCGCCAGCACTTCGCTCCAGGGCTTGGACTCGCTGCTGGCAATTGTGCAGATGCCCGGTGGAATTCCGGTCGCGTCGCTGGCAATCGGCAAGCCAGGCGCCACGAATGCAGCGCTATTAGCGGTCAGCATCCTGGGCAATTCGCGCCCGGAATTGCACCAGAAGCTGAAAGAATTTCGCGAAGAGCAGGCCGTTAAGATCCGCGCGGAAAAGCTCCCCTAGCAGCTTGGCTGCGAACTTGGCGAGAGGGAAGAATGCCACGACGGCATTCTTCCCCGGACTGTTAGGTCGCACCGCAAGTCCGCCGGCGTTACTCGCGCCACGAGTCGTAATCTGTCTCGTGCCGGTCCAGTTGCCGGATCATGGCTTCCCACTGGAAGGGATAGCGCATCGGCTGCGTCAGCACGCCTCGGCTTTGCCGGGCGACTTCCGCCGGGACGATCTTGAGATCCCGGCCGGTCGCCATGGCGCGCAGGTTCACCGCGCAGGTCCGCTCCATGTCGATCATGTCCAGCAGGGCTTGCTCGACGCTGCCGGCGCAGGTCAGCAGTCCGTGATTCGCCAGGATCAGCGCTCGCTTCTTGCCGAGCGCCTGGGCGATATCGGCCGACTGACCGTGGTCGATCACGACGCCGGTGTAGTCGACATAAATCGCGTGGTCCTCGAAGAACGAGCAGCCCGTCTGGTCGAGCGGGTCGAGCAGGATGCCGAGCGAACTGTACGAAGAGCCTGCCGGCGGATGCGTGTGCACGGCGCAGTTGACATCGGGCCGCGCCTCGTGAATGGCGGAGTGGATGCAGAATCCGGCGAAGTTGATCATCGGCCAGCCGTCGACCACCTCGCCTGCCTTGTTGACCAGCACCAGGTTCTCGGCCGTGACTTCGCTGAAGAACTTGCCGAAGGGATTGACCCAGAAGTAATCGGGCGCGCCGGGGACGCGCAGGCTGATGTGGCCAGCCAGGCCATCGTCCAAGCCGAGCCTCGCCAGGATCCGGTAGGCCGCCGCTAGCTTGACTCGCTCGCGACGCGCGTCAGCCGTATTGGCAATGGCGATCACTCGCTGCTTTTCGGCCCCTTCGGCGGCCGGCTTATCGCGGAGAATGGTGGTGGGGTCTGAGTTCACCATGACGGAATGCTCCTGAAAAGAGTCGCGGGCCGACGCGCGTGGGCGTGCGTTAACGAAGAATTGCCGGCCGCGATCTTGTCGCATCGTACTCCAGTCCGGAGGGCGGCCGCAAATCGTCCAGCAAAAACAGGCGGATCAGGCAGGTGACTGGGAGGGTCGTTCTGCCATTTCCGGGGGGCTGTGGGGAACAACCTGACCACGGCCCGGGTGAAGTTGGAAGTTCACTTGCCCAGGGCGTTGGCGAGGGATACTGTAACGGGAAGGGGAGAGCGCCCGGGGCCGCCGGCAGGACTGACTTTGAACAGTCCGCCGGACCACAACTTACGCCTACCGATGTAGCCCCGTGGCAGCGGTGCTCCCGTCCGACGCGCGCAATTTCGAAGGCCAACACCCGTTGGCGCTTGGACGCTCGCCGGCTCAGACTGAACAGAGCATTTTGGTCAGCAACCTATGAACCCATCCGACGTAAAACTCGATAAGCTGGGCTTCCCCGTTCCCTACACGTACGATCAGCACCGGCCGACGGAACCCGCCGCCGAATCGCACGTTGCTAAGCGCATAGCGCGGATTGTGCTGGTGCTGATGGCGGTGGGGGCCGGCGCGGCGGCTATTTCCAGAGCCGAACTGGGCGAGCCCATCCGGCAATCGATCGCCGAGTGGCTGGTGCAAGGCGCCATGCGGAATCTGATGGTCGACGACGTCGACGCGGCGCTGCGGGATCTCGATCGGGCCGTGGCCTGGTGCGACGCCTCGCCTGAGATCTACATGATGCGCGGCCAGGTCCGCCTGGAAAAGAACGACATCGAGGGGAGCCTGGAAGATTTCACCCGCCTGGTGGAGCTGGCGCCGCGCGAGGCCGAAGCCTACCTGATGCGCGCCACGGCGCTGCAGCGATTACAGCAACACGAGGGCGCCATTGGGGACGTGAACAAGGCGATTGAAGTCAACGGCGAGGCCAGCGCCATGCTGCTGAACTCGCGCGCGTATTTTCGGGCGCTGGCGGGGACGGAACTTGACGAAGCTTTGGAAGACGTCGAGCAGGCGATCGATCGCGAAGGCGACAACGCCGCCTACTTGGATACGCGCGGCTATATCTTGTTCTTAAAAGGGGATCACGAAAAAGCTCTGAAAGATATGGACAGGGCCTTGAACCTGGCAGAGCGTAAACGTCTTTCGATCGCGGCGATGGTGATGGGTCGGCAGGACCCGGCCATGCAACGGATGTATAACCGGCAGAAGCGCGCCAGCGATCATGAGGTGGCCGTGATGTACCACCATCGCGGCGAAATCCAAAAGGCGCTGGGGAACGACGGGGAGGCCGCGTCCGACCTGCGCCGTGGCGACCGATTGGGATATAACCCGGCCGAAGGCGTCTACTGATTCGGCGCGCAATACCGGCGAACGGATTCGTAGGCTGTGCCTGGTTGCTATCGGCCGCCAGTCAATCGCAACAGTTTCGTTCTTGAGATTCCAGGGAAGAAACTTGCATGTCGTGCGCTGAGCTCCATGCTGAGCCTGCCGCCGAAATCTTGCCCTTGCCTGCGCAAGCGATTGTGTGGCAATGCGCCGCCGGCTGGGAAGCGACGCTCATCGGCCCTGCTGGGCTGCGCTGGGACGAATGGCGGCAGCAGGGGCTCGTGCATCGGGTCAAGCATGGCAATCATCGCACGGTCTATCGCATTGATCTGCCGGACAGACTGTTCTATCTAAAGCACTATCACCCCGAGGGGTGGAGCGCTCCACTGGCCAATTTGGTGCGCGGCTCGGCGGCCCGCCGTGAGTGGCAAAACTCGCTCGAAGTCCGGCGGAGGAACCTGCCGGCGGCCGCGCCGATTGCACTGGGCGAGGCGCCTGGGGCGCTTTCGCGGGACAGCTATTTCCTCAGCCAGGCCATTGAGAACTGCCTGACGCTGGATGACCTGGCGGAAAGTGTCGCGAACCCTTCGGGGAGTAAGGTCCTAAAAGACTTGGCGCTATCGCCGGAGGGTTTGTGCGGCGCGCGACGGCGCGTGATCGCGGCCTTGGCGAGGCTCTGCGCGGCGGCCCATCAGGCAGGCGTTGAACACGCGGACCTGCACTGTGGCAACGTGTTGGTCGAGTGGCAGAGCCTTGCGCAGAGAGGTAACGAGCAAGCGGCGCCCCGGCTTTATTGGATCGACTTGCCCAAGATGCGTTTCAGCGCGCCCCTTTCCTGGCGGCGAAGCTGCGACAACCTGGCCATGCTGGCCGCCGCTTGGATCGAGCGGACAACGCGCAGCGAGCAACTCCGATTCTGGAACGCCTACCTGGCGGCCCGGCCGGGACTTGAAATTTCCGACAGCGGCGAAGCACAGTTAGACCTCGTTGGTTCGGCGCGCAGTCACGCGCGCAACACGATGGCGAACCGCGATAAACGAGCGCTGGCGACCAACCGCGACTTCTACCGACTGACTGCCGGCAAGCGCACAGCGCACGCAGTGCGTGATGTTTCGCCTGCGGATCTGGCGGCGTGGCTGGAAGATCCCGAGCGATTTGTCGCCGCCGGATGGAGCACTCACTTTGCTTCCCAGGCACTTGTCGAGTGGCGTCAGCGCAATGCACTGTTCGCAAGACGCATCGCCACGCCACGCCCCCTTTGCGTGTCACAATCGCGAGGTCTGCTGGCGGGCGGCAATGGCTACTTGGCGCTCGAAGAAGCTCCGGGCGAACCGCTGGACTTGCGCGCCGCTGAACTGGTGAGAAATGTCGATGGCGCGCAAGCGGCGCGGCGCAACTGCGCTAGGGCCGTGGGAAGATTGCTCGGGCAATTGCACGACTGGCGCCTGACGTTCCCGACGGCGGGAGCGGCCGCCATCACCGTGACCACTGACGTCGCCGAGCCGGCCGCCTGCGTCACCACGGTCCGCGGCATCCGAGTGCGGAAGCGTTTTAGTTACCGCCAACGTGCAGACGATCTGCGAGAATTTGCCGATAGCTTGATCGTGCAGCGCGTTTCCACCACGGATCGATTGCGGGCGCTGCTCGCTTATCTGCGCGCGGCGCGCCTCTCGCGTGACAGTTGGAAATCGCTTTGGCGCGCAGCGGACGCGGGGAGCATCCTGGCCGAGATTCACGAGCGACGCAGAACAGAAGACGCCGCGGCGGACGATGATCCGGGCGAAGACGCCGAAGAAGCAACCGACGAAACCTAGCGTCGAGCTGGGACGCTGAAGAACAGCAAAGAACGAAAAAGAACACTAATCGGCGCTAATCTCCGCTAATTCTTAAAAGGAAAATTAGTGAGGAGTAGTGCCGATTAGTGTTCTTGCATCCTCTTTCTCTTTGCAAGCATCGTCAAGCTAGACCTTACGCGATCAATTCGCGGACTACGTTCCCGGCTACGTCGGTCAGGCGGAAATCTCGGCCGGCGTAGCGGTAGGTCAGCTTCTTGTGATCGAAGCCGAGCAGCGCCAATAGCGTGGCGTGCAGATCGTGGACGTGCATCTTGTTCTCGACGGCTTGAAAGCCGAACTCGTCCGTGGCGCCGTAGACCTGTCCACCTTTGACGCCGCCGCCGGCCAGCCAGGTGGTGAACCCGTAGTGGTTATGATCGCGGCCATTCACCTTACCGGCGTTGGCTCCGGCTTGCGGTAGCTCGACGGTGGGCGTGCGGCCGAACTCGCCTCCCCAGACCACCAGCGTTTCGTCCAGCAGGCCGCGCTGCTTGAGATCTCTGAGCAAGGCGCCGATCGCCTTATCGCACTGACCTGCCAGGCGGCGATGGTTGACTTCGATATCGTCGTGGTTATCCCACGGCTGACCTTGGCCGTGCCAGAGTTGCACAAAGCGGACACCGCGTTCGATCAATCGCCGCGCGATCAAGATCTGCCGAGCCTGAACACCTTCGCCATACATATCCAGGATGTGTTGCGGCTCACGGCTGACGTCAAACGCGTCGCCGGCCTCCATCTGCATGCGATACGCCAGTTCGAACGAATGAATCCGCGCTTCGATCGCGCCGTCATCCGCCCGGGTTGCCTGATGCCGCCGGTTCAGTTCTTGCACCAGGTCCAACTGGCGGCGTTGGCTCTCGCGCGTTTGCGAGGAGTTCCGCACGTTCTCGACCAGCTTTTCCAGTTCCGTGTGCTGCGTGTTGATGTACGTGCCCTGGTAGGCGCCGGGGAGAAACGCAGACTGCCAGTTTTCAGCGTCCTTGATCGGGTATCCGCCGGGGCACATGGCGATGAAGCCTGGCAGATTTTGATTCTCGGTCCCCAGTCCATACGTGGTCCACGAACCAAAGCTGGGGCGTGTGAGCCGGGACTCGCCGCAGTTCATCAGCATCAGCGACGGTTCATGATTCGGCACGTCGGCGTGCATTGAGCGGATCACGGCGATGTCATCAATGCTGCGGGCCGTGTTTGCAAACAGTTCGCTGACTTCGATTCCGCTCTCGCCATATTTCTGGAACTTGAATGGCGACGGATACGCGGCGCCCGTCTTGCGCTCGGTTCGCAGATTCTCGTTTGGCAGCATCTGCCCGGCGTATTTGGCGAGCGCCGGCTTGGGATCGAATGTATCGACGTGCGACGGACCACCGTTCATGAACAGGTGGATCACGTGCTTCGCGCGGGCCGGGTAGTGGGCGATCTTGGGCGCCATGGGGCT
>Ga0335397_10003937_pt1 | contig 19741 bp, 11 predicted proteins | sample MAT04_FD_205740 | JGI IMG/M metagenome (GOLD analysis project Ga0335397, IMG submission 205740) | Freshwater microbial communities from Lake Fryxell liftoff mats and glacier meltwater in Antarctica - MAT-04 (spades assembly) (version 2) ... | reverse complement strand
TTACCTCGCAATGCAGTTTCGTTCCGATGGCTGGTCGATCAAGTCCATGCACCGATTGATCATGCTCTCCAGGACATATCAACAATCATCCGTCAGGGATCCGCAAGCTGTTGCCAGTGACCCGACGAATGAATGGCTGTCAGGATTTCCTCGTCTCCGCCTTGATGCGGAATCGATTTGAGACACCTTGCTGACACTCGATGGAAACCTGGATTTATCGCCTGCTGGACCGCACCCGTTTCCACCGCAGCGTAGATGGAACTTCACCCAGCACAATCCATTGAAGGCCGTTTACGAATCCAACCATCGCAGTATTTATCTGATGACACAGCGGATTCAACGACACCCTTTCCTGGCGATTTTTGATGGAGCCGACCCATCGACCAGTACCGCCGTTCGCATGAACAGTACCACGCCGCTTCAGGCATTATTCCTGTTGAATGATCCGTTTGTGCATGAACAGTCTCGGCTTGCGGCCGAGCGGATTTTTAAGCATTCCGCTGACACTGAAGCACATCTCGCGTTCGCTTATGAACTTGTTTTCTGCCGCCAGCCATCCGCTGACGAATTCGTTTCTGCCGAAACGTTTCTGGCAATGTACGGTCTCATACGCGGCGAAAGTGAAGGGTTCGGCTGGCAGTGTCTGGTGGCCAGACGACTTGCAGAACGCGGTGTGAGATTCATTGAACTTGTCGATGGCAGCAGCAGTCACAACTGGGACCAGCATGGAAATATGGCCGAACATGCCGAACATGCAAAAGTCATTGACCAGCCTCTGGCCGGCCTGCTGCAGGATTTGAAAGGCCGAGGGATGCTCGATGAGACTCTTGTCGTCTGGACGACAGAATTTGGCCGAACCCCTGGCGTCGATGGCGACAGGGGCCGAGGTCATCACAGTGCGTGCTTCTCTTCCTGGTTGGCTGGTGCTGGCGTGAAGGGCGGAATTTCGTACGGAAGCACAGACGAGATCGGTGCAACCGTGGCTGAGAACGGCGTGCATGTTCATGATTTCCATGCCACGATTCTGCACCTGCTGGGCATAGATCATACGCGTCTGACATACCGAAACGCGGGTCGAGACTACCGGCTTACCGATGTTCACGGACGCATCGTCCACGATATTCTGGCATAGGATCGCTGGATCAACAGCAACGAGAATTGCTATTTTCTGGCCAGTCCGGTTTTAGGCTGCGGCGAAACTTGCAACTCCGATCAGATTCCCCGACCATCAGCGGTTATCGCGAATTCTTCGCGATAAATCAAATCAGCAGGCCGGATCAACTGATTTGGATCGACAATCTCTGAAGTGTGGAGTGTTTTGTGTCGGCAATGGACTGGACACCCTTAAAAGCGGTGATCGATGAACACCAATCGTTTCTGATTTCCAGCCATGTTCGGCCAGATGCCGATGCCTTGGGTTCTGAACTCGGCATGCGGGCAATTCTGCTTGCGATGGGCAAGAAGGTCTCCATCATCAATGCGTCTGCCCCGCCCGCGAATCTGCAGTTTATGAATCCTCCTGGAGTGATTCTGAAGCTGAACGAAGGTGTTACGAAGGCCACAATTCCGCAGCATGATGTGGTGATCATAGTGGACACCAGTGCGTGGCAGCAGTTAGGGTCTATGGCTGATGTGATTCAGGCATCTGCGGCAAAACGTGTCGTCATTGACCATCATGTCAGTTCGGATCAACTGAACGCGCTGGAACTGAAAGATGTCGCATCTGCAGCCACTGGTGAACTGATCTGTGAAGCTGCCGAAGAATTCGGCGTGACGTTTGATGCAGAAGTCGCTACCTGGCTTTACGCGGCAATTGCAACCGACACCGGATGGTTTCGATTTCCTTCAACCACAGCGCGAACTATGCGAATTGTTGCGAGACTGATGGATCGTGGTGCGATACCGCACTATGTGTACAATCTGGTCCATGAACAGTCGTCGTTGGCGCGAGTGCGTCTGGGAGGTCGAGTCCTTTCGCGTACGCAGGTTGAAGCGGACGGTCGCCTGGCATGGATTTACGCCGATAGTAAGGACATGGCGGAGACCGGTGCTGTTCCGTCAGACACAGAAGGTCTGGTCAACGTGTGTCTGACTGTGGGCGGAGCCGAAGCAGCGTTTGTCGCGGTCGAACTGCAGACGGGACAGATCAAATTCAGTCTCCGCAGCCGCGTACCCCACAACGTTGCCGCAGTCGCAGAACAATTTGGCGGTGGCGGCCACAAGCTCGCGTCCGGTGCCACTCTTCCCGGCCCATTGCCAGCCGCTGTCGATCGCATTAAAGCCGCGTTCATGGAAATGCTGAACTCCGCTTCGACTCGACCGCCTGCTGACCAGACGGCCGAAGATTCCCCCTGAGATCAATAAGATCCTTACGCAAATAGTTCCTGCACGACACGGCCTTCGACGTCGGTGAGCCTGTGTTCGCGGCCAAGGAAACGGTATGTCAGCCGTTCATGATCCAGCCCCATCAGATGCAGAATTGTGGCCTGGAGATCATGAATATGCACTGGGTTTTCGGTTGCCTGGAACCCCAGTTCGTCAGTCGTTCCGTACGTCATCCCCTGCCGCACGCCTCCGCCTGCCATCCAGAAGGTCGCAGCGAATGGGTGATGATCGCGTCCGATGTATTTGCCACCACCACGGTCTTCAAGCACAGGAGTCCGACCGAATTCTGCAGCCCACACGACAAGTGTTTCATCCAGCAGACTCCGCTGTCGCAGATCTTTCAGCAAACCAGCCACCGCGCGATCGACCGATTGACACTGCTTCGGCAGCGCGTGCGTCATATCACGGAGTTCCGTATCGCCATGATGATCCCAGTCCAGATCGACCAATTGCACCATGCGGACACCTTTTTCGATCAGTCGTCGCGCCAGCAGACAATTGTTGGCAAAGGATGTTTTACCGGGCTCAGCCCCATACAGTTCCAGAATGTGTTTGGGTTCACTGGACAGATCCACGAGATCTGGCGCGGAGGTCTGCATTCGACAGGCCATTTCATAGGCTGTGATTCTGCTGGCAATTTCCGGATCACCCACCAGCCTCTGATGGATCTCGTTCATGGAATTGACAACATCGACAGTTCGTCGCCGCACGTCGTGGCCCATGCCATTCGGATTGGACAAGAAAAGAATCGGGTCACCTTCACTTCGCAACGGCACTCCCTGATGTCGTGATGGCAGAAATCCCGAACCGATGATTCCGGGACCCCCACGGGGAAACAGATTCGACAGTAACGCGACGAATGCCGGCAGATTCTCGTTTTCGCTTCCAAGGCCGTAACTCAACCATGCCCCAAGACTTGGTCGGCCCTCAGTTTGAGTCCCCGTCGTGAGCATCAATTGTGCAAAAGGGTGATCGATGAGTTTTGGATCGGTTCGCATGGATTTGATAAATGTGATTTCATCCACAACCTCCGACAGATGCGGCAGTAGTTCGGAAACAAATGCACCGGATTCACCGTGCTGCTTAAACTTGAACGGTGATGCCAGCAGTCGAGGCGTCTTGAACCGATTTCTCGGACGGATCTGAGCAAATCGCTCTTCACCCAGTTCCTGTGCGTCGATCGTTTTTCCATCCATTGCATTCAACGCAGGTTTGTAGTCGAACAGATCCAACTGTGATGGTCCGCCAGCCATGAACAGAAAGATAATCTGCTTCGCTCGGGGCGCAAAATGTGGCTTGCCGGCAGCAAGAACCCCTGTCGTCGCAGTCTTTGTTTCGACATCAACTCCGGCGGACGCGGCCGTCGAGTCCCCGTCCAGCAACGATGCCAACGCGGCAGCGCCCATTCCCAGCCCCGCGCGCGACAGAAACGTACTGCGTTTCATCAGCTCTATAGCAGTGGAGTGACCAACAGTCATCGACTATTCCTTTGTGATCGTCTCGTCGAGATTCAGAAGGACATTTCCAACTGTCGAACAAGCTGCCCACTCTGGCACATTGATATTCGGATATTCCGCCACGACGCTCTCACCCCCAAGTTGAACAACGGCAGCGGCCGGATCTTCCTCGAATCGAAGTCGCTCATCATGATAAAGTTTCTCCAGCAGATCCAGTTCCGATTCTGTGGGAACTCTGGAAACGCACAATCGAATGCCAAATTCAATACGATCTCGAACCGATTCTGATTTATCCTGTTGAATTCTTCGACCAAGATGCACGGCGGCTTCAAAGAACACCGGATCATTCAGAATGGTCAGAGCCTGCAATGGATTGCTGCTGCGAATTCGCCTTGAACACGACAGCATTCTCCCCGGTGAATCAAAAATCATATAGCTGGGATAAGGCGCAGCCCGCTTCCAGTGTGTGTAAAGTCCGCGCCGGTAACGATCTTCTCCGGTATCCGGTTGCCATTCGAACACTCCAAACTCCTGCTTTTCCGTGGTGCCAGCCGGTTGTTCGGGAAAGACACTGGGTCCACCCAGTTTTCCGGACAAAAGTCCGGAAGCCGTCAAAGCAATATCCCGCACGATTTCCGCATCAACGCGAAATCTTGCACCGCGTCCCAGCAGCCGGTTTTCCGGATCATGCAGATAAGCCTCCTCGGATACTCGCGAAGTCTGCCGGTACGTCGCTGATGTCACAATCAGACGGATCATGGCTTTCATGCTCCAGTCGCGCCGTTGAAATTCGATCGCCAGCCAGTCCAGCAGTTCCGGGTGACTGGGGAGTTCTCCGCGCAGTCCGAAATCTTCGCTGGTGCGAACAATTCCAATTCCGAACACAGATTGCCAGATGCGATTGATTGCGACTCGCGCCGTCAGCGGGTTGTCCTGATCGACAAGCCAGCACGCAAGGGAAATTCGATTCTTGACTACGCCACGTGACGGAAAAACAGAATTCACCACACCTGGATCAACAACTTCCCCATCGGCGTCAAATGCACCACGGATCTTGAGATGCGTGAGCAGCGGCTCTTTGCGGTCTGCCATCACAAACGCCTCGCCTGACAGATCATTCAGCGGGGATTTTGCGGAAATCTGCTTCCCTTTGTAGTTGACGCCTTCACATTCATCCACCGCGCTGTTGAAGATCGCGTATAACTGGTAGAATTCGCGTTGTGAAACCGGATCAAATTTGTGATCGTGACACTGAGCACAGCTCAAGGTCAGTCCCATCCATGTCGTTCCCAGAGTGTTGACTCGATCAACAAGCATTTCGAATCGGTGCTGACTGATATCCGGAGCGACCGGAGAGTTTCGCAAAAATCCCGTTGCAATCTTTTGCTGCGGCGTGGCGTTGGGAAGTAAGTCACCGGCGAGTTGCTGCAGAGTAAACTGATCGAATGGCATGTCCTGGTTTAACGCATCAATGACCCAGTCTCTGTACAGCCACATCGTGCGCAGGCCGTCCTGTTCAAAGCCATTTGTATCGGCGTAGCGGGCGAGATCCAGCCAGTGGATCGTCCACTTCTCTCCATAGTGTGGAGATTGCAGCAAACTGTCCGCGAATCGCTCGTAGGCATCTGGTGCAGTGTCTGCAACAAATGCATCGACTTCGGCTGGAGTTGGAGGCAGTCCGATGAGATCCAGTGAGAGTCGCCGTGCCAACGTCACTCGATCCGCTTCCGGTGCTGGCGTGAGACCTTCCACTTCCAGCTTCGCAAGCACAAATTTGTCAAGTTCATTCCTGCACCAGTCGTTATCCTGAACCGTGGATTGCGGCCGCAAGGCAGGCTTTCGAAACGCCCAGTGCTTGGAATCCACGGGCCATTCGGCCCCATCTGCAATCCATTGACGCAGCAAATCAACCTGTTTCAGTGAAAGTGGATCGGCTTCCTGCGGCATTCGCAGATTCGGATCTGCCGAAGACAGCCGTTCCATCATAGCGCTCGCACGAGGATCGCCGGGAATGATTGGTGTGACCCCCGATGCGGCCGCTGCAAAGAGACTGTCACGCTGGTCAAATCGAATGCCCGCCTGTTGACTGTGAGGGCCATGACAACGGTAGCAGTTGTCTACGAGAATCGGTCGAATCTGTTGTTCAAAATGCAGAGCCTGGGGAGAGACCCGGACGGATGTTTCCGGTACAAAAGGGTCCGATGAAACTTCAGCCAGAGGTACACACTCGCAAATCTGATTGACACTTTGCGACCCTGGATCGGGAACACTCGTGTTCAAAGGTGTCGCTGCGGCGGCAGCGACTATATCCGCACGCTGATTGGAATTCGCATCTGTCGGAACCGGAATCGCGGGCGGATTTTGCCTTGCGGTACCAGCAATTCGCCACACCAGCACCGCAGCGACAAGCATCGCCAGAACACTCAGAAATCGACGAGTTTTGTTGGCAACATGGTCCATAGATGCCTTGTATGCTTGCCCCGATGCGGTGAAATGTCAAGGAGAAACAGGTGGAACGCAGGAACACGATTCTACTGCGGTTCACAATTGATCGGTCAGTTTCCTGGTCGCGAACAAGTGTGGCAGGAATTGTGTCGCTACGGTTTGTTCTGCAACAAAACTCAACTACTCTTCTCCCACGCGGCCAGGTGGCGAAATAGGCAGACGCACGGGACTTAAAATCCCGGGACTCGAAAGAGTCGTACGGGTTCGATTCCCGTCCTGGCTAATAAATTATAGTGTTTTTTAAATCGTCAAGCTATTCACAGTTCGCTTGAATTGATCCTATTGCTTCCGATCAATCCCATGACTTTGCGACACCGATGTTCTCGCAGCAGTTCATGGAAATGCTGTTCGGCAAACTGCCGGAATTCTTCAACGACACGCCAAACTCCTTCGTGGGCAACAGCTTGCGCCGCAAGATTTCTGGAATTTTGTGGTACGACAACCGGTCGTCACGCAGGAGAGTCATAAGCTCGAATCAACTCATCGCAATTTTGGTCGGCGTTGCAAGTTGAACCCTGGCCTCCAAATGGGATCCCGATTCTGCTTTCAGTGACTGAACAGCCGAAAACTGGATGTCCATTCACTGGGCATCGGCGGCCAACATCTGGCGTTCACCCTGTTCGTACACCGATTGAGCTTTGCCGACCAGCAGTGGGTCCACGTCGCCGATTCTGCGGTCGTCTTTGCCGTCATAGTTGAGTTGATGCAGCACGAATCGCATGGCGTTGAGCCGAGCCCGCTTCTTGCAGTCGGATTTGACCACAGTCCATGGAGCGTCGGCGGTGTCTGTGTGGAAGAACATCGCCTCTTTGGCCTTCGTGTACTCGTCCCACTTATCAAGTGAGGCGGTGTCAATGGGCGACAGTTTCCATTGTTTCAGCGGATGTCGCTCACGTTCACTGAATCGTCGCAACTGTTCCTTGCGACTGACAGAAAACCACAGTTTTATCAGGTGAATCCCGCTGCGACAGAGATTCCGTTCGAACTCTGGTGCCTGGCGCATGAATTCGCCGTATTCATTTTGTCCACAGAATCCCATCACGTATTCCACGCCCGCCCTGTTGTACCACGAGCGATCGAACATCACGATTTCTCCGCGAGTCGGCAGATGTTCCACGTAACGCTGGAAGTACCATTGCCCTTGTTCAGCCTCCGTTGGTTTTTCCAATGCGACAACTCTGGCACCGCGAGGATTCAGGTGTTCCATAAATCGTTTGATCGATCCTCCTTTACCGGCAGCGTCACGACCTTCGAAAAGGATGACAAGACTTTGTCCCGACTTCCTTACCCAGGCCTGCAGCTTCAGCAACTCCACTTGAAGTCGATACTTCTGTTTTTCGTACGACTTGCGCGACATCAGGTACTTGTATGGGTAGCCTCCGGACTGCCAGTCTGCGGCCAGCATCGCGTCAGATTCGCTATGTCCGATCGAATCATCCGATACCGTATTCTCCAGCAAAGCACTTTTCAACACTTCGATATCGTCGGGAGACGTACCAGCAAGGATGGCACTCAGAACTTTGGCCAGAGTGTCTGCGTCATGCGGCGGGACTGCTTGCATGATGTCCGTAATTGCGTTGACTTTTGCGGCCTGCGCCGCCGCGACCGCTTCATTGACTGCGTGTCGCTGAATTCCGCCGTCTGTCTTTGCTTCGATGACATCGCCACGAGATGTGCGCCGCACCGGGCCATTCAGCGAGACCGCTGAATGGGAGATCGCGGATTGAGCTTTACTTGAAGCTTTGGAGGGGCGGTCCGAAGTTTCTGTGCGTTTTTGTCGCTTTCGATTCATGATTTCAGTATCTCACCAGGATTCAGCATTAATTGATTGACTGTCAACGGTGGACTGCAAGTTGAACGGCGTCTGCCCCGTGATGAGATTGTGCTTCTGCCGTTGTACTGCCTCTCTTGGTTGCGGATTTTTCCTGCAGCTTGTCGGCTATTCGATCGGTAAAATGGGCCAGAACAACCGTCACATTGTCCTGACCACCAGCGTCATTCGCTGCCTTAACAAGCAATTGGCATGCCTCCTCGCATGTCAGATCGGTCGCCAGCATTTCCGCGATCGCATCATCGGTCAACGGTGTTGTCAGACCGTCAGTACACAACAGCAATTTGTCGTGAAGTGAGAGCTTGAATTCCATGACTTCCGGGGTCAGTTGGTCGGGATTGCATCCCACCAGCCCGGATAACACATGCTTGAGCGGCGAATTTCGCGTGTCACGTTCCAGCATGACGCCGGCATCCACCAGCGCTTGTGCATACGTCTGATCATGCGTCAGGTGGATGACTTCCCGATTGCGAAATACGTAAGCGCGACTATCGCCGACATGCACAAGATAGACTTGCGGCCAGACGACATACGCGAGCGTGACCGTTGTGCCCATGCGCTCATGTGCGGGTATCGCATCAGCATGTTGCCGGATCTTTTCTTGAGTGAATGCCAGGGCTCCCTTCAGGTCTTCGAGGAATGCGTCTTCACGGCCATCGTTCAGTCGGAACAACCAATGCATGGTGTTCAACAGGTACTGCACAATTCCCTGAACGGCCATCCGACTGGCCTGACCACCCGCCGGATGACCACCAAGCCCATCCGCTACCAAAAGCAACTTGGCCTGAGACGCACCCATAAGATGCGTCTCCTCGTCATATGAGAGACTTGTCTGATGGATGATGACCGATTTCTTTAAGTCTGCGATCAGAAACTGATCTTCGTTTTCCTCACGTACCAACCCGATGTCAGTCAGGCCAAAGGTGTCCATCCGACCAACCATTTTTTGCTCCAGGTTTTACAAGTTGACTGGAATAAACCCGATCAACGCTGACTGACGCGACAACCACAACTCGTCAGGCTCCTGACCGTTTCCTCAATGTTTCGGCACGGACGCCTGAATCGTGTTCGGCCTGGCCGCCGCATTCTCCGGTCAACGGGCGAATCGCGTGCCAGTCAAATTCAACTCAAATCCCGTGCAGTTTCGGTGCGTCTTCGTCCAATGCGCGCTATACCGCACACCCGCACACAGAACGTGGAGCGTCCAGTGTGCGGTGCGACACGGCGATCGTTGATTGGCTGAAGTGTTGTAAGGCGAGCGGCATGATTCTGTGGGATCTCAAGTCAACTCGCGAATCGGCTCGCCTTCGTTCAGGACTGGAATTGGGCGGCCGGAATAGTCCAGGAACGTGTGATCGCGATCGATACCCAGGTGTCGATAGATCGTTGCCAGCAGATCTTTTGGTGTATACGGACGTTCGGTCGGATACTCGGCTTTCGAATTCGTTGCGCCAACAACTTGCCCCATTTTCAGGCCACCTCCGGAGACCAGCGCTGTGTACGCCTGTGGCCAGTGGTCGCGGCCTGTTCCGTTGCTGTTGTGGCTCAGTCGCGGAGTACGACCGAATTCACCCATCACGACAACCATGATGCGGCGATCAAGTCCGCGATCATGGATATCTTCGATCAGAGCGGACAAACATTGGTCAAGGTACGGCAGTCGCGTTCGCATGAAATCACCGAAATGTCCGGGCCGTCCGGCATTCATAATATGGTCGTCCCAGTTAGTGAATTCCTGCCCGGGCTTTGGCGTGTTCACATACAGGGAAATCACCGCAGATCCTGCTTCAGCCAGTCGTAGAGCGAGCAAACAGCCCTGGCCCCAGATATGGTGCCCATAGCGGTCGCGAAGTTTTTGGCTTTCCTTACTGATGTCAAACGCCGCAGCGGTTTCCGGACTGGTCAGCATCCGAAAGGCGAGGTCACGAAATTCATCGGAGGCGAGCAGCGGGCTTTGCCGTTCCACATCGTGACGATACGTGTCGAGTTGAGAAAGCAATGCACGACGGTCGTTCAAGCCGTTGTCATTTCGCCCAGCGACGATATTCAATTGTGGAGGCTTGTAGTTGATGCTGGACGGATCGCCGACTTCAAACGGAGAATGATGAGCACCAACGTATTGTGGCCGCGTCATGTATAGTTTGCTGGGAATCGCGACGTAGGGCGGAATTGCATGGGCACTCATACCGCGAAGTCGACTGGCAACCGAACCCAGATCCGGATGATCACTTTTTGAGGTCGATGTCGGATCTGGTTTGACGGGTGTCTTGCCGGTGAGGACTTCGATCCCGCCATCACTATGGCTGCTCATCTCGTGATGCAGTGATCGTATCAATGAAAACTTATCAGCGAGTTTCGCCTGAAGAGGGAACAGCTCGCAGATTTCCATACCCGGCACATTGGTTTCGATTGGTGAAAAGACGCTGCGATATTCCCGCGGTGCCAGCGGTTTCAAGTCATAGGTTTCCAGTTGCGACGGTCCGCCATGACAGAACAGCAGAATGACTGATGTGTCAGCCATTGCGGTGCCAGATACAGCACGCTGTGCGATCACATCTGTCAGCGACAATCCGCCCAGCACAAGCGAGCCTAGTTGCAGGAATTCGCGGCGAGGAACTGGACCGGGGCAGCGTTTGACTGACATCACCGACTCCACGGAATTGAAAACTCGGTTGTTAGACACATCGTGCAGCAGTTATTGACGACCGTTACTTTACCCGATGCATGACCTGGATGAAACACGATACCACACTTTGCCCGATGCCAATCCCATAACTCCCATGACCGAAACCGAATCGCCAACAAACAACCGACCGTCGCCAACGAATCGCAGCCTTTTGTTCCGCGCTGCAAAACGCGCCGTTGTTGTAAAGAAACGATCTAAGCGTCATCCGGATAGACAGGTTTCAAGCCCAGGCTCTGCAGCACGACTCGTTCGCGGCTTCGCATAAGGAACTTCTCTTCAGGCGACAGGTCGTCGTAGCCGCAGATGTGCAGCAGGCCGTGGATGACGTAGAGTGTCAGTTCGTTCATGGCGGTCCACTGGCCGGTTGACGCCATATCGGACGCCATCTGGGCGCTGGCAATAATTTCGCCTTCGATCATCGCGCCAGAGGACCGAAGACGGTTCGAACGGACACTCCCTTGCTCGTCGGATTGACTGTCGTCGAATCTGAATTCAAGCTGAAAACTAATGACATCGGTCGGATAATCATGCTGCAGATGTTCGCGGTTGATCGCGTGAATTCCGTCGTTGTCAACGAGCGAGACACTCAGGACCGCAGCCGCAACCTGCTCAATCTCGAGCGTACATTCGATAGCCTGGGTCAGCGTCTCGATATCGACGGCAACTAATCGTTGATTGTTCGAGATGTCGATTTCAAACGACATAATCAGGCCGTGCGCTGACCGGGGTAACGAACACGACCGTGATGCGCTGCGAGCAACGACTTGACCAACGATTCTTCGACGATCCGGATCTCGTTCAATTGCAGATTGCATTCATCAAACTGACCGTCCAGCAGTCGCTTCATCGTAATCTCGTGAACCAGCGACTGGACTCGCTTTGGCGTCGGTTCTTTCAAGGTTCGGCTGGCGCTTTCCACAGCATCGGCCAGCATCAGCACGGCGGTTTCACGAGTCTGCGGCTTAGGGCCAGGGTAACGAAACGTGGATTCACTCGCATCAGTGCGGTGATCGACGTCTGCCTTGCGAGTCGCTTCATGATAAAAATACTCGACCAGCGTTGTCCCATGATGTTGTTCGATAAAATTCACGAGAGGCGCTGGCAGGTTGTTTTCCTCAGCCAGTTCCAGACCATCCTTGACGTGCCCAATGATAATCAGCGTACTCATGGCAGGTGCGAGTGATTGATGATGGTTTTCAGAACCTTCCGTCATGTTTTCAATAAAGTACTCGGGCTTCAGCATCTTCCCAATGTCATGGAAATAGGCTCCCACGCGTGTCAGCAATCCATTGGCACCGATTGCGTCGGCAGCCGTTTCTGCCAGCGACGCCACATTCATTGAATGATTGTAAGTTCCCGGCGCGCGGCGTGCGAGTTCCTGCAAGAGAGGGTGCGACACACCAGTGAGTTCCAGCAGGCTGATGTCAGTGACAATCCCAAACGCCTGTTCAATGAATGGCAAACTGCCTGCGACAAGATAGCAGCAGACAAGTGACCAGCTCGCAAATTTCACGGCGATCCACACAATTGCCAGATTTCGCCATGCATCGCCGTGCCCTTCTGCCTGAATCACGCTGGTACTCCAGACCGCATAGAACGAAACCGTTGCCACCAGAAACCCGGCCTTCACCATGACGAGTCGGGATTTGATTCGACGAAGCGGGATTGTCGATGTGACACAAATGATCGTGAGCGTCAGGAAATGTCCAATATCACCCAGCGTCGCCATCGCCACGAGCAGCGACAACGACAGCGCAGTCAGAATCGCAATCGTCTGGCTGTAGGCAATAGTCGTAATCATGATCGTCGCCAGCAGCGGAACAATACCGGCCCGCCACGGATCAGTGCTCATCATGCAGCTCAGGAAAACCGAGGCTGAGCACATGCACACAAAAATGAGTAACCGTGAGTTATCTTCGAGCATCTCCGGGGCGAAATACTTCAGGAAGACTCCAAACAGTAAGACTAAGAGCAGCAGCATTGTCGCTATCCCGCTGACTTGCGAGATGCGTTGTCCTATCGTGAAACTCTCAGCATAGGCTTCGTATTCGAGTCTTAGAATGCCAAGTCCCTTTTCGGTTTCCTCAAGCTGACTTCCTGCCGGCACAAGGACAGCATCTTTCAGATACCTGTCGAACCGTCGCTGCGCACCTGCTGAAGCCGCCTGGAGTTCTGCTTTTGTCGCGGCGGAATCAAGCTGCAGTTGGTTTTTCAGATTTTGCTGCAACCAGATTTCAACGGGGGATTTGATAGCCGAAAGTTTTGTCAGCGTCGGCCAGAGTTTCCCCAGTCGTCCCGTCTCGCGTATCTGTTCTTTCAGCAGCACGTCAGCCAGCACGCCGTTGTGCAGGAGATCACCTTTGTTGCTGACAACTTTGATCGATCTGTTCCGATTCAGCGGCGTGGTGTCTGCGAGCGGATCGCCGGTCAATCGCCGTGCTTCAAGAATTGATATCAGTCCGATGTTTCGGGCATCTGCCAAAAGCTTTTCCACTTCGACCATCAGGTCGTCCAAACGTTTTCCGGATGATTCATCTGCGTCTTGAAGTCGATTTCTCAACAAGCTGAATGCCTGTTCTCGCTCCGTTCCGCCGACAGCAGAAAACCCAAACGCTTCCAGAGTTGGCTTGGACAATTGGTCCACAGACACCGCGTTTGATACTTCGCTGAGTTGTGCGCGGAGTTGTGATACGAGGCGATCGATGACGGTCGGTTCCTGAATCAGAACCAGGGGAGCAGCAGCTTCTGCTTCACGGCGAATGCGCTGTGTCTCCGCGACATTCTCAACCTCGAAGTCAATCCGAGACTGAACCCCCACTTCAAAAAACTGCCCGGCGCGATAGTGGAATCGCGGCTTCCATGCCTGCAGAGCCAACAGCAGCAACACCACTGTCAGAAGCGCAATCAGGACTTGTGAAAGGACACGATAGTCACGGAAGGCCGCGATCATGCGGTCCCAGAGTGACGGTGTCGGACGAAAAACGCGAGCCTGAGATTGGCGAGGTCGTCGAGTTCCAAAGAACGACATGGTGATATCAATGCCGACGGATTTGCGTCCGTCACGCCGACTGAAATTCGGAGAATTGCGACGATCAGGACTTTGCAGAATCCTCACCAGTCGGAGTTTCGTACGCCGAAACTATCTCTCGAACCAGTCGATGGCGGACAATATCCTGTCCATTCAGGCGAACAATGGCAACCCCAGGTATATGAGAAAGCCGCCGTAATCCGTCGCGAAGCCCACTTTCCACGCCTTTTTCAAGGTCAATCTGCGTCGAATCGCCTGTCACCACAATTCGAGAATTCAGCCCCATGCGGGTCAAAAACATCTTCATCTGAGTGCATGTAGTGTTTTGAGCCTCGTCCAGGATCATAAACGTGTCGTTCAATGTGCGGCCTCGCATGAACGCCAACGGCACAATTTCAATGACGTCGTTGGCCAGGTAACGACGCACTTGTTCCTGGTCGAGCATATCGTGAATTGCATCAAGCAGCGGTCGCAAAAAAGGATTGACCTTGGCAAACATGTCACCAGGCAAGAAACCGAGCTTCTCTCCGGCTTCTACGGCGGGACGAACCAGCACAATTTTTCGCACCTGTTCTGAACGCAGAGCTTCCAGGGCCAGCGCGACTGCCAGATACGTCTTACCTGAACCCGCCGGGCCATCGCAAAGAACCAGTTCACTGTTTCGCATCGCATCCATGTAGGTCTTTTGTCCGTCTGTTTTGGGACGAATCTGACCGACGCGATCTTTACCTGGTCGCAGATCGTGAGATCCGCGTCCTGCGAAATGGTTATTGTTTTCTGAATGACCCGAATACGGCATTTCGGAATGAATCATTTTTCCTTTTCCTGCGGGGTCTTCCCCGAGTGAGCGAATAACGTCGGACGGGGCCAGCTCCGTGCTATCCCGGATAACTGCCCGCCATTGCTGCAGGATCTCACGACACTGCTCCACTTGATCCGGTTCACCGGTGATTCGCACCTGGTTGCCACGAAGCACAACTCTTGCCCCCGTCACCGAACACAGACGCCGCAGGTTTTCATCATGCAGTCCGAACAGCGCGCGGGCTTCTTCATGGTGAGCAAGTTCGACGACCGAATCTGACATTGAATTCCCAACAGAGAAATACGAAAAGCTGGACTCGCAAACATGGCATTCTATTCGGACTCATTGTCCGGATATACCGAAATCGCCGTGCAGGACTGTAGAACAGGCGTTTGCGTATTTCAAATGACAGCAAGTGACCGTTGTTATCCTCGTGTTTTGAAATGAGTTTGGGTTCACCGAGTAGCTGCTTGACACCGGCAGGTCGTTTCCTGCACACTCTGCCGATGTGGAAATGGCTGCATATTCTTACCGCCGTGACGCTCGTTGTTCCATTGGGATTGCTGGAGTGTTCGATACGTCTGAAAGAGTGCTCCAGTTCGAGCTGCGTGCTGGAGGATTCAGCAGAAAAAGACGTCGATTCGTCTGGACAGCACGAGAACAAGCAGCCGTGCTTGTTCTTCGAGTTATTGCGTCCGCCGAGATCTTACCCTGCATTTCGGCTGGCTGCTCCCGCGACAAATATTGCGTTGGCTGATCGCGGCTGCGTTGAGATGCACGGTTGTCGCCCGCCTCCTGATTCAACTTGCTGCTGAGCACAAATTGCGCGATGAGACTGGTTTTTGGCCACCCAGGCAAACGACATGCCTGATTGGAGTGACCAATGAATATCCCAAGCTGGCCGCATTTGATGAATAGGTATTCATCACTCCAGCTCCCCGGCATTTCGTCGATGGATCAGCAGTCACTTTAAAATCGCAGCAGCCGACAGGTCTGCGAGAAACAACAAGTGGCATACAAAATGCTTCTTCTGGAACTCTGGAAGCTCTGCCATTGGATTTGCACTATTCTGCCCGCGAATAATTCGCCGAACTGACACGCATGAACGTTAAATCTCAGGAATCAACCGAACAACTCATTCGTCGCCTCGCAGAACTTCTGCCGCTTCAGGGGCCAATCACAGCATTTGCCTTTCTGAATCCGCTGCAGGGCATGGAAGACCAGCCATTTATTGAAGCATTGCGGCAGGTCAGTGACATTTTCGGCTGCGAGCCGTTTCTTCCGGAAGGTTCGTATCGCGAGAAGATGGCACGAGGACGGATCACGACGGACGATCTGACAGAAATCCTGGCAGAAGAACAAGGATTCGACGGTGAGCAAAAAATTTCCGGGCTGATTCGTCATGCCAGTCTTCGCTTGAGCATGCTGCAACATTCGATCAATCCCGGAACCGAACACGAATTGCATTGGATCATTGCCGAAACGGATGCGCTCCAGCGATTTCGCGGAGAGATTTCGCATAGCGTGCGGGAAAGAATGATCGATTCCACGCGGCAGTGGGTTTCAGACGAGTTTCCCGTAACTTCTGCCGAAACCAGAACTGATTCCTCAGATACTCTGATGGAGATCGTACAGGATGCAATCCCTCGAACACTGTTGGGGGGAACCGGGACTCTCGACGAAAACGCGTGGGAGACCGTCAGTTTAACGCTGTTGTGGAGGATTTTGCGAACGCGTATCCAACTCACGAAAAACGGGTGCCACAGCCCGCAACCGCCGATTCGCCACCGGGATCTACTCCTGGAAGCTTCCAGCGAAGACAGCGACCAACTGGTGCATGAAGTTCTGATTCAGTTTTGCGCCGCGTTCCTCGATCAGGGATATGCCCAATGGAAGCTCCCGAATCGTGGTGCCGGAGTATTCCAGGCATTCATTTCGCTCTTCAGTACGGGCGGCGTTTTAACCAGACGCTGGCAGCGGCCTTTGGAGGCAGAGACTGCGCGAATCAAGAAGTCCGGTCAGTCGGCACTGGAGTCTCTGGAAGAATCTTTAACTCTGCTGGGCATCGAACCGGACGAAAAAGAAAGATTTGTTCGCAGTTCACTGCTGGCCCTGCGTGGCTTTGCGGGCATGATCTGGCAAACGGAAGAACGTCCGGATCGAGTTTATATCCCTTCGAAACACGGAACGCTGATTGAGTTTCTTGCGATTCGATTGCTTCTTGAGCGACACGCATTGCAATGGCTGGCCCGGGAAACACTGGACTATACCGGATCGCTGGATCAATTTCGTGATTTCGTCAGAACACGATATCCGCAAAATCGAACGACAGTGACGACTGAGCAACGTGCTTTCCCCGTCTTCCAACTCGCCCAGTTGCACGGCTGGACGCCACAGGACATCGCGGAACTTTCAAGCTCCCAGTGGCAGGAACTTGTTCATGCTGTGGAAAGTTTTTCGTTGTTCGAGCGGCGGCGAGTTTTCCACCTTGCGTTTGAGCGCAAATTGATGCGTCGGACACTGGATGCATTTTCGATACGTGCCAGCCAGGCTCACATTTCCCCCGAAACGCCAAAACTCCAGGTCTTTAGTTGTATCGATGCTCGCGAAGAGTCCTATCGCAGGCATCTCGAAGAAATCGATCCCGAAGTTGAAACGTTCGCCAATGCCGGATTTTATGGCGTGGCAATGTATTACCGCGGGGCCGGTGACGCGACCTACACGACGTTGTGCCCAATTGTTGTGAAACCGCTCTATTGGCTGGTGGAGGACGTTGTTTACTCGCTGGCAGATTCCGGTCGGCAACGAGCACGTGCCAGACGTCTGCTTGGCACAGCAACTCACAGTTTCAACACCGGTACACGCGGTTCGTTGACGGGTGCCGTACTGACCGCGCTGCTTGGACCACTGTTTACAGCACCGCTGGTCGGCCGCATCATGTTTCCACGGTTGACGGCCAAAATGCATCGAACAGCTCGCGGCTTCGTGGCGCCGCCGCCAGTGACTCGACTGCGTCTTGAGCGTGAGGAAGGAACCACGCCAGGTCCACATGAAGAAGGAATTGGTTTCACGCTTTCCGAAATGATCAACATGGCCGAACGCGCACTGCGCGATATCGGTTTGACAAAGAATTTCGCACCGCTGGTAGTTATTCAGGGACATGGCTCGGACTGCCTGAACAATCCCCATGAATCGGCGTACCACTGTGGAGCATGTTCCGGGGGGCGCGGAGGTCCCAACGCGCGGGCCATGGCGGCCATGCTGAACGATCCTCGCGTGAGACGGGAATTGCTTGCACGAGGACTCGACGTTCCAGAAGGAACTCGTTTCGTAGGCGCGATGCACAATACGGCAACGGATGCTGTCAAGTTCTATGATCTGGAACTGCTGCCATCTTCGCATATGAGGCATCTGCATTATGCCGTGGACCTGTTCGGGCGAGCGGCCGAACGCAATGCCCACGAACGCTGCCGACGTTTTGAAACAGCTCCTCTGGATTTTTCTCCGGCGGAAGCTCTGCAGCATGTTGATGATCGCAGTGAAGATCTGTCGCAGACAAGGCCAGAATACGGAAACTCCACCAATGCCGTCTGCTTTGTGGGACGACGGAGTCGGATTCGTGGCCTCTATCTGGATCGTCGTGCGTTTTTGATGTCCTACGACGCCGGTCAGGATACCGGAACGTCGATGATCCTGGCGCGTATTCTGGGTGCCGTGATCCCAGTGTGTGAGGGGATCAATATGCTCTACACACTTTCAGCAACCGATACGATGGGCTGGGGCAGTGGTACCAAACTTCCCCACAATGTCACTTCGCTGCTGGGCGTGATGGATGGCGCGGCGAGCGATCTGCGCACGGGGCTGCCCTGGCAAAGTGTCGATATTCACGAACCCGTGCGAATCCTGTTTATCATCGAGTCGACGCCCGAAGCGATGTTACGGATCATGAATGACAATCCCACCGTTGGTCAAATCTGTCGCAATGAATGGGCTCAACTTGCCGTGCTGGATCCAAACTCAAATCGTATTCAGCGATTCGTCGACGGAAAGTTTGTGGATTACCAGCCGTCAACAACGGAAATAGCAACGGCCGAAAGTTCACTCGATTGGTACCGTGGCTGGCGAGACAACCTGCCATTTGCGGTCATCCAGAGAAAGAATGGAGCGTAGTCTTATGCTGGTTCATTTTGCCGGAATCATGGTTGTCGTCAGTCCGGCAGCGCTTCTTGCTGTGCTGGGGCTGGCGACTTTGTTTCGAATTACGCTCAGTGAACGCAGCGTCGCAAGATTTGCGCAGGCGTCCAGCGTAATCGGCTTGATCGCGTCGCTGGCCATTCTGTCATACATGCTCGCAACAAATATTCGTCATGTGCCGTTGGAATTAGGCGACTGGGTGGCATTGGAGAATGCGACTGGTCAGAAAGAGACAGATTCCCATCCCAGCCATCACCAACCTTTACCGTCTGAAACAGGGAACGTGTCGGAAACAGGAGGCGTATCAGAAAACATGGAACCGGCTCATGAGGGGCATTTCCACTTTCTGCTGAAGTTTGTCTTTGACCGCCTCAGTGTTCCGTTTGCGATCATGTCGTTTATTCTGTGCGGAGTGATTGGCGCGTTCGCGTTTCGATACCTGCACCTGGAGGAAGGATACTTTCGCTTCTTTCTGTTCTATTCCATCTTTCAGCTCGGAATGATTGTCTCCTCGCTGGCCGGAACAATTGAAACACTGTTCCTGGGTTGGGAACTCGTTGGGCTGTCGTCGGCCCTGCTCGTGGCCTTCTTCCATGATCGACCAGCTCCTGTTCAGAACGGACTGCGTGTCTGGTCTGTGTATCGTATCGCGGATGCCGCATTTCTGATCGCCGCGCTGACGCTGCATCATTTGTCAGGTTCCGGAGATTTCGAAGGACTCATGGGTAAAGGCGACTGGCCTGGAGGACATGCGACGATTACCGAAAACCAGGCGCTGCTGGTGGGTTCCCTGTTGCTGATCGCCGCTGCGGGAAAATCTGCGCTGGTTCCATTTTCAGGCTGGCTGCCGCGA
>Ga0335397_10003936_pt1 | contig 19743 bp, 16 predicted proteins | sample MAT04_FD_205740 | JGI IMG/M metagenome (GOLD analysis project Ga0335397, IMG submission 205740) | Freshwater microbial communities from Lake Fryxell liftoff mats and glacier meltwater in Antarctica - MAT-04 (spades assembly) (version 2) ... | reverse complement strand
GCGTCGTCGAGCGCGTCGATGCGCTTGCTCATCGGGAAGTTCCCCGCGTTCGACACCAGCAGATCGAGCCCACCGAAGCGCAGCACACACGCTGCGACCGCCGCGTCGACCGCGGCGCTGTCGGTGACGTCGCACTCGATGCCGAGCGCGTCCGCGCCGCGGAACGTCTCGGTGACGCTCGGCTTGCGATCGAGCACGCATACCGCCGCGCCCTCGCTGCGAAAGCGCTCGGCGATGGCGCGTCCGATGCCCGTCGCGCCGCCCGAGACGAGCGCGATCTTGCCGGCGAGCGGCAGCACCTTCGCGCCCGCGCGCAGCTTCTTCTGCTCGAGCTCCCAATATTCGACGTCGAACAGATCTTGCGCGCCGAGCGGCGTCCAGCGGCCGAGCGCCTCGCCCCACTGCCACGCGCGCGCGGTGTGCCGCGCGATGTCGCCGATCTGCGCCGCAAGCTTCGCGCTCGTGCCGAACGCGATCGTGCCGACACCGCGCGCGACCGCCCAGCGCGGCGCCAGATCGAGCGGCGTATGCCCGCGCTGATGCGCGTCGAAATACGCGCGATACGCCGCGGCGTAGGAGTCGAGCGACGGCGCCGCATCACTCGCGTCGACGACCGCCGGGATGCGCTTGGTGCGGATCACGTGATCAGGCGTCAGCGGGCCCCGCGTCGCGAGGTCGGCGACATCGGCGCGTGACGCGAAGCCCGCGGCCTCGGGCGAGCTGTCCGCGAGCGCGATGACCGCGCTGCCGTGCAATCGACTCACCTCGCGACGAAGCGCGGCGAGAGCGCGCGGCTCGAACGGCGCTGCATCCGGCCGACGCGCAGGTGCGCTCCAAGCGCCCTTTGCCTGCAGCTCCTTCTCGGCGCGATCGACCAGCGAGATCATCCGCTCGTAGCTCGACCGCGCGTCGTCGCCGAAGGTGAAGATGCCGTGGTTCATCAGCACGATGCCGTCGAGCGAGGCCCAGTCGAGCGCGCGCGTCTGGGCGCGGATCTGCTTGGCAAGCACGAAGCCCGGCATCACGTACGGCACAATCAGCACGCGCTCGCCGAACAGCGCGCGCACCCGCGCCTCGCCATCCGGCTGATTGGTCAGCGTGATGATCGCGTCCGCGTGCGTGTGATCGACGAAGCGAAACGGCACGAGCGCGTGCAGCACCGCCTCGATCGAGGGATCCGGCGCGCCCGGATCGAGCAGCGCGGCCCGCTGCTCGCGGACGAGATCCGCGTCGCTGATCGCCTCGAGCTCCGCGAGCGCGAGGAGCACCGACTGCCGCACAGCCGGAAAACCCGCCGGCGCGATCGTCGCGAGATCCCAGCCGCTGCCCTTCACCCAGCAGACGTCCACCGGCGCGCCGAAGAAGTCCGTCGTCGTGCCTTTGACGCTGGTATTGCCGCCGCCGTGCAGCACCAGAGAAGGCTCGGCGCCAAGCAGCCGCGACGTGTAGCAGCGCAGCGCGAGCAGCTCGCTCGGCGCATCGGACTCGCAATACTGACTCTCCACCTTCGTCTCCTCCTACCTGGTAGCTGCCCGCGCTGCGTCGCGCCTCGAAGCGCGCGCCGTCAGCGCGCTCACGAGCCGCCGTACACCGGGATCTGCGCGCCGCTGGTCACGCCGCTCTCGGCCGAGAGCAAAAACGCGATCACCCGCGCGACATCCTCGGTCTTCGCCCAGTCCGTAAAGTCCGCGTTCGGCATGCTCCCGCGATTCGCCGGCGTGTCCATGGTCCCCGGCAACACGGCGTTGGCGGTGATGTCGGTGCCGCGCAGCTCGGCCGCGAGCACGCCGACGAGCGCTAGCACCGCCGCTTTGCTCGATGCGTACGCGCTCATCTGCGCGGGCAACGCGACGGCGGCGCGCGTACCGACGGCCACGATGCGCCCGTGCCCGCGCGGCCGCATGCGCCGCACCGCCTCACGCGCGGCGAGAAAAACGCTGCGCAAGTTGAGCGCGAGCTGCGCGTCGAACATGGCGACGGTGGTCTCCTCGATCGACGCCATCGCGAAGCCGCCGGCGATGCACGCGAGCCCATCGACGCGCGCCTCGGCGGCGATCACGGCGTCGAACAGCGCGATGACCTCAGGCTCAGACGTCACGTCGACGCGATGCAGCGCGGTGCGCGCTGCGTGCTCGTTGAAGCGCGCCGCAAAGCGCTCGCGCTCGGGCTCCTCGACGTACGTGACGTGGACGCGGCCGCCCGAAGCGAGCAGCGCCTCGCAGACGGACACGCCGAGCGCCCCCGTGCCGCCAGTGACGATCGTGACGCGCGGTTGGGAAGTCATCGTGCGCGGCAGGCTAGCAGCCCGTTGAACAATCGCTCGCGGCGCCTCGCAACTGACGCGGGGCAGCGGCGGACACGTGCGTGCGGGAACTCCGCCGCACGCGCGTTGTCCGAGCGGGACCGACATGAGACACGCACCGCGCAGCCCAGCTCTCGCCTACGGTCGTCGACACCTCGCCAAGCGACTGGGCAGCAGACGACGCAGCGCGCGCTGGCTCGCGGGCTCGCCGCTGCTGCCGTCGATCGTCGGCGTCTCGATGCTGGTGTGCGCGGCGGTGCCGAGCGGGGTGCTCGCTTGCCACAACATCATCGCCATCACCGTCGACGAGCTCGCGCGGCGTGTGACGCAGGCGGAGAAGCGCCTCACCGAGGGCGACACCGTCGGCGCAGTGCAGACGCTGCGCTTCGCGCTCGGCATCTCGCGTGGCGGCGAGCACGGCGAATACGCGCTCGCCGACGATCCGCGCTCGCCCGGCGTTGCGCGTGTAAGGGCGCGCGGCGAGCGGCTGCTCGCGGTCGCGGTGGTGCGTCGCGACGGCCTCATCGATCGGCCGCGGCTGCGCGCGGGCTGGGTGCCAGACGGCGTGCGCGCGGCGAACTTCGCGTGGGCTGAGCGCATCCTCGGAAGCGCGCGGCGCGACACGCCCGATGCGCCCGTCGCGATCGCGCGGCACGCCGAGGCGCTCGCGCGGATCCCTGGTCGCAGCGCCGAAGCGCTGACCGCGCTCGGCGAGCTCGACCGACGCGATCTCGTTCCCGACGCATGGGGCTACGCCGTGCTCGCGCGGCTCGCCGACACACGCCACGACGTCGCCGCCCGCGATCGCGCAGTGCGCCAGTGCACGACGCTCGGCGGCGCGCACGCGGATGCCGTGTGTCCGTCGTTCGAGTCGATGCGCTGACAGTGACGTCGATGACGCGCCGGCTCGGACCCGCGCGTGGGCTCGCGCGGTGGCTCGCGCTCTACGTCGTCTGCGCGCTCGCGGGCTGCGATCGCGGCATCGCGCACGTGCCCGAAGTGCAGCCGTCGCCCGAGCGTGGTGCAGCGCCAGCTGCAGAGGCCGCAGAGCGACGCGCCGACACACCGCTCGACGACGTGCAGCGCGCTGCGACCGCAGACCAGATCGCGCGCGGTGCTGCGCTTGCTCTACGATTCGAGTGCGCGCGCTGCCACGCGCACGCGGAGCTCGCCCGGCCGCCCGACGACGCGAACTGCGCGGCGTGTCACGCGCAGGCCGCGCGCGGCACGCTCGAGGTCGGCGCGGACGACGCGACGCAGGCGGAGTGGCGCGCGCACGTGCGCTCGTATCTGAACGTCCCGTCGCTGACGTTTTTCGGCGCGCGTCTGCGCCGCAGCGCGATCGCAGAGATGGTGCGCGCGCCGCACGATGTGCGGCCGCATCTCGCGGAGACGATGCCGCGCTTGGCGGTGAGCGCGGCAGAGGCCGCAGACCTCGCGGCGTGGCTCGCGCCGCGGGCCGAGGCAACCGCACCCGCGCTGCCCCACGACGCCGCGACGCTCGCGCACGGCCGTCAGCTCGTCGAAGAGCTCGGCTGCGGGACCTGCCACGAGCGCGGCGGTGAGCACCTCCCGGCGCGTCCGCTGCGCGTCGCCATCGACGCCGAGTCGCTGACGCGCGGCATCGTGCTCGCGCCCGATCTCGCGGAGGTGCCCACACGCGTGCGGCGTGATCAGCTGGTGCAGTGGCTGCTCGCGCCGCGCACGATCGACCCGGAGACGACGATGCCCGCGCTGCCGCGCTCACGCGCCGAGGCCGAGGCGATCGCCGCCTATCTCTGGTACGCGCCGATCGTCCCGCGCGCGCAGTCATCGGTACCGGCGCGCCTGCCGCTGCTGGCGCGGCGCGTGACGTTCGCGGAAGTCCAAGCGCGCGTGTTCCGCCGCTCGTGCTGGCACTGCCACTCGGAGCCGGACTTCAACGAGGGCGATGGCGGCCCCGGCAACACCGGCGGCTTCGGCTTCGCAGGTCGCGGCCTCTCGCTCGCGAGCGCGAGCGCCGTGCGATCCGGCGCGCGGGACGACGCTGGACTGCGCCGGTCGATCGTACGCAACGCGCCTGGCGAGACTGCGCGCCTCGTCGAGGTGCTCCTCGCGCGTCAGCGCGAAGAGGCGGGCGACGCGCGCGCGCTCCGCGGAATGCCACTCGGCCTGCCGGCGCTCAGCGCCGAGGACGTCCAGCTCGTCGAGAGCTGGATCGCTGGCGGCGCAGGCGAGTGAGCGACGCAGGTGACTGAACGGCGCGCAGCGTCCGGATCAGCCGGTGCCGCGCAGCGTCCAGATCTCGCGGCCAGTCTTGAGCACCTTCACGTCGATCTCGACGGTCGTGCTTTCGGCCTCGGCCATCGCGCGCAGCTCGGCCATGTCCTCCGCGGTGCCGTCGCAGAAGCCCATCGGCCGCGTGGTCTCCGGCAGGTTGAGCTGCACCTTGAAGTCCCCGCGGTCCCAGCGGGTCTGCGTCGCGTTGTCGTAGGGGTGAATCATGAGCGGCCGCGAGCATAGCAGCAGGGCAACGAGGGTGAAGCGCAGCGCGGTGCGTCGATGCATGCGACTCTCGACAGTCGATTTGGGCGCTGGTATGTCGTCGGTATGACCAAGAAGATCGCGGTTAGCCTGCCCGACCAGACGCTCGAGCGCGCGCAGCTCGCGGTGCAGCACGGCAAGGCGCCCAACGTGAGCAACTATATTGCGCTCCTCATCGACCAGCAGAGCGCGTCGGAGTCGTTCGAGGCGATGGTCGCTGACTGGCTTCGCGCGAGCGGCGCCACTGCGAACACGATCCGCGCAGCCGAGCGTAGAGCGCTCGCAGACTTCGAGCGTGCTGGCCTCGTGCCGAAGGGACGGCGGCGCCGTGAAGCCGCGTCGCGCCGCGCGGGTTGATGCGTCGCAGGCGCCGGGGCTGGTCCTCGATGCCGGCGCGCTGCGTGCCCTCGAGCACCATGACGTGACGCTCGTCGTAGCGCTCCGGGCTGCGCACAGGCTCGGCCTCACGATCCGCATTCCCTCGGCCGCGCTCGCGCAGGTGTGGCGCGGCGGGCCCACGCGCGCTCCCCTCGCGCGGTTGCTGAAGCAGCCTGCGACGGTGGTGACGATCGACGAGCGCGCGGCGCGGCAGATTGGCGAGTTCGTCGCGCATCTGCGCTTGCGCGACGACGCCCGAGCGGACGTCGTCGATGCCCACGTGGCGCTCACGACGCGCGCGACCAAGAGTCTCGTCTGGACGAGCGACCCGCGCGACATGCTTCGCTACGGCGTCGCGCCGGCGCAGATCCGCACGATCTGAGCGCGCAGCCGAGCGTCGCGGCGCCCATGTGGTACGCCTCCGCGCCGTGGCGCTGCTCGTAGCAAACGATCTGACGAAGACCTTCGGTCCGCAGACGATCCTCGCGGGTGCGTCGCTCGCGGTCGAAGAAGATGAGCGTGTCGGTCTCGTCGGCGTGAACGGCTCGGGCAAGAGCACGCTGGCGAAGATCCTCGTCGGCCTCGAGACCGCGGACACCGGCAACGTCGCGCGGCGGCGCGACGCGGAGATCGCGTATCTCCCGCAAGAGCCAGTGTTTCCGCTCGGCGATCTGGCGCGCGACATCGTGCGCGGAGGGCTCGCCGCGTGGAGCGCGGCGAAGGCGCGGCACGACGAGGCGAGCGCAGGTCTCTCGCGCGGTGACGCGAACTCCGACGCGCTGCTCGCGCGGCAGGCGCAGGCGGGCGTGGAGATCGAGCGGCTCGGCGGCTGGGACCCGGAGCACCGCATCGAGTCGCTGCTCGGGCATCTGCAGCTCGCCGATCGCGCAGACTCACCGTTCGGCGGGCTCTCCGGTGGTGAGCGGCGGCGCGTGGCGCTCGCGCGGATCCTCGTCGCGCGGCCCGCGCTCGCGGTGCTCGACGAGCCGACCAATCACCTCGACGTCGACACCATCGAGTGGCTCGAGACGTACTTGATCGAGGAGTACAGCGGCGCGCTGCTGATGATCACGCACGACCGCTACGTGCTCGATCGCGTCTGCACGCGGACGCTCGAGGTCGATCTCGGCCGCGTCTATTCGTACGACGGCGGCTACGAAGAATATCTGTTTCAGAAGGCCGAGCGCGCCGCGCAGGCCGAGCGCACCGAGAAGAATCGGCAGAACCTGCTGCGCCGTGAGCTCGAGTGGCTGCGCCGCACGCCGTCGGCGCGCACCGGCAAGCAGAAGGCGCGCATCCAGCGCGCGAACACCGCGATCGCCGCGCCAAAGCCGCTCGAAGATCGGCGCGTCGCGCTCGAGCTCGAGACCAAGCGCACCGGCAAGACGATCCTCGCGCTCGAAGACGCGACGCTGCGCGCGCCGGGCGCGGCCGAGAGCGGACGCGTGCTCGCCTCGGGCATCACGCTGACGTTGGTGAAGGGCGAGCGCCTCGGCATCGTCGGCCCGAACGGCGCTGGCAAGACCACCCTGCTGCGCACGCTGCTCGGCGAGCTGCAGCCGGCGGCGGGAGTCGTCGTGCGCGGCAAGAACACCGAATTCGCTTATTTCGATCAGGGCCGCAGCGGTCTCGACGACGTGCGCTCGATCGCCGACAACATCACCGGCGGCGCGCCGCGCGTCACGGTGAACGGCCAGACGATGCACGCGAGCGCGTACATGGAGCGCTTCCTCTTCGATCCGAGCAAGACGCGCCAGCCGGTCGGCTCGCTCTCGGGCGGTGAGCGCGCGCGCGTCGCCCTGGCGAAGCTGCTGCTGCGACCGGCGAACCTGCTGGTGCTCGACGAGCCGACCAACGATCTCGATCTCGCGACGCTGTCCTCGCTCGAAGAGATGTTGGTCGAGACCGAGGCGACCGCGCTCGTCGTGACGCACGATCGCTGGTTCCTCGATCGCGTCGCGACCGGCATCCTCGCGTTCGAGCCCGATCTCGCTGGCGTGATGCGCCTGGTGCAATACCCAGGCGGCTACGGCAGCTACCTCGAGCTGAAGGCCGAAGCCGCAGCGCGACGCGAGGCCGCGGCGGTCGAGCGCGCCGCGCCAGAGAAGGCGCGCGCTGCGTCAGTCGCGCCGCCCGCCGAGGTGCGCAGCGAGAAGCGCGGCAAGCGCGCGCTCACCTACGGCGAGCGCCTCGAGCTCGAGCAGCTGCCGCAGAAGATCGAAGCGAGCGACGTGCGCGTCAGCACGCTCGACGCAAAGCTCGCCGCGCAGTCGACGTACACCGACGGCACGGATGTACCGGCGCTGGTGCGCGAGCTCGACGAAGCGCGCGCCGAGAGCACGCGCCTGCTGACGCGCTGGGAAGAGCTCGAGCTCAAGCGCGAGTCGGCCGAGAGCTGAGCGGACTCGACCTATCGTCCGAGCGGTGCGCGCTCTGCGGATCTGCGTATGCCGAGCGCGCTTTGACTCACAGCTGCCGCTCCCGCAGCCTGCAGCGGTGGGGCGAATGAGCGTGAATACGTCGGCTTGGTGCGATGCATCGCGCTGCGCGAAGAGCCTAGCGACATGAGCGAGCGCGACGATGCTCCGCCAGCCGCGCGTGGCGCGCCGTTCGACACTTGGCCGATCGAGGAGCACGACCCGCGCTTCGGCTACCGCTGGTACCGCTCGCCGGGCGTGCTCGTCGACTGCCTGACCGTGCGCCACGGCACCGTCGAGATGGTGCGCGCGATGCACGACTCGCTCGACCGGCTGATCGCGAAACACTCGCGCGAGGTCGACAGGTCGGGCGGACTGCTGATCATCGGCGACTGGCGCAACCTCAAGACGTACGACCCCGACGCGCGGCAGTTGTTCGTCGCCGAGCTGCGCAAGAGCCGCCCGCTGCGCGGCTCCGTCGTCATCCTAACCAACACCGGCGCGTTCCTTCGCATGGCGGTTCAAGCAGCGCGGATGGCCTCTGCGGTGATCGGCGCGCCGTCGATCGCCGTGTCCGACGACGCGGCGGGGGTGCTCGACGAATACGGCGTCGCGTCGCCCGAGCGCAAGAGCGTGATGCCGCCTCCGCCGCGTCGCTGATCGCGTTCGAGTCACGGTTCCACGCTGCTCAGAACGCGATCACGAGGTCCGCCGCGAGTGACGGGCCACCGGCGACGCTGGTCCAGCCGCGGTAGCCGCCGGTGACGCGAATCAGCGCTCCCGGATAGATCTCGTAGGCCGCGTCGAACAGCAGACGCACGCCCGCGACGTCGTCGGTCGGGAACGTCGTCAGCTCGATCGTCGCGCCCATCGGCACGCGCGGCACCGTGGCCCAGCCGAGCCGCAGACGTCCCGTCGCGCCGAGTCCAGTCACGCCCTCGCCGCCGAGCTCGAGGCTCGTGCCATCGGGATCGCCGATCACGAGGCCGAGCGCGCCGCCGAGCTCGAAGCCCTGCTCCGACACGCCGAAGATCAGCCGCGAGCGGATCCGCACCAGCTCGTGCAGCCGAAACAGCAGCTCACCCGAGCCCCAGTTGAAGCCGAGCGCTTCCGTCGTGCGCGTCGTGTCGAAATCGACGAGCTGCTGCTCGCCGCGGAGCACGCCGAGCTCGAAGCGGATCGCGTCGACGACGCCGAAGAACGAGTAGCCAAAGCTCGCCGCAGTGCGCCAATACGACGCCGCGCGCGGACCGCTCACGCCCGCAGGCAGCGTGCGCTGCCCGAGGCTCACGTACTCGAACGAGGCGCCCGCGCGATAGCGACGTCCCTCGCGTCGCACCAACATGCGCCGCTCGTACGCGTCGACCTCCGAGTCGTACACGACGACGTCGTGCGGCTCGGCGGCGCTCGCGAACACCGCATGTTCGCGCACGCGCGGATCGCCCTCGCCTGGACCGCGGCGCACCACCCAATAGACGATGCCCGGCGGTGCGAGCTCCGCGTCGCGAATCTCCGCGACCCAGCCGTCGGCGTGGCGCGTGACGATCGACTCATGGACCCGCGCGCCCGGAGTGCGCGCGCGCCAGCGCACGAGGACGGCCTCGACGCGATCGATCGGCGTGACCGCGAACGTCAGCGTGAGTTCGCCGCTCGGCGTCTCGGAGATCGGCGCGTGCGCGACGTAGAGCGACGCGCCGCGCGGCGTCTCCGTCACGGAAGGCGCTGCGCTATTCGTCACGGGCGGCGCTGCGCTATCCGTCACGGGCGGCGCCGTGGTCGCGGCGGGGGGCGCGATCGTTGTCGCGTCCTGCGCGTGCGCTTGGCGGCGCGCGAAGAGGAGCGTGGCGGTGACGAGCGCAACGAACGAGAGAGTGCGAGTCATCGTGTTCATGGCGTGCTCCTTCACCAGTCGAACGTGGCTGCGAGGCCGACGCCGAAGCCCGAGTGATCGATGTTGCGACCCTGATAGGAGAGCCGTGTGGAGAGCGCGAACGCGCGGCCGAAGCGGTGGCCCACCTCGAACACACCGCGGACGGCGATCTGTCCGTTGCCCGGCTGATCGGTGACGTGCACCTCGGCGCCCATCGGCCAGTTCGGCACTGGCAGCCACGCGAGGCCGATGTAGCCGCGCAGTCCGAGCTCGGGGATCGTCTCGCCGGCGAGCACGAGGTTGGTGCCATTCGCGCGACCGATGCGGAAGCGCAGCTGCACGCCGCCGCGGAGGCCGTCGGTCCTGCGCTCCGGCAGTCCGAGGCCGGCGGTGAAGCGCACCGCCATCGCGAACAGCTCGGTGAAGCTCAGCTCAGGCTCGACATAGCCGTAGGTGAAGCCGACCTCGCGCGAGGCCAGGCCGCGCACATCGAGGTCGTCGACGTCGCCGCTCTCGCCTTGCAGATGTCCATAGCCGACCCGCACCGAGGGCAAAAACGAGAGGCCGAGCCGGTACGAGAAGTCGCCCTCGAAGGAGACGTAATAGTCGTTGCCGCGGAGGCGATTGAAGTCGACGTATTCGCTCGAGAAGCGCACGCGCGACCGGCCGTCTTCGACCGGCGGGCTGGTCGGCGACGCCCACACCTCGACGGCGATCGGCGCGCTCGGCCCGCCGGCGACGAACGCGGTGCGCCCATCGCCGAGCGTGATCTCGCCGAACCACTCGAAGCCAGCGACGACCACGAGCTCGGCCGGCACCGCCGCGCGCACGTGGCCGGTGGCATCGCTCACCATCGGTACGCGCTTGAAGTTGTCGGTGCCGCCGCGCCGTCGGACGTAGATCGACAGATCGCGCATCGCGACGCCGCGCGTGACGATGCCCGCAAACGCGACCGGCTCGCCCTCGAAGGCGCGCCGGAGCGGCGCCAGCTCCGCGAGCGCACCAGTCGTCGGCCCCTCTGCGCGCGCACGCGCGAGCTCACGCTGCGCCTCCCCAAGCTCCGCGCTCGCATAGCGCGCATACGGCGAGCTCGCGCTCGTCGCGAGGAACGCTGTCCATACGCGAACGCGTGACTCCGGGAGCAAGCCGAACGTCGCCGACCAGACGCGCAAGATCTCGAGCGCGCGCACGTCGGTCTGGCCCCCCACCTGCACCGTGCACTCCGGCGCAGCAGGCGGCGGCGGACAAGCCGCGACGGCGCTCGGCGCAGCGCCGCTGGCGACTGGCGTCGGCTCACTCGGTGGTGCGTCGGGCCGCGGCATACGCACCAGATCGGCGAGCTCCACCGCGCGATGCGGCGTCCCCTCGACGCGCGCGATCGACAGCGTCTCGCCCACCTGCACGACGACCAGCCGCCCGATCGGGAAGCGATCGCGCAACACCGCGCGCGTCAGCGGATGGCGCGTCTCGATCGGCCGCAGCACCTCGAACGACGCACCCGCCCTGACCGCTCCACGGCCCACGTCGAGGTACACATCGTCCCCATCGATGCGCACCACCGTCGCGTCACGCACCCGCTCAGTGGTCCGCACCTCCGCGGCTCGCGGCTGCGCAGCGGCGCTCGCGCTCGCGACCACCACCACCCAACACGTGCCCCACACCCACCACGTTCTGCTCTTCATGGCACACCTCCAATCGCCCAAAGAGCATAATTCGGGCCGCTTGGCCTGATTCGGCCGAAAGGCCGGAATCAACTCGCGATTTCGCATGTCCGCGTGTCACTGCGTAACATTTTCTGCGCCAAATCTCGGCTACACTGTGCTGTTTCAGCCACATGGCCGGAACCGGAAAAACGGCAATACGCATCCCCTAGGTGCCGTGCCCCGAGTGCCGCTCGGTGCCACACGAGCGCAGGCGAGATCGCGGCACAGTTCCTGCTCAAGGTGTGGCACAACCTCGACGGCGCACTTCGGCCCATCTGGAGCTCCCATGACTCGCTTCCTCTTCGTGATCGCCGCGTTCGCGCTGCTCGTCGCTGGCAGCGGCTGCTCGTCACATCGCCTGACGGAGGGTGACGAGGTCGATGCCGGCGCGATGCCGATCGACTCGCCGACGGTCATCTCCACGGACATGGCGCGCTTGGACGCTGGCCCAGCGATCTGCGCGCCACAGGACGCGCGCGGCGAGGGCGCGTGCCGGCTGCTCCTCGGCTACGTCTGGCAAGGCCGCGGCTGCGCATCAATCGGCGGCTGCAGCTGTGTCGGCGCGGACTGCGCCAGCCTCGCATCGACGGCCGAGGAGTGCCTCGCCGCGCACGCGCCGTGTGAGCGTGCCTGTGGCGGCCTCGCCGAGGTCGACGGCTGCTTGCCCACCGAGCTCTGCGACTACCCCGATGGCTCGTTCTGCGGTGGCGATGACTCGCAGGGAGTCTGTCGCGCGCGGCCGCTCGACTGCCCGGAGCCGGGCGGCGTCACGGTGTGCGGCTGCGATCGCAGCGAGTACATCGGCGAGTGCGCGGCGAACTTCGCCGGCGTCGACGTCGCGCGCGTCGGTCCGTGCGTGACCAGCTCCGCGTACCGCACCGCGAAGGCCGAGCGCACGTGCGGCCCCGCCGACGGTCCCGCGTGGTCGATCACGCTCACCACCGCGCGCGACACCTGCGACGAAGTGCGCACCGATGGTGCGATCACGTTCACGGTGTGGACCGATCTCGAGAGCGCCGCGCCGGGAACGATCTACTCGCTCGGCGGCGGCGTGAGCGACGGCTTCGCGTCGGTCTGCGGCGCACCGGGCGCGCCGTGCGCGACGGCCACTGGGACCGTCGTCGTCCACGTGTTCGCCGCCGGTGAAGTAGCGCGCTTCGACTACGATCTGCGCACCGACGACGGCCGCCGCTTCGCGGAGACGGATATCGAGATAGCGCGCTTCTGGTGCGACCTCGATGGCCCGGGCTGCGGCTGAGCGCGCCCCGATCGACTCGACCACGAACGCCGCCGAATCGTCGCGGAGAAGCGGGCGAGGGCTCCACGTGGGCGTCAGAGCAGCTGCTTCATCAGCTCACTGGCTCGCTCCTGGCCGCTCTTGTCGAGGCGGGCGAGGACTAGGCGCGCGCCGCTCCGCGTCTTCGCCTTTGCCGACCGCGGGACGACGGCGAACGCAGCCTCGAGGGCGTCGGGCGCGTCTTCCGCGAGCACGGCGAAGAGCACCGCAGCCTGGAGAAGATCTTTCGCGCGCTTCTCGCTCGTCCCCGCGCGCAGCTGCGAGATGAGCATCTTGTGCCACGCGAAGGCCTCCGGGCGCGGGACGCGGACCGGGATGACGCCCTCGCGGCCGAGCAGCACCGCGTCACGCGCGTCGCCGAGCAGGTAGCGCAGGTACGGCAAGGCGGTCGCGTGTGCGCGCAGCTCGGGAACGCGCTTGACCGTCACCTCGCTGCCGGTCGCCGGCACGAGCAAATCAACTCGCAGGCGGTCTCTCCCGGGAGCCTTGTAGGATGTCGGCGGCGTCTTCCGATCGAAGCTGGGCACGGGGCTCAGCGGCACCGTCGACTCGGCGAGCATTCGCTCGAAGCCGTCGTCCTCGGCGAGCGCCAGCTCGAGCGGTTCCCCTCGCGCGATGTCGACGTCCTCGGTCGTGAACGCGGCCGCGCGCACGCCGAGCTCGTTGAGGAGCGCACCATAGGCGTGAGAGCCGACGAGGACCGCTCCCGCGCGGAAGAGCGCGCGGTTCGCCAGCGCGGCGGCGATCGCGACGACGCGAGAATCCGTACGGACGTAGCCGCGCTCGGTGAGGAGGCGGGCATCCTTCACGAGCGCGTTCGTCAGCAGGACCTGCTCGCGAACGGCAGACGCGCGGGCGGCCACGGCCGCGTCCTCCGCCGAGCCGAGATATTGCGCCGCCTTCTTGCCCTCGGCGTCGTAGAACTGTCGATAGAGGAAACGCCGGCCGGCGACCTCCCGCGTCCCCACGGATCCCGGCGTCCCGACGAGCAAAAAGGGCTGCTCGCCGGCCTGACGTTTCAGCTCCGAGAACGCGGTCTGCAGGAGCAAGGGGTGGCGCGAGAACATGGGCGGTCCTCCTGAGTTGTTCTCTACGTCGAGATTGTAGAGAACAAAACGTCAGGTTGCCAGTTTGTTCTCTAGCCCGCCGCTTTAGAGAACAACCCGGCTCGCTAGAGCGCGCCGATCTGACGGGCGGGGAGCCGGCGACACGGCGAGACGTCGACGTGATCGCGCGAGCGGATGTCGAGGTCTCGGCCGACGTCGAAGCCGTGTACGCCGAGCTCTCCTTCGGGCACCAGCAGCAGGCCGCGCGTCGCGTCGTAGGCCCCGTTGAGCAGCGCGAAGCGCAGCGCGGAGACGTATACGGTCTGCGCGCTTGCGTCGGCGAGATCGATGGCGACGAGGCGATCGGTGGTGTCCGAGTGGGCCTCGCCCCGCGCGGCGTAGACGGCGCGGCCGGCGTCGAGGGTCGCGATCAGGTTGGTCGGGCTGCCGACCTCGCGGTGATCGGCCGCGCGCCACAATCGAACGACGCGCGCCGCGCCATCGGCCGTGACTCGCACCACCGCGAGGCCGGAGGTCGCGCGGCGCGTGTCTTCGTCGACGAACGTCGCGCCCTGACAGAGCGCAACCACGTCGACGTCGCCAGGCATCGCGGCGGGCTCGGCGAGCGCTGCGTCGAGCGCGCGCACCTCGCCGCAATACGCGAGGCCATCGAGCGGCACGGCGCGCGCAGTTCGCGCGTCGACGTCGACCAGCGCGACGGCGCCGGGTCCGGCGGTCATGAACGCGGTCGAGAGTCGCGCGAGGCCGACGATGTAGCGCGCGCCGGCGCGTGCGATGCCATCGGGCCGTGCGCCGATGCGCTCACCGTCGACGTCGACGCCGAGCGGCCCGAGGTCGACGCGCGCCGTGACCGCGCGGCTGTTCATGTCGAGCAACACGACGTCGTCGCCGCGGTCGAGCTCCGCGGCGTCCGGCAGCGTGTTCGCCTCGAAGCGCGTGAGCACCATGTTGCCCGACGGGTGTCCGGCGAGGTCGTGCGGATTGGGCGACCAGCTGCGCGACGCCGTCGACGCGCGCACCTCGGCCTGCATCCGCACGGAGGGATCGGCGAGCGTGATGCGCGTGACGACGTCGGTGACGAAGCGATCGACGAGCGTCAGCGCGCCATCACCGAGCGGCGCGCTCGGCAAGACGACGTCGCCGTTCAGCGTCGCGCCGAGTCCGATGTCGGTGGTGCCGGAGTCGATCCACGCCTCGTCGAGGAGCGCTCCGTCGGCGTCGAGCAGCGCGATCGCCGTCGCGGTGTAGTCGCTGGTGACGACCGCATACGCGGGCACGCGCGTGAGCGGTGCGAGCGCGGCGGGCGCACACTCGCTGAGCGGCGCGTCGTCACAGCCGAACAGAACGACCCAGCAGAGCGCGGCGCCGGAGAGCGTGACTGCGACGCGCATGTCACTCGCCTTCGGCGTGGATGACGGCGATGGCGTCGAGATCGAAGCCGTCGGTGCCGGCGCCGTCGACGCGACCGCGTCCACCGTCGGTGATGCGCACGAAGCGCGTGCGGCTCACGCCGATCGTCGCGAGGTCGAAGGCATCGCCACCAGCGACCAATGGATCACGCGAGTCGAGCATGTTCGTGTCGACGTTGGCGAGCACCGGCGAGAGGCCGGCGCATCCGGCGAACGGATTGAGCGCGGGGTTACACGGGAACGCCGTCCACGTGGTGCCGTCCGCGCTGACCTCGACGAGCGCGGGCTCGACGTAGACGTTGGTCGGTGAGCCGCCGATGCGAAACGCATTCTCGAACACGAGAAAGTCGGCGCCCTCGCCGTCGATCGCGGCGGCGCCGAGCTCGAGCGTGATCGAGCCACCGCTGCCGAGCGAGAGCACGTCGGTCGAGCCCGTGCGCAGACCACTCCCGCGCGGCGCGCCGAGTACGACATCGGGAAGTGCCTCCGCGCCGAAGCCGCCGCCTTCCCCGAGCGCGTGAGCGATCACGCCAATCGCGTGTGGGGCGCCGGGGACCAACATCGGGTCGCCGCCCTCATCGCTGCACCCGGCGACGCTTCCGAATGCGAGCAGCGCGCAACCGACGAAACAGGGCGAGACGAACGTGCGGAGCGCGAGCAAGGGAGCGAAGGAACGCGAGACGATGAGCGAGCGAACGAGGAAAGGTGAAACGACGAACGAACGGAGAATGAGCGAATTGGGCGTACGAGACATGCGGACCTCATGGAGCCGCTCCCCGCAGCTCCCGGTCACAGGCGCGCCTCTGCCGTGGTGGCGTAGGCGCTCGTGTCGAATCGCGCGGCAGGTCTCCTGGCTCCCGGATCGTCCCCGCGTGCGGCCTTCCCAGCGTTGCAGTTGCCTGCTCGGCCAGTGGCGTCTTCGCACAGGGGTCCCCGGTCACAGTGGCGGGGGCCGCGTCGGATGCACAGCGAACGCTGTGGCCGACTTCCCTCTTTCGCACCCGTAGGTGACCGCGCGTTCGTGGTGTTGGGTGATGGCTGTTGCGGAGCTTAACCTCGTGAGCGAGGCACACGGTCTAGAAGAGCGCGGCGTTCGTGTCAACGCACGACGCCACAGGATCGCACTGGGGCTTGCGCGCAGGGCGTACCGCGCGACTCAGTCGGTGCGCAGCGTGAGCGTCAGCTGCAGCGTGCGCCCGGGCAGCGGAAAGCCGAGCAGATCTTGGCCGCGCACATCGGCGAGATCGCTCGCCGAGAACGCCAGCACCGCGCGGCGCGCGCGCAGGCTGAGCGCGACGCCGCAGCCGAGCACGGTGCGCGATGGAATCAGCGTCGTATTCGCCGGATCCGCCGCTGACTGGCCGACATAGGTCACGTCGAAGTACGGCTCGATCGACGCGATCGGGCCGAGCGGCGGCACACGTCCGGCGAGGCGCGCGTAGAGCTGCGTCCTCGGTCGCAGCGGGAGCGCGCGATTCGTCGTGGTGTCAACCGCATCGAGCAGCGTCAGCGCCGAGAGCAGCGCGAGATGGCGCGCGAGCCGCACATCGAGCGCGAGCTCGAGGCCGCGGGTGCGCGCGCTGTCGATGTTCTGCGCCACCGCCTGATAGAGCGAGGTGCGCACGTAGCGAATGAAGTCGCGATCCTCGCGGACGAACGCGTGCGCCTCGGCACGTACCCGCAGCGCACCGTGCTGCGCACGTACGCGCGCGCCGAGCTCCGCGCTGAGGCCGCGCTCCGGGCGAAGCTCGACGGCGCTGGCGAGCCAGCCGCGATCGCCGAACAGCTCGAGCATCGTCGGCAGCCGCGTCCCGTACGCGACCGCGCCGGTGAGCGCGAGCCAGCGCGCAGGCGCGACCAGTGCGCCGAGCCGCGCCGTCGGTACCATGTAGTCGCTCGCGACGGGCGTCGCCGCGTCCTCTGCGCGGATCGACGCGAGGGCCGCGCGCGCGAGCTCGAGGCGCGCGGAAGGACGCAGCTCGACGACGACGCGGCCCGGCTGAAAGCGCAGCGGCAGCTCGAGCGCGAGCGCGCCGGTGTGACGCGACGAGGCGCGGTTCGCGACGGTGGCGAGGGCGTCCTCCGGCATCAGCGACTCGAGTCGATACGACGCGACGCCGGCCACGCCGAGCCAGCGTGTGAGCGCGTGCTCGACACCGAGTCGCAGCCCGGCACGCGTCAGTCGATCGTCGGTCGCGCTCGGCAGCTGACCGATCTCTTTGTACGCGTCGGTGAAGCGCGCGCGCTCGTGCGAGGCGGAGAGCGCCAGCTGCAGTCGACCGGTGCGCTCGCCGGCATCGTTGCTGAAGAATCGCGTCCATGACGAAGCGAGCACCATGCGCGCGAGGGTGCGACGCGCATGGGTCGTCGGACCCGCGGCGTGCCCTGGCACACCACCCGCGCGACCGAGGCCGAGCGTCACCACGTCGAGCTCACCGCCGAACAGCGGCGCGCGCAGCCGCAACATGCCGAAGCTCTGCGTGAGCTGACCATTCGCGCGGCGGCGAACGACGTCGTCGGCGGGATTGAAGAGAGTGCCGCGATCGTCACGATACGGAAAATCGCCGGTGCTCTGCGTCACGCCGGCGACCGCCATCGTGCGCAGACCACGCGTGCCGTTCGGCGCCGCGGAGCCGGAGATCTGCGCGGAATAGAGCCCAAACGAGGCCACACCGACGCTCACCGCGCCGCCCGTCTCGGTCGACTCACGCGGCACCAAGCGCACGACTCCGCCGATCGTCCCGCCGCTCCACCAGGTCGGCGCGCCGCCTCGCCAGACCTCGATGCGCGCCAGCAGAGACGCGGGGATCGTCGACAGATCGAGCCCGCCATCGTCGACGCCGTCGAGCGGCACATCGCCGAGCAACACGACGTTGTGCCGCGGCTCAGCGCCGCGAATCGACAGCAGCGAAGGCGCGCCATACGCCCCCGTACGGCGCGCGCGCGCCCCTGGCACCTCGAGCACCAAGGCGTCGAGCGTCGCCTGCGCGCCCGCGTCCGGGTCCACCGTCACGACGCTCGCGGTCGCCGTGGGATCGGCGGCCTGCGCCTCGTCGCTCGGCGCGGTACCCCGTGCGCGCGCGCCAAAACGAGGCTCCTGCGCACGCGTCGGCGCAGCGACGACGAGCGTCGCCACCGCGAGCAGCACCGGAGTGACTCGCGCGACGGTGCTGTGGGCACGTGCGGCAGTGCGGAGCATGGAGGACGCGGCGCGTACCGCGAGCGCCGTGGAGTGTCAACGCGCTCGGCTACGAGTTCGCGGCGCGACGAGCGCTCGCTACGAGGCCTTTGCCGCGAGCGCTTCTTCGGCCATCGCGTCGAAGCTCATGCGGTGTGCGCGCGCAAGCTCGTCGCGGGTGAACAGCGTGCGAATCACCCGCGGATCGACGCCGAGGATGCGCTGGATCACCGGACCGAGCAGCGGCTGCGTCAGGCGATTCTCGAACAAGATCTGCAGGCCGCGGATGAAGCGCGTGAACGGTCGCTTCGGCCCGGTACCGCTCTTGCGGCCGAGCAGCTGAATGCGCTTGAACGCCTCGAACAGCCGCTCGCCCTTCGGGTCGACGAGTTCCATCGGGCGAAAGAACACGTCGCGAAAGAATGGCTGCGCGTGCGAGAGGAAGCCCGCCATGGCGATGGCGCCGCGCGCTCGCTCACGGAGGCTCTGCTTCGGTCGTGTCGCGACCCAGCGGTCGTACTCCGCGGAGCAATAATATTCGGCCATGTGGTAGTCGACGGCGATGTGTCGAGACTCGTCGCGGTTGATCAGGCGCATCGCCCGATGGCTCATCTCGTCGTCGACGAACTCGTCGAGCGAGCGCAGCAGCGCGATGTCGAGCATCAGCTCGCCGGTGGTGATGTACGCATTGGCGACGTCCGGCGAGACGTTCTTCACCGCCTCGACGAAGTGCCGGCGGAAGCTGATCAAGTGCGGATTGAGCGAATAGTGCTGATAGTGGTGAACGTCGTAGTGACGCGCGAGGCGAAGCGCGACGCGCGAGTGCCGCTCTTCATCGACGACGAAGGTCGCGAAGATCGCCCGCAGCGTCTTATCACGCGCATTGTCGCGTTGCACCTCGAACAGTGCCCCCGCGAGCAGCTCGATGCCGCTCATGTCGGTGAAATACTGGCAGACGGCGATCTCGTCCGCGCGCGAGAGCGTCCGCGGTTCCAGCGACCAATCGAGGTCGTCGATGCTCCACTGATCGCGCCGACACAGCTCGAGCATGCGCGTCGTATCCATCGGAGTACGTTCTCACGCAGCACGCTCGGGTTCAATAGCCACGCGTGCGTGGTCGGCAAAAATCGTCACTCGGCCGCGACGCAGCGAACGACGGGCGCCTCGGTCAACAGCGGCGCTCCACGCGCGTCGGCGGCACACGCCGTGATGCGTGCCTCCGTCGCGTCGAAGCGTACGCACACCGGCGCTGGATAGACGCCGCCGTCGAACTCGGGCGGTAGCTGCGTCGTGTCGCAGATTGGATAGGCCTCGACGGCGCAGGGCTGGAGTCCGCCGGTCGCGCGACACTCTGCGCGGTATTCACCGGGCCCCGCGTACTGGCATACGACGACACATCCCGCCGCCGGGTCGGTGCCGGCGTCCGCACCGAAATCGAGGCGGATCGCGGCGTCTTCCTCGCGTGGTGGGACGTCGCCTGCGCCACATGCCGCGAGCGCTGCGCTCACAACGAAGATCGAGAAGGCGTGCCGCAGAGCACTACTCCGCTGCTTCCGCGAAGGCGGGAGTCGCGTCGAGCTCGCGCAGCATCTCCGCTGC
>Ga0335397_10003934_pt1 | contig 19745 bp, 17 predicted proteins | sample MAT04_FD_205740 | JGI IMG/M metagenome (GOLD analysis project Ga0335397, IMG submission 205740) | Freshwater microbial communities from Lake Fryxell liftoff mats and glacier meltwater in Antarctica - MAT-04 (spades assembly) (version 2) ... | reverse complement strand
GATAAATAATGCAGGGTGCTGCAATTGTTTTCGTCAAAAATGATCCGGCTTTGATGGGCAATCTGCTCTGCAGTTACGGCCCTGTATTTATCCAGTTCTTTGTTCATCAGTTGTGCATCGCCCAACAGTTCGTACATGGCTATGCTGGCAGCACGGTTCATCACGCCCATATCCTCAAAAGCCATGGCGCTTTCTGTTTTATTTTTTACTTTTTCCAGCTCGGTATTGCTGATTCCATCCTTTTGTAATTTTGTTAATTCCTCCATTACGGCTGCTTCTGCCAGCTTTATATCCACGCCCTTTACCAGTTTGCCTTCTATCACCATAATGCCTGCATCGGTACTACCCAGGTGAGAGCAATCAATGCTGCTAAACAATTGTTTTTCTTTTACCAGGCTTTGAAACAAGCGGGACGAAGCGCCACCACTTAGTATATCCGAAATAAGGTCGGCAATGTAATAACGGTCATCGGTGCGTGGGTAAATATGCCAGCATTTGTACAAGGCATCCAGCGGCACGTCGGCCTTCACTTCTAAAAAACGGGGGGCCGTTTGTTTGGGTTCTGCAGGAAGGTCCCGCTCGTATTTATTACCGGCCGGTATGGGGCCAAACCATTTTTCTGCCAGGGCTTTTACCTGTGCCATTTCTACGTTGCCAGCCACTACCAGTATGGCATTAGATGGTGTATAGTGTTTATTGAAAAATGCTTTTACATCTGCCAGCGTTGCCTTCTCAATATGTTCCAGTTCCTTTCCTATTGTCATCCAGCGATAGGGGTGCGTGGTATAAACCAGTTCTCTTAACTTATGCCACACATCGCCGTAAGGCTTGTTGATGTAATGTTCTTTAAATTCTTCGCACACTACTTTTCTTTGCACTTCCAGGCTTTTTTTGCTAAAGGCCAGGCTGATCATCCGATCACTTTCCAGCCAAAAAGCTGTTTCAATATTTTCGGCAGGCAACTGGCAGTAATAGTTGGTAAGATCGTTGGTGGTATATGCATTATTTTCTCCACCTGCCAGTTGCAGGGGTTCATCATAAACAGGAATGTTGATGCTGCCGCCAAACATCAGGTGTTCAAACAAATGTGCAAACCCTGTTTTATCTGCCATTTCATCCCTGGCACCCACATCATATAATACGTTTACTACTGCCATGGGGGTGCTTTTGTCTTCATGCACTAAAACCCTTAGCCCATTATCCAAAGTAAATTTTTCAAAATGAATCATAGGGCAAAATTAAGCCAAGCATACCGGAGGCCATTAAATATTTTGTAAAAAAAGTAAATTAAAAAATGCTGATAGTCTTAATAATAAGTTGCACTAAAGCATTATCACGCAGTACAATTACTCTTATACGCTGGTTAGGCACCTGTAATAAATTTTTGTACTGTTGTATATTATGAGTGAGGTTATTGCCTACTCCAAAAATTTCATCCCCTACTTTAAGCCCCGCTTTATCGGCAGGCGAACCGGCAATTATATCTTCTACCATTATCCTGTCATCTACATAATAAATACCCACCCCGGTATAAGAATAATCAAACGCTTCATTAAAATGACTGTTGGGAAGCAGGTGAATTTCTCTTTGCCCGTAATTAATGATCATATTAAACCTTCTAAGTAAATCGTTGCCTAAAAGACCACCGGCAAAAGGATAGGAAGTAACATTGTAATCATCTTTGTATAAATAGGTAGGCACATTTCTAAACCGGTAGGGGCCCAGCTTCAGTTCTTTAATAACGGTAAGCCTCATTTGTACCCTGCCGGCCATACCTTCTGCCTGGGTAAGCAGTGGTTTTCTTTTTTTTAATAATACACTGCTGTCTTCTGCATACTGATCGCTTAATAATAAACAAAGCCCCCCCCCTGTATCAAAATAAAAATTATTGCCAAAACGCTTTCTGTCTTTTATTTGCAGGTATTGAATGGGCAGCGAAGTAAATGCAGGCCGCAAAATATGACCCCTGGAAGGGTATTGCATTTTACCCGGGCTATACACTTCTATAAACAGGCTGTCAAAATTAATCTTCACAATGTAGAGGCTAAAAAAACTATACCCAATTATACCATCTACTTTTTCGCCATAAACACTGGTGAGTATTTCATAATTATTAATATGAAAGTTTAACCCCTTTACATCCAGCCCCTGAAAATGAAGTGTTTTATTAAAAATAAAAGATACTTTTCGTTTCCCTCCAATGCCAGTGATGGTAGTATCTGTTTTGGTGCCGGTTATTTTCTTTTCATCACAGGTAGTACTATCCAGCGAAATTCCTCCACTCCCTGTATCCAAAATAAAGTTCAGGCTGTCTTCAACATTTTCGTAGCGGGCCCTGATAACCATTACACCGCCACTAAAAAGTTTAAATGGAAACCGGGTAATTAATTCCGGCTGGGGCGGCGAAATAATTTCCTGCCCATTAGTAAACAGGGGAATAATAAAAAAAAATATAAGGATAGTCTTTAATCTCATAACCGGTTAGGAATATACAACCTAATGCATGTAATTTTGTTGTTTCTTTTGTGAATGGTTACAATCCGTTTAATAAAGGCAACTTAAATTACCATTATGATCTTAAACGATTTATATAGCAAGGCATTGGCTTTTGAATTTCTTTCTGTAGAGGAAGGCGTTTTTTTGTTTGAAAACGCTGCACTCCCCGAATTAATGTTTGTGGCCGATGAGCTTAGAAAAAAGCAGGTGCCCCATGGCAAAGTTACCTGGCAGATAGACCGCAATGTAAATACCACCAATGTGTGTATTGCCAATTGCAAGTTCTGTAATTTTTACCGCATTCCCGGCCATGCTGATGCTTATATTACTGATATTGAAACCTATAAAAAGAAGATAGAAGAAACCATCAAATTTGGTGGCGATCAGCTATTACTGCAGGGTGGTCATCACCCGGAACTGGGCCTTTCTTTTTATGTAAATTTATTTAAAGAACTTAAAAGCCTTTACCCCAATATTAAATTGCACACGCTTGGGCCACCGGAAATTGCCCATATTACCAAGTTGGAAAAAAGTACACACCGGGAAGTATTGATGGCATTAAAAGAAGCAGGTATGGATAGCCTGCCGGGTGCAGGTGCAGAGATTCTGACGGACAGGGTTAGACGATTAATAAGCAAAGGTAAATGTGGCGCACAGGAATGGCTGGATATAATGCACGAAGCGCACAAACTGGATATTACCACATCGGCTACCATGATGTTTGGACATGTAGAAACCCTGCAGGAACGTTTTGAACACCTGGTAAAAATAAGGGAAGTGCAAAGCCGCAAACCCGCATCAGCCAAAGGATTTTTAGCCTTTATACCATGGACCTTTCAGGATGCCGACACCCTGCTTGCAAGAATAAGGGGGGTGCACAATCTTACTACTCCGGAAGAGTATATGCGCATGATTGCCCTTAGCCGCATCATGCTTCCCAATGTGCTGAACATACAGGCAAGCTGGCTCACAGTGGGCAAACAGGTAGCACAACTTTGCCTGAATGGTGGTGCCAACGATTTTGGCAGTATCATGATAGAAGAAAATGTGGTGAGTGCAGCAGGTGCACCACACCGTTTTACCAGCAATAGTATCCAGGATGCCATTCGTGAAGCAGGCTTTGAGCCTCAACTGCGCAACCAGCAATATGGCTGGAGAACATTGCCGGTAATGGAAGAGCAGGTAATTGATTATTAACAGAAGCCATCATAAGATTATTAAAAATGCCGGTTAAATTTTAACCGGCATTTTTAATGAAAAAAATTTATTCAGGTAATTACTGCTTTATTAATTGACCCCTGATTTCTCCTCCGGGAAAAGCTGCTGAATGAAGGTTTACATAATACAGGTTGGCATTTAAATCGGCTTCCTGCGTTGCATCCAATGCGGCAGTAGTAAAAACAATCGGCGAAGCAAAAGGAGCAGCAAAACCAAAAATCACTCCTCCGCTAACACCCACAGCTCCTTTATGAATATGGGCATTCACTACTGTTAATCCTGTATAGGTTGTAGTAATGGTGATCACCTTGCTGTCCTTGTTAAAAATGGCTGTTGAGGTGCCTGTAGCAGCAGATGCATTTGTCGGAACTTCAGATGCTCCGTTGATAGTTGCCCTAAAAGTTATATTAGGATCTGGAACAGGATCATCGTCTTTAGAACAGGAAATGATACCAAAAGACAATAAAGTGATTGCGATGTATAGCCAGTACTTTTTCATAAAAAAATAATTTTTCGGTTAAAATAATGAGGTAAGATTTATAATTAAACTATTGGTTAAACTACATAAATCTTTACCGGTAAAAAATAGTTATCCATCACTATACGCCGGCAAATTAAATATGGTTGCTTCATAAACTTTTGTTGCGTGTGTGATGTTATAAAAATGAATGATAACATGCTCCCTTCCCTGGTTGGCGGGATGGCATCCAGGCTATCGTGTGGACACATCTTCGATGTGAAAAAATTGGAACACTGATGACACGGATTTGACCGGCAGGCATATAGTGTTTTTGTGAACGGGGCTTCGAATATTAGAAACCCTTATTTGTTTTTGTGAAAATGGTATCAATTATAATAAACCCTTTGCTGGCAAACACTATGGGGTTCGCTTCCGCACATTGGCCTGGCTGCAAACTCCCATAGGTTGCCGGCAGGTTTGCAGAAAAATTAGGATTGTTTTAGTGATCCAACATCCTGCGAAGCAGGATTATCCTGTGTTTATACAATTTAAAAAGCTGATTCCTGGTTTATTAAACAGTTTAAACAAATATAAAATCATGTAAATCCATCCCACTTGTCTACCGTCAGGCAGATCCGTGTCATCCGTGTTCCTTTTGTATTTGTGTCCACACGATAGGCCAACCAGACAGTTCACCGTTGGCGGTGTCCTCACTGCCCACTATCGGGATTGCAATGCGACAATTAGAAATGACCCCTTTCCTTTTTCTTAATATGAATTAATTTGAAAAAGATATAAATTGTGTTTTATTAATTTTAAAAAAAGTAAGTATGAAAAATGTAGTATCAATTGCTTTGATGGCCGCTTTCCTTTTTGCAGGAAATGCCTCTCATGCACAGGATAAAAAGAAACCTGCCAGCCCGCCCATGAGCGTTACAGAAACGCTTACATCCGGTGCCACGGTTAGCATCAATTACGGCCAGCCTTCTGTAAAAGGAAGAACGATAGGTAAAGATCTGGAACCAAAAGCAGGACAGGTGTGGAGAGCTGGTGCCAATGAAGCAACCGTTTTTGAAACCAGCCAGGACATAAGCCTGGATGGAAAAACATTGCCTGCAGGCAAGTATAGCCTGTTTGTAATTTCTGCTGATGATATGTGGACGATTATTTTTAACAAAACCTGGAAACAATGGGGAGCTTACGAATACAAAACGGCCGATGACGCATTGCGTATAATGGTAAAACCCGGCAAAGCAAAACCCTTTGCAGAAAGCCTTACTTATACCATAGAAAAAAATGGTAAAGTAAGTTTGCTATGGGGTGACCATGAAATTTCTTTTAAGGCAAAATAAGGATGGATGAAATGATTTCACATTGGCTATAATGTGGCAAAAAAAATAATTTTAAAAAAAGTGAGCATTCGATATGCTCACTTTTTTTATACTATATACATAATGATTTTTAGGGAATGCTATCCTTTTTATAAACAACAAATGCTACTTTGGCATGGTTCTTTACCCTTTAGTTTAAATTAAAATTTAAACGTATGAAAATCTTTTTCCCGGTACTGGCTGCCTCTGTAGTATTGATGGCCAGTTGTAACAATGAAAAAAAAGCAGACACGGCCAGTGAAGTGCCTATCGAAACAGTTGTAAAAACTGCACAAACAGAAGGTAAAACAACGGTGATAACCACTGCTGAGGTTCCTGACACAGTTCGTACATCTTTCACCCAAAAATATCCTGCTATTGAAAAAGTAGAATGGGTAAAATATGAGCCTGTTGAATCAGATGACCTTGATATGGATGACACTTATTATTATGTAAGGTATAACAACAGTGGTACTGATTACACATCGTGGTATAACAACCAGGGAGATTGGGTAAAAACCTCTACAAGAATAACAGGCAATCCCAACCTGCCTGATGCGGTAAATAAAACAATTAATGAACAATATCCGGGATATACCATCGTAGAGATTGACAAAGAAAATGATAAGAATATGGATATGTACGAAATTGAATTAAAAAATGGTGAGGCCAAAACAAAGGTTAAAATACTTCCTGACGGAACCGTTTTTAAAAGAAAGGATAAGTAAAGTCCAATCACTTAGTTAAACCTGCAATATTAAAAAGACCCGTAGATTTCTGCGGGTTTTTTAGTATAAATATTCTTTGCGATTATTGTCCTGCTACAACGCTACCAATTGCTAAAATACTTTCTGGTTTGGGCTTCTGGCCCCTCTCCTTTGAAGAAGATGCCGATGATTTCGGGAGAGATAGCCTGTCCTGATTTTACCATACCATGTGGACACATGTTCGACGGGAAAAAATAGAACACAGATGACACGGGTTTGACTGATGAACACAGATTATTTTCTGCCCTTCCTGCCCTGCCGGCAGGTTTGCAGAAAAATTTGGATTGCTTTAGTGATCCAACATCCTGCGAAGCAGGATAATCTTTTTTTTAGACAATTTAAAAAGCTGATTCCCGGGTTGGTAAACGGTTTAGCCAATTATAAAATAAAATACATCTGTGTCATCCGTGTTCCTATTGTATTTGCGTCCACACGTTAGGATTTTATCAGGAGGTTGGGAATGAGGTTTTCTCACATATAGATTAAAACAATACCAGTATTAACAATTATTATCTACACTTTATTTTTTTAAAAATATGGTTTAAGATAATTTTGCATCACACTTTAAAACTACGATTATGAAATGGAAAAGTATCATGGTATTAAGCTTCGCATCGGCATTTATATTTAGCTCCTGCGTAAGTAAAAAACTAATGCAGGGAGAAAAAGTACGTTACGAAACCCTGCAAACATCTTACAACGAACTGCAAGGCCAATTGAAAGATTGCAATGACCTCACAGTAGAAAACTCCCGCAAAAAAGCACTGTTGGAAGCCGAGATTGAAAACATGAAAAGAGAAAATGCTTTCCTTAAAGACAACAATAACCAGGCACTCAAACAACTGGAAAATCTTTCTGTGATATCAAGTTCACAGGCAGAGAGTATTAAAAAATCACTGGATAATATTGGGTCAAAAGATTCCTACATTCAAAACCTGCAGTCTGCTTTAAACCGAAAAGATTCATTAAACATGGCGCTGGTGATGAACCTGAAAGGCGCCATTGGCAACCTTGATGACAAGGATATCAATATTAAAGTAGATAAAGGCGTTGTGTATATTGATATCTCAGATAAAATGCTTTTTAAAAGTGGCAGTTATGATGTAACCGACAGGGCCAGCGAAGTATTGGGTAAAGTGGCCATGGTATTAAAAAACCAACCGGATATTGAATTTATGGTAGAAGGCCATACAGATAATGTGGCGGTAAAACCCGGATCTGCCCTGCTGGACAACTGGGACCTTAGTGTAAAAAGAGCCACGGCTGTGGTAAGGATTTTACAAAAACAATACGGCTTAAACCCAACAAAAATGGCTGCTGCAGGAAGAGGAGAATATAGTCCTGTTGCAGACAATACAGCCGCAGATGGAAGAGCTGCCAACCGCAGAACAAGGATTGTGATCTTGCCACAACTTGACCAGTTTTTTAAATTACTGGAAACAAAATAATTTTTTTATTGAAATGAAAAACCCGGCCAATTGATTGGCCGGGTTTTTTGTGTTGATTGTTTTAGTGCAGATAAATTTTGTTTTAAAAATCTGCGTTCATCTGCTGCTGATTTCTTTTTGTTTATTAAGCAACCATGGTTTGCAGGTAATCTAAAATCCCTTTTGATAAAATTATTTATTGGAGCATTATTCGTGGCTGGTCAAAGCCCGGGCAAGGGCAAAAGAAAACACTCACCAATAAACAATGAATCTATAATAATAACATCCACTACGGCACCCAATTTGTTTGTACATTTAATAAAAAAACTAACATAAATGCCCATGGGCAGGCAGTAACGATGACCAATAAAAAAAACTTTTTAGCTACCCTGTCGCTCAAAGCCATTGTGCTGGCGGTTTTGTTCCTGGCCTGCCTGCTGCTGTTTGTTTACATAGCAGATGAAAGTGTATTAGAAAATGAAGACGCATTTGACCTGCAGGTAATGAAATGGGTTGCAGCACACAGCAGCAGTACACTCATTCGCATCATGAGCATAGTTACATTTTTTGGGTCCTCTACGTTTTTACTGCTGGCAACTTCAATATTAGCCGGCTATTATTTTTTTAAAAGGCGCTGGCATTATGGGTTTGCTATCCTTCTCATCTCCCTAAGCAGTTCCGGCATCATGTTTCTGCTTAAACAATTTTTTAAGCGCCAGCGTCCTTTGCATCCCTACGGAAGAACATTGGTCAACTACAGTTTCCCCAGCGGCCACTCTGTATCCTCCTTTGTTTTTTGCAGCATACTTGCATACTTATTTTGGCAAACAAACGCCAGCAAACAAGTAAGAATTGCAGGCGTATTTCTGTTGATGTGTTGCTCCCTGCTCATCGGCATCAGCCGCATTTTTCTAAACTATCATTTTGCTACCGATGTAATTGCAGGCTTTTGTTTTGGAGTAGTGTGGGTGCTGCTCTCTTTCTGGGTAATGAGGCGGTATATAAGGTACAGTCCGCCGGGCATGGAGTTGTAAAAACAAGGGTTGTTTACTAATGTTTCTAAAATCAATCTCCATCCCATCCTATTTCGTACATTAGTTTTTCCGGCAATCCTATTGGTATTTTTTTAAAAATGATGGTAGAAGGTTATGAGCAAAACAACGTGTATGAAAAATGGTCTGGCATCCTCTTTTTTTCAGTGGGGCTCATCATACCACTTTCTTTTATGCCTCATAAGATAGCGCAAAACGGCCTCTCCTCTGCACTGCTGGAAACCGCATTGATGATGTCGGGCACGCTGCTGCTGTATTGGATAGCATCGGCTGGGGGCATTTAAAAACAGGCATAAAGAAAAGTTCAGGAATTACCTGGATGAACTTAATGAGCTAAAGTCAATTTCAGCAGAACTGAAAACCGAAGATTAGGCATTGTTTAAACTTCGGCAAAACTTTCATTCATTGTGGAAACACAGGACTGGTCAATATTCAGTTCCTTCTTCCACATACAGTTCGCCCATGGGCATCCGTCCATACTGTTGCAATACCATATTGCAGCGGTGCAGCAATTGTGCCGGTAACACCGAGCCATCTGCATGTGTCCAAAAGCTGAGCAACAGTTTTTGTTGTATCACTGTCAATGGTTCCTGCAACCGAAAGATCAGGTGATGAAGGGATGACACCTGTTCATCTTTTAAATGACTAAACGCACTGAACGCCAGCAAATCAGTGGTTAACGAGAGAACTGTTTTACCTGGTAGCATAATTATTTGTTTAAGTGTTCAAGTTCTAATGTTAACGTAAAGAAATTGTAAACATTATGTTATCCAAATGTGATGCAGCGCAATTGTGGGAAGCGTGTGGATAAGCTCCCGGCGATTTGTACTTTCTTATCCTTTAACTGCAGCGCCGCTAACCTCTGTATCTTTTTAAAAAAAACCGCTTTAAATTTTTAAACACCAGGTTCGGCGGAACCGAACTAACGAAAACGGCTTATGCAGTTACTGTTGAGAATCGAAGTAACAGAACATCTACTCTAAATTTATTGCAGTGATTTTAAAAGGCTAAATAGGTTTAAAACAACTTCGGCAAATAAAACTATGTTGTTACTAATTTAACAGCATTGGCGAGGATAGCAACCACGGCCCAGGAAGTAAGAAACTAACGCCGCTTGCTGTGGGCGAACTTTACTACAGCCACCAAAAACACGCCACCGATAATATTACCCAGCGTAGCCAGTCCCTGAAACTTGAGAAACTGTTCCCAGCTTATTTGATTGGCCTCTGCAAAAAAAGCCATAAACACTTCTATGGAACCCACTATGCAGTGGTGCAGTCCGGCAATGCTTATTAAAAAGGTTACCAAAAATATCATCACCACCCGGCTAAAAGTATCCTGTGCCGAACTTAGCAGCCACGAAAGCATGCCCATCAGCCAGCCCGCCATTATGCTGCTGATCAGCGTAGCACCTACGCTGTATTTGAGCATCTTTTCCGAAACAAAATAAAAAAAATCTTTTCCAATCAGGTGCATTTCGCCATTAAAAACCAGCGAAATACTTCCGAACAAATACCCTCCTGCCAGGTTGCCCACATACACAATGAGCCAGAGTTTGGCTAAACTACTCAGGCTGGCCTGGCCATTCATAACGGGTATGGTGGCCAGCGTGGTATGCTCGGTAAATAATTCTGACCTGCCGATAATGACAAAAATGTACCCAATCGGATATACCAAAGCCATCATCACGGCTAACTGGCCGGCTGTAGACTCGCTTTTAAAAAGCGTATGCATAATGCCAATGATTAAAATGCTGAATCCTACTTCCAAACCTGCCGACAATGAAGACAAAAACAGACCCAAATCTGACCGGTTGTATTCTTTCAAACCAGTTTCAATTTGTTCATTCATGATTTCATAAGCCTCTTTGGGCTTTTCTGCGGGGGCGGTTTCAGTGGAGCTGGCCATAGATAGATACTTATAAATTGTGTAGGTGATACGCCTGCTTTGTGCGCTGGCTACTGTTTAATAAATTTTACTTCGTGTAAAAAAACCGGAAAAGGATGCCTTACGCAACATTCCTGCCTCAAGACTTTTTAAGATGCAAGAAATGCAGCAAACAATTCGTCCGGTTTGCTTTGCTCAAACAGGTTGAGCCGCATAATGTTGGCTGAAGAGTAAGTTTTCTTAAATGCCCGAATTCGCTGCCGAAAATTGAAGAGGGTAGAAAACTACTTAAACGATCTGGTACATCATTAAAAAAAATAAAAAACAGGTAGTGTGGCAAACACGGCTAAGAGAAGAAAGTAGTGGGCAGTTTAGCAGCATCATCCCAGGTGCCAGGGTTGATAAAAGCAAATTTATGGCAAATAGTAGTGAGCAGCTATTACCTGCCTATTTTACCTGATGTATGGGTTAAGTTTGCAAATTGGGTTCGGGAACTCCAATAAAAGAGAAGTATGGCAGTTTAGTCTGGAGGAGGAGGAAAAAATATTAACCATTGACCCCATTGACCATTAACATCTTCCAAACGGCTTTCAGCCCGGCGGGCTTTGACTATTGCTTGTTGCCTATTTACGACTGAAAAATTAAAAAAGTAACACTTTTTTAATTTGTAATACTTTTATATATTTGCTACATAAAATTAAAAGTATGGAAATATCCGTTTTAACCTCCAAAGGACAGCTTCTTATTCCAAAACGCCTGCGTACTAAATATGGTATTAAAAGCGGGGGCAAAGTTATATTTGAGGAAACCGAAAAAGGCGTACTTATTACACCCATGAACGAGCAATACTTTAAATCATTTGCCGGTATACTTAAGCAGGGCAACCTGGCAACGGATATTAAAAAAATGAAAGAAGAAGAACAGGGGCTTGAAGAAAAAAAGCTTCCCCGGAAACCTGCAAAAAAATAAACGAATGGCACATTTTGTATTAGACAGTTATGCCCTGTTGGCTTATTTCCGTAATGAAGACGGTGGCGAAAAGATAGAACAACTTTTAAACGATGCAATAGCCGATAAACATGAACTGCACATGACCTGCATCAACGCAGGAGAAGTATATTATATGGCGCACCGTAAAGACGGAGCCGATAAAGCTGCGCTGGTATGGAAGACTTTGCAGCAATTTCCCATACACATTATAGAAGTGGATATGGCTTTTACTTATAAGGCCGCCAATATTAAAGCTAAGTATAAGTTAAGCTTTGCTGATGCCTTTGCTGCGGCATTAACAATACACAAAAAAGCCACGCTATTAACCGGCGATACCGAATTTAATAATCTTGCCGGGGAAACAAATTTTAAAGTGAAATATTTATAGCGTGCTTAATTGGAAGTTGGAGAATTTCACTAATGAAGCTTGAACATTGCGAAAAGAATTTGGCAGCAAATTTTTTTTGCAGGCACACGCTGATTTTTTCTGCTGCTTTCGCTCATTTATTTTCCGGAATACCTGGGGGAAGATGTGTTTCCCGTTGATGTCGCAGATTGTTCCCGCAGATTTTCGGTGATGTATTTTGGGAAATGTTAGCTGGCCACAGCACCTGCTACCGACCATAAGCTAATAACATGCAATTTAGCCGCAACCTTCCGGGTACCAAGGCGGGTAAAACAAATTTCTGGCAAAGCCCATTGCCTATTGACTATTGCCCCCGGCCGAACTGCCGGCCCGGAAGATTCATTCTGGCGGGGCATTCAGCCGGGCGGTTTCATCTTTTTGTCTTGACCTTAGACTTTTGACTTTTGACCTTTCACCACCTACTATTGCCCCACCTTAAGAATACCACCTGTTTGAACCGTAATAGAAACACCCGTATTAAGTTGAACCGTTTTGCAATTGGCAGTAACGCCGTTGGCAACCACGGGCGGGAAGGGTGTTCCGAAAGGTATCGTAATATCATCTGTAAGTGTAGGCACCTGGCCATTTGACCAATTACTGGGGGTATTCCAGGCGGTACTGGTAACACCCACCCAGCTAATACCGCCCAGTTTTGTAAAATCTACTTTATTATCTATGCTCCATGCTCCATTGGCATCAAGGCTCCTGATACCCAGTTTATGAGCGCCTGCAGAAACAGCCGATATATTGGCATCAAATAAAAGCATCGCAACATCAGTTCCGGGAGTAATGCTAATGGATGCTGCGTTTCCATAACCAGGATCCACATCCACATAATACTCCATTCTCACAATATTGGGAACAGGATTTACGCCACCGGCATTATAGGGTTTTAAGAATATCCACTTGTTATCTAAACTCCATGCAGCATTGGCATCTTTACTTCTTACCCCAACTATATGCACGCCCTGGCTCAATGGTATCATATCAATATTAAAGAAAAGCCCCGCCAAATCCTGCCCGGCAGATATGGATAAAGCGTTGCCATTACCATAGCCGGGGTCGGTATCCAAATACCATTCTACACGGGTTATGTTGGGCTGCACAAGCACACTGCTGCTGTAAGGTTTTACAAAAAGCCATTTATTATCCAGGCTCCAGGCCCCGTTGGCATCCTTGCTTCTTATGCCCACAATATGCACGCCTTGTGCAAGGGGCAGCATATCTATATTAAATGACAGACCCGCTAAATCCTGTGCGGAACTTATGGGCAACGCTGTGCCATTTCCAAAACCAGGGTCAGTATCCAGGTACCATTCCACACGGGTTATAGCAGGTTGAAGAATTGCACTGCTGCTGTATGGTTTTACAAAAAGCCATTTATTATCCAGGCTCCAGGCGCCATTGGCATCCCTGCTTCTTACCCCTGCTATATGCACGCCCTGGCTCAATGGCAGCAAATCTATATTAAAGAAAAGCCCCGCCAAATCCTGCGCAGCAACAATGGATAAAGCCGTTCCATTTCCATAACCAGGGTCGGCATCCAGGTACCATTCTACCCGGTTTATATTGGGTTGTAAAATTACGCTGCTGCTGTATGGTTTCACAAAAAGCCATTTATTATCCAGGCTCCAGGCGTTGTTTACATCCTTACTTCTTACACCTACTATGTGAACGCCCTGTGCCAATGCCGTCAAATCAATATTGATAGCAGCAGTAGCATCGGTGGTACCCACAAAACCCAGGTTAATGGCATTGCCATACCCGGGATCAGTATCAATAAAATACTCTACCCGGCTAATGGCCGGTACCTGTGCAATGATGTGGCAAATAAAGAAATGCAGAAAGATGTTTAGCATTAAAAGCTGCTTTCTCCATTTGTATTTATGGAATGTGATTGATTTCATGTGTGGTGATTTATACAATTCCAACATAAAAAATTGTTTAGTTCAGCATAAAAAATGTAGTTGCCAGTAGCCTAATTATTGCCGCGGGTGCTCACATTTATCTGTATGGTATTGCCACTTGGATTGTTTCCCTGTGGCGAGCTTAGCTGGTAAATACTGGGTATGGTAGGAATCATGCTTAACTTATAAGGAGCAGCACCGGCAAACATACCAATGGGTGTGCTTCCCGCCCCAACGGTCAAAGCCGGACTGCCTGCTTTTAGCCTATACCGTGCATCGGCACTAAAAGCCCCAATGGCCGGGAAGCCATCAAAAATATTGGCAGCATTGGCTATGGCTGTAATTGCATTGCCGGTACCTGTACCCCATGCCTGCGAAGGCCCGGCGCCCGTTTGCAATGCCAGGTTATTGTTAAAGATGGTGTTACTGCCGCCGGCAAAAGAAAAATAATTATAGTTGCTTGCTGCAATTGCATTGGTGTAAGAGGCAATAATATTATTTTGAAAAAGATAAGCGCCACCGCCAAGGTTAATATCCGGTGTGCCCGTTAAGGTGCTGGTGCCCCCATTGCTGGCGGGTATGGTACCATCCAGGGCCCACACATTGTTACTGATGTTACCACTATAGGTATTTAATGGTAGCGTAGAAAAGCTTGTAATAAAATTATTGCTCACATTCATATTGGTTACACTGCTTCCGTTGGCATAAACATTAGTTATGGCAACCCTGTAATTTTCTATTATTTGAATGTTGTTGGCCACAGTAATGGCATTGATAGCCGTTACATAAACGGTTAATTCCCTGTTTCGCCGAATGATAATATTGTTGACGGCACCAATGTAAATGATACCGCCTTCGAGGCCCATTACAACTGAGCCATCGCTGCCCGCATTAAAAGTCATGCTACCAATTCCGACGGTGCCTGCAAATGCCTGCAGGTTGGCATTTCCCTTGGGTGTGGCGAGGGCATTGAGCCAGTTACCGGGACCAATAACAATCAGCCTTTTTGTAAAGATCTGGCTGATGGCAGGTATACCCGGAAATACTAAAATGGTATCTCCTGCAGCCGCAGCCGTGTAAGCCAGGGCAAAGGTTGAGTAATCGGTACCTGCAACCGGGGAAGCAAAAAAACCAACCCGGCGAATGGTAGCAAACGAGAGCGCATACAGGGCACAAATGGCCAATGCGGTCATGAAGATTTTTTTCATTTCATGAAGTTTAAGTATGAATAAATATAGCCCGGAGTACCAGAAAAGTAATGATCGGCAAATACAAAAGGATAGGAAATTACAGAAATGCCACAAGGATAGTAAAGGAATGACTGCCAAAAAAGAATGTATCTTTTGTACAGGCTTTATTGTTTATCGTAAATATCGTACTATTATTTTAGAATGCAATAGCAAAAAAATAAAACTGCATTTACATGGCGCTACATATCCTTGGCTAATGCTATTATGAAGGTTGCCTGATGAAGATTTGATCAGATTTATTTTCTGTGATTTTTTCCCGCAGAACTTGCCTGCCGGTAGGAAAACTCTGCGTGTCTTAAATCTGTGTTCATCTTCATGCCGGCAGACAAGTCTGCGGAAACGTTTTCATCTTCTAAAATCTTCTTCTGTGGAAAAATGTTATCAACAATAAAAATCCAAATTTACTTGCAATCTGCTGTTAAAGTCTATATTTTACGAACTCATCAAAATCAAAACAAGCAATCATGAAAAAATTACTCCTGCTATTTTTCACCGGAACTATTATGTTATCGTGCAACGATGGCACAAAAAAAACTGAAGTTGCCAAAAACAGCGACTGGACAGCACAAAACCTCAAAGGCATGGTTCAAACTATGGAATCAACCAATTACACGCCCGACAGTACTGGCAAAACAGGGGCCATGGATTCCTGCTGTATTACTGTTGATGAGTTTGATATGAACGGTTATACAAGTGCCAGCACAAAAAAAGACAGTAAGGGAACTATTACTGAAAACAGCACTATGATCCACTACGATAAGGGCCAGATGAAAAGCGTGACCACTACAAAAAACGGAAAACCATTCAACGGGTTTGAGATACAGATTGATAAAGATGGCAAATACATCGCCGGGCAGGAAACGGATTCTACCGGAAAAACAGCCTTTTTTTATACAGGCCTAAAAGAGGATGATTACGGCGCCGTAACCACTGGTACCCGGCACAAAGCCGACAGTAGCATTGACGGTGTTTTTGAAAACGACTATTCAAAAGGAATGCAGGTGGCAGGAAGATACAAAGACAGTAGTGGCAAGGAAGTGTATAATTCAAAAAGTGAGTTGAATGACAAAGGAGATGTTGCCAAAACAACTGAAATGAATGTAACCAAAGATAGCACCACTAACAAAGTGATGACCTATAAATACGACAGCTACGACGATAAAGGCAACTGGACCCAGCAAACAACTTACGACGAAAAAGGCAAGGCAACCAAGGTTGTTAAACGAGCCTTTACCTACTTCAAAAAAGACTAATTGCTTTACAAGCATTTTATTAAAGACGGTTTTTTAACCGTCTTTTTTTGTGGGCAATAACCGGTTAGGTACCGGGCGCCGGGCTTCATATGAGTTGTTTCTCGTTTCTCGTTCTTCGTTACTCGTTACTCGAAGTGCAATATATAAAGTGCAGCAGACTTATAAATGTTGAAAAACTGGCGATGCACAATTGCGGATGTCTTCCTGAACGTAGTGAATGGATCTGCCGGGGATGCTGTGTAGTGGCATGAGTAAAGAGGTGAGTGAATGGTGAACCCTGCCTATCGGCATTGAACGTTGAGCGTTGAACTTTGAACTTTTAAACTTCTGAACTTTTGAACCCTGTCTGCCGGCAGGCTTGAACTTTAATAACTCATCTAACGGCTTTCGCTTCCTTTTCCTTTGCGCTGGGGTGGCCGCCGCAAAATATTTATATTTGGCAAATAGAACCAATTGGATTAATTTTTTAGTCCGGGTTATTTTGCTCTAAGGGCGATATAACAGTTGTTTCGGCCAATGCAATCACACTATTACAGGTATCCAATCGGTATAAGGTAAAAACAAATTCATTCAAAAATGAATAGTTTAGGAAGCACTATAAAAGAATTAAGGGAAAATTTACCATTGCCATTACAAACAGTGGCTGCTTATATTGACATCGACCAGGACGATCTTAATAAGATTGAACAGGGAAAACAAATGGCAACCCGGCAACAAGTGATTGAATAGGCAGAATACTTTGCTACCGATGAAAATGAATTACTTATTTTATGGCTATGCGACATCCTCTCTTTGCAGGCGGCGGCCCAGGAAGGAGACCTTTAAGGCCAGTTTGCTTAAAGTTTGTATGCATGATTACCACAACTGCTATTTTTTTTTGTTGGCGGTATATGCAGTCCACTTCTCCTTTGCCGCAACAGCAGGCGATTAAAAAATGATTAAAATAAAAATGTACGTTTTTACAAAGCAGCATCCCCAAAAAAAATGAAAATAATATTGCATATTATCCATAATTTAATAGCTCTTTTTCATGTAGCTGGATAGTACTAACACTAATAAAGAACGTTCTATGTATGAACAAATAAATACAGCCTGGTTAAAAAATATTTTTATATCCCTGTTATTTTTTTGCATGGCAACTATTGCATTTGGTCAATCATCTTTTAAAGTTGTATTTCAGCAATACAGATCTGCTAAAAATGTGGAAGGAAAAAATAATGTAATGAATGCATATTTTGAAACGCTAAGAGGCTCAGAACTGGAGCCCACCTTGCGTGACCTGGAAAAAATGCATGACTATTTTAAAAAAGAAGGAGACATTATCGGTATTGGAACAGCACGAATAGGCCTTTTTTTAGCCGTGCTTTTTGAAAAATCAGGGGATTATAAAACCAGTTTATTGTATGCCCTGCCTGCCCTGCATAATTTTGAACAACTAAAAGATACATCAAATATTATTGATGCATTAATAGAAATAGCTGCTGCTTTTACCCAATCCGAAAATATACAGCAAGGGCTATATTATTATAATCATTGTAAAATGATTATAGAAGCCAATCACAACAAAAGTAAATATCCGCTCATACTCAATAATATTGCAAACTGTTACAATCAAATCAATGCTTCAGATTCTGCACTGCCTATAATATATACGGCGCTAAGCCTTGTAGAAAAAAGTAAAGACAGCGGATATTTTGGTATCGTTTACGCTACAATGGGTGAAACCCATCTTGCAAAAGGAGATGATATACTGGCAAGAACTTATTTAAATAAAAGCCTTCATTACTTCAAAAACATATCTTTTGCTGATATAGCAAATATATATTGCGGCCTGGCAAAATCTTTTTTTAACACCGGCGATTATAACCTTGTATTACAAAACGCCTATAACGCTGCCTGGTATGCCGAACCTAATTATAAGAAAGAACTAATGCATGCATATGAATGGCTATATAAGGCATTTGAAAAGGAAGGTCTGCAGGATAGTGTATATAAATATTTTCGCATGGCGGCTACCATCAAAGATTCACTCTTTACTGTACAAAAAACCCGGAGCCAGCAGGAAATTTATTTACAGGAACAATTACGAATAGAAGAAATACAAACTGCCAAATTAAAAGAAGCTGCAGAGCGAAAACAAACTATTACCTATATTCTCATTGGCATCGGCATCATTATTTTTATCGGTTTATTTTTATTGTTAAGCCGCAGTTTTTTAACCAACACAAAATTTATAAGGATTTTAGGCATCATCGCTTTGCTAATTGTGTTTGAGTTTTTTAATTTACTGCTACACCCTTTTTTAGAAAAGCTAACCGGACACTCGGCCTTATTGATGTTGCTGGCATTGGCCTGTATAGCGGCCCTGCTGGCACCGCTTCATCATAAAACTGAAAAATGGGCCATTAATAAATTGATTGAAAAAAATAAAACCATACGACTTGCAAGGGCAAAAAAAACAATTGAATTACTTGAAAAGCCTAACGCCGGCGAAACTGATAAAGCGTAGATATTTTGGGCATCGTGGCGGTTTCTTTCAGCAACATTAATGAGTACCTTGCATACTACAAATACGCAATGCCACTGGCTAAGCTATTGCCCCGGTGAGAGCAGTTGCAGAGAAAAAACATCAGCCCCCTTCCACCCTAAAACATTTACTGAGGCTGCAACCAATGACTATTGACCATTGCCCATTGACTATTGCCTATTCACCATTGCCCATTCACCATTGCCCATTCACCATTGCCCATTCACCATTGCCCATTCACCGTTTAAATCCTAGGTTTTGGGTGATGAGTTTTGAACCCTGCCTATCGGCCTTGAACGTTGAACGTTGAACTTTGAACTTTTATGCGTCTCGCCGGGGTCTTCATAGCCCGGCTAATGAGTGTTGGCATGAGACCCCGGCGCTTAAGAGAACTTGCAGCAGCATACTGCCACTGCCAAAATAATTATACACTCATGCCATGTGTTTAATTTTGGATGCAGCGGGTGTCTGTAAATTTAAGCGTCTTTTCTGCGCCGGGGTCTCGCCCTGCTCACATTGGCACTACTGCGAAGACCCGGCGAGACACAAGCTTTAGGCGCAATAGATAGCAAAACAATAAATTATTATAACGTTATACTTTCTGAAGGTAAAAGTGCTGACAGCATTAAAATTTCATCAATGTCTTTGGTCGATAAAATAACTGTTTTAGGAATTAGAGCGAGAGCAACAAAACAGGAAATTTTAAATATGCAAGGTTCGGACGCCTTCCTATTT
>Ga0335397_10003932_pt1 | contig 19753 bp, 12 predicted proteins | sample MAT04_FD_205740 | JGI IMG/M metagenome (GOLD analysis project Ga0335397, IMG submission 205740) | Freshwater microbial communities from Lake Fryxell liftoff mats and glacier meltwater in Antarctica - MAT-04 (spades assembly) (version 2) ... | reverse complement strand
TGTAACAGTTACACCAGTTTCAACAACAACATATACAGTAACCGGAACGACCACCACGACAGGCTGCACGAATACATCTACAAGGACCATTACTGCAAATCCATTACCATCAGTTGGAACAACCGTTACAAATGCAACGATTTGTGCGGGTACATCAACTAGTATAACAGGAACCGGAGCCAACACTTATACTTGGAATCCTGGTGGATTAAGCGGAACGACAGTTACAGTCGCGCCTGTTGCAACAACAACATACACTGTAACTGGAACTACAACTTCGACAGGTTGTACAAAAACAGCAACACGAATAATCACGGTCAATAACTGTGGATCAACTTTGAATCTGAAGCTATATATTGAAGGTTTTTATACCACCGGGGGATTGATGACAGCAGCATTACAAAATCAGGGAGTTGCGGGTACAACCTCTGGAATGACCGATACAATAACTGTACAACTAAGAAACACCACGGTTCCGTTTGGAGTTGCATCGACATTAAAAACCGTATTGAATACCAATGGTACTGCAATATGCACATTCCCTATTTCAGGTTCTTATTATATTGCTGTGTCTCATAGAAACGGGTTACAAACATGGAGTGCAACATCTGTATCACTGAGTGCGGTTCCAATAACCTATGATTTCAGTAATGCAGCCAATAAAGCCTTTGGAAGTAACCAGGTTTCTGTTGGTGCGGGTTTATTTGCATTCTATTCAGGTGATTTGAATAGTGATGAGAATATTGATATCACGGATATCAGTTTGATCGAGATAGATATCAACCAGTTTGCCTCCGGATATTATAGAACAGATATCAATGGCGACGGAAATGTAGACATTCTCGATATTCCGGTACTTGAAACCAACGTAAATAATTTCATCTTCTCCAATCATCCATAAAAGAAAACCTGGTGTAACTCACAACTAATTTACCTTAGTAAGCTTGTATTTATGTTCCAGAACCTGATATAATTATTGAAGGCTAAACTAAATTTTTAGTGCGTCCACCGCGGCGGATGGGCGGCGGTGTATAATTCTCCTTCCCTTCATAACGATAATTTACACTCATTGTATAACTAAATCTTCTCAAACACAATCACTACTTTATTAAAGTCCGCCGCAGCATTAATCACCTTTCGATAGTTCTCGTATTCTGATTTAGGGGTCAGAATATTGTGATAGACTTCAAAGACAGTAATATCGAGGGTATTATCATGTAGTTTGTAAGATGATATAAACTTGCAATTCTCTTTTCCATCAACAGTATTTAACACATTCATATTGAGATTGTCGAGGTTATTGGCTTTATATCCATCAGGTATATGAACCTTTAAGGTACGTGTATACTGATGTGCATTCGGGATCTCAAGATCGAACTGTCGGTCTTTTTCCTGATACATCTCAGATTGTCGACCTATGAGTTCACCTACATGAAAAAGATATTTGTTCCCTGCTTTCTCTATATTTCCGGTGGCATGCACAACCGCCTCAATAATCAGTGGTTTGTTCTTGGTGACAGCGTTAAATTCGGTATTCTCGTAGGTTATTTGATCCATCTTCTCGTCGCGGTCGCTTAATTTAAAGATCTCTTTGGTGGCATCGTCTCGTTTTTCTTTTTCCAGATAAACAAAAATGGGCAATAACTCGAGTGCATTATAACCCATTAGAATATTTCGCAAACGGATCGTACTAGTGTCAATATCCTGATTAAAAAAGACCTCCACTTCATGATTATGATAATTGAAGGCTGCGGGCATCTCGGGAATCTTTCGTTTCTCGGCACTGGCGGTAACCGCCTCACCCATTCGAATCACTTTACAGAACATCGCGTTATTTCCGGTCCATCGCGCCGGTATAAAAGGAAGACGATAGGTGGTTTCGTTGGGTGCAATATATTGCTTTGTATCCGGGAAATAGAAAAGGCAATTCTTAAGATTCTCCCAGTTCGGGAAACTAAAATCGAAGGCCTTAGTAAAACGATCCGTCGTGTAGCCAACCTCGAATGGTATTCCTTGCGACTGGAACATGGCTGTTAATAAGACCCTGACCCCCGTTTCGTTGGTGAGTTTATTTTTTAAGATAAAATCAAGTGTCTCAGCTTTTTCGTCTGTTACATAATCCTGTTGTACATAACTGGACTTGACAAAATTCTCAATCCATGCGATCCTCTCTTCGATTGTTTTACACTGCTGAAAATCCTTATTACCCTGAAGCAATTTGGTGACTGGCTTAATCTCTTTTTCACTAAGTGAACTAATTTCTTTATACAGATTTTTTGCAGCATCATCCCATGTAAGAATACGTGTACCTTTCCCTTTCGTCTCTACATTATAGGCTAAGGAATATTCGAGCCTCGCAAAATATGGTAAGTAGGTAGCCATCTTTTCCTCTTCAAGACCGGGCAGATTTTCCGCGCTTGCATAAAAACAGTTTTTGTCATTCATGAGACTGTCTTTGGCAACAGTGACATTGTTATATCCTTTTAATTCGAAGATGAGATTTTTAGGAGAAACAATCTCGATCTCACTCTTGCAAGTGGGCATCACATCCTGTATCATGTAACTGCCAAAAAAAGAAAGAGGCTGTAGAATCTCAAAAATATATTCTAATTCTGCCCCTTTTTCGACCCCTTCCATTGCAGCGATTTTATTAAATGTGCCATCATCCTCTTTGACAACTTTGAAGGCATCAGGCTTGAGCTCGAAGACCTTACCGGATGGAAGGATGGTTCTTGCTTTCGCTACACGAATTGGATAATCTTCGCGGTAATTAATTTTTAGTTTGTTGTAGATCTCAATGCCTTTTTCATCGTTCACCTTAATGATGCGATGTACGCGGCGTGTCAGCATGGGGACACCCTTCGTCGTATAACTATACTCTACCTGTACTTTTTCATGCATCATAATGGCACTTTCTTTCAGGAATTCCGGGTTGAAGGCAGTGTGAACTTTTGGTGTTGCTTCCCATCCAAACGAGAGACGCTGCGCAAGTAGCTGTTGGGAAAAAAGGATCAGGCCGAGAGCAATTATTTTATTTTTCATTCATGTATTTTTTCAAGGATGACAGACTCTTTATAGGCTTTATTAAGTCCTTTGATGAACTTGTTCCATTCAGTAAATTCGTCAGACATAAGCATCAGGTTGGGAAAATTAGTGATTAATTTCTGGTTGCAGATCAACCTTCCGCCCTGTTCTTTATAGGTCACATCATATTCGAAATGATCATTCTTAAATGTTGTATTCTCAGGAATATAAGTGAGCTTAAACTCCTTTGGAATATCGAGAGTGTAGGTCGTTACATCGGTAACATTGTATTTAAAACTGACAGGGGCAGCGCGTTCTGCGTCTGTAATAGTCTCGTTGCTGAATCGTTTATGCAGGAACATATTGATATACCGTTCATTACCTACTTCCTTGAGATAATCCTTGATACTATAATCAAGACTAATAGAGGCGGAGGCATTATCTGAGATAGCAGGGATTGTATGTTTGCTGAGGATTGCATTATTACTGACTGATTTGATCCTACCTTTCGCATAGTCTTCTTTATCTTTTTCGCTCATATACATCAACTGGTTGGCCACACCTCCGGCCATCATTCCTTTATACTCTGATGTCGAATGAATCGTGAGATCTTTATCACTGATCTTCAGATCGTAGCTGCCGGAGGCTGTATTTACTGTATTACTTACAACAGGAACCATCACCAATTCATATTCTTTATCATTCTTATAGATCATAGCCTGTTTGCCTTGAATATGATCTGAAGGTAAACCATAGATGCCATTCGCATCTGTTGCATCGAGGAAAACCCATTTGCCATTATCCTTCACGGCAGCGATCATGTGGTTATCGGTATTTTTCATGGGAAGTTCACTATACGTGTAAGGAATACTACGTGTTCCAACCCACGTCATGTAGGCAGATACATTGACAGCCTTTAAAAGTGCAACCTGCAAACTACTCATGTCTTTGCAATCGCCATAGCGTTTAGAACATACGGCTTCTGCTTCTCTTGGGATTAAACCTTCCATGCCATTTTCAAAAGCTACATATCGGATATTACTTTTTACCCAATTAAAAATACTCATCACCTTTTCGTGTTCTGTTATTTTTCCTTTGGTGATTGAATCTGCCATTTCTTTGATACGAGTCGAGGGAACGGAATTCACTTGTTTGATATGAGACACATACCAGTCAAATAGATCTTTAGGTGATTTGGAAATTGTTTTTGCATTTCCTTTAATAGTATATTCTTCAATCTTGTAAATGATATGCGGTGTATAATAGGTTCTTGCAGGGGCATCGCCATATTGCTTTTCTTCGTCCACATTCTGTGCCAGCCAAGTATGAATGGTTTCATTTCGTTTTTCTTCTTTTGAATAGTTGATAAAACCGGGTTTAATATTCTTTTCTATGATAGAGATATTCACATTATCCGGAACGGTAAGTTGATAGAATACTTTCTCTATCGGAAGGTAATATCGGAATGTCATTGGGTCTGTGAAATGCATTTCGTTAGTGGTTACTGTATATTCCACATGGGCTTCAGAACCAATTGTCAATCCGAGAAAATTAATATTAATTTCTTTCTGGTCACCGTAAAAAACCCCACTGCTGCTGGCATTATTTTCTTTCAGATCAGTAATCTTGATGGTCTTGAACTTTCCATTCGGTTGAGGATTCTTTGTATACACCTCGATATTCTCAAGCTTATCAAAATATGAATAGTAGATGGCATAAGTATGATGAAGGGTAATGGCTTTCTCATCGTTGTATCTAAAGACGATCTCGTATTTTGTTCTTGTTGTAGGCACCTCGTCCTTAATGATAATCTCTGTCTTCTGCGAGAATAAGCTGATATACGCGCTGTTTGTATTGAATGCTGCGGACTTGATTGCAAATAAACCAGAAAGCAAAACCATCGGCAGTGAGTGGGCGATTTTATGTAGTAACATGGTGCAAATATCCATTATAAGCTATTGAATCTGTAGTATTTCTCCCCAATAATACGTTATATTCTGAAGTGGTTTTCCGAGATCATCGTAGAATTTTGTGGTTCCGTGGAGATAGCCTTTCACATACGTCATTTCGCCTTTTAATTGGCCGTTATTGTGATATAAATGTCCCTCTCCATCCGGTTCTCCATCAATATAATGGCGTGCGTAATTTAATTGACCGTTCGGGTAATATTCTTTCTCCTCACCATGAAGATCTCCGTTCGCGTAGCTTGCCTCATAAAAGATTTTTTTATCAGGGTAATAAAGAATTCGCGTGCCTTCCGTTTCACCGTTCCTGTAAGCCCCTTCAAAAGAGACATTCCCATTTCGGAAGTACGATTTCATGGATAACGGTCTATCTGAGTTCTCTACCGGAATCTCCTTGATCAAAGTCCCATCTGGCAATGAATACGTATACCCTACCAGCACACCTTCCAGATAATGTAATTTATAGCGTAATTCCTTTCCCGGGGAATAGGATTCTAACCAACCATTTCGTTCATCCGAATAGTATGGAATGACAAGCTCAAGTTCTCCTTTTTCCGAGAAAACACTATCATTTCCAAATAGTTCACCTCCCTGATAATGTTGGATCATACTTACTTCCCCACTTCTATAATAAGTATACCAGGTTCCTTCCTCGTTCCCATTTATATGTCGCCCTGATCGTAGCTTCTTCCCATTTGTATGATAACGAACTACCATAGAATCACTGACGCCATTCCTGTAGAATGCAATCGACTGTATGTTCCCATCAGGAAAGTAAAAGATATCAGGCCCCTGAAGGTAATTTCGTGCAAAGCCTGCTTCACGGTTTTTAATCCCAAGCGCATTCCTCATGGTAATATCATTGATTTCACCAGGTCTAAATTGATGATCGGTTACAACTTTGCCTGACGTATCATATTCCATAAAACGTACTTCAAGTTGACGATCGTAATAAGCCTTTTGTTCGAGTTTGCCTCCAGGCAGATAGCTATTATTCCATCCATGCTGAAGATCCTCCATATAATAGTTCTTCTCTAAAAGATTGCCAAGATTATCATAGACATACCAATAACCCTGTTTCTTACCTCCTTCATACATACCTTCCTCTGCAATCTGTTCATTGAAGAAATACTTCGTATACATACCATCTAATTCATTATTTGTATAATTGGCATCCACTTCGACACTCCCATTCGCAAAGTATTCTTTATAATTACCTATTGCATTGCCATCTTTGAACTGCTTCTCAACCCTTACTTTTCCATTTAAATAGTACTCTTTGTACTCACCATTATATTGCCCGTTCCGATCGCAAACCGCTTCTTTGTTAAGATGACCGCTTTTGTGATAAATCCTGATCACATTCTTTGCTTTGTCGTCAATACTATTTTCCCTGATCAATTGATTCGTTAGTACGTTGTAATACGAAATTTTCTTCAGATGCCCTTTTTTGAAGTCATCCGACATAACAATCCTGCCTTCCTCATCACGCTCTATACTACCTCCTTCCTGTTGTCCTTTTTCATAACTGACACGAGAACGCTCCTTCCCATTTTTATAATAAACAAGCGCTACTCCATTTCGCTGATCATCTTTATACATGGCCGTAGAAGATACTGCTCCATTTCTGAACCATGTAGTAAAAAGACCATCTTTTTTCCCGGCTTTCATCATCCCTTTTTCATAAACACCTCCAAGGATATTATATTCCACATATTCTCCGTCCGATTTTCCCTTCTTCATAGTGGCCGTGCTGAACAGACGACCATTTGTGAAATACTCCTTCACAAGGCCTTCTGCTTCATCATTGATATAATCCAGATCAAACTTCTTTCCTCCTGTCTCAAAGCAAATCTCTGAATGACCTTCTTTCTTTCCATCTTTATAGAGCGCTGTCATTAGCATACTCCCGTTTTTAAAATATTCTGTGTACTGGCCATGCCGCTTGCCACTCTTGTAGGTTCCCTTCGATTTGAGAAGACTATTGTCGTAATACTGTTTAAATTCACCTTCCAACATAAAGTTATTGAAATTCCCTTCAGACGCCAAGACTCCGGTATAATAATAGGAACGATAAGCACCCTGCGATTTTCCTTCGTTATAAGTAGCCACCTTCATCACATCCCCTTCATGATTGTAATAAATCCATTCCCCCTGGTTTGTTTTTCCATCATCATTCAAATAGCTTCCTTTGGCCACGAGACGCAATCCTTCAAAGATAAATCCCGGTCCGTCTTTGTAGGTTAGTCTATTCGCAGAACGGTAATAGCCTATTTTATCAAGTCGTTCTGTAACAAGCCCGCCGACCGCTTTAATCTTTTTCATATCATCTTTCAGGATTTTTTTTACAAGGTCATTATTTAATCCTGAAACCATCAGCGTGGTTGCGTCGCCGAATTGTTTTGTCATAAATAGTTCTCTATAAATCGGAGCGTAGAAGGAAGCCCATAGATCTTCCGGGAATTGTGTTTTTTCAGGCAGTTTTTCACAAATAAGGTTAAACTGTCTAAACACAGCCTCGTCCATCCTTGGCTGAATTTTATATTTTTTTTCCAGTGCAACTTTTGATTTTAAATAGGTTTCGATCTCAGAATAATCCTCTTTAAAAAAGCGCTCTTCTTTCCTGGTATTCATGTTCTCGATCACAACATCTGCAAGATTCGAGATCTGAAACATTTTATTGATGCAAACCGACGCACGTGGACTACCCGGTGAGATCATCAACGACATACCAAAACTCATCATGGCCTGAACCGGATATCCTCTCTCCATCGCAATCAATCCCAGAAAATAATGTGTATTGTAGGAGTAGGGATTCATCAATACTGCCTTTTCGAAATAAGCATATGCGCTGTCGTAGTCTTTTCGCAGGTAAAAATTAATCGCTGTGGAATGCCAGGTCTGGTAAGAATTCGGGAAACGCCGGATGGCTTTTTTGAGATAAACCATACCAGAATCCAGTTTCTCATCTTCGTCGTAGATACTTCCCAACTGTATGTAAAGATCCTGCTCGTAAGGATTAGGTACAATATCCAGCGCCCTTTTGGAGGTTTCTATGGCCAATGAACGTTGGCTGTCTAACCTTGCAGAAAGAGATATCTCAAACAAAGCAAGGATATAATTCGTATCATTTTCAGGGATCCTGCTATACGCCGCAATAGCATCCTTGTACTTGCCTTCTTCATGAAACTCTATTCCTTTCTTGAGCCACTCGCCTGAATTAACTGCAAATACCTTTTCCTGCGAAATGCTTATGGTCGAAAAAAAAGTATTCAGAATGAGGGAAATAGCAATTGATATTGCCAGAGATCTTCGATTCATAGATCAATTTATTAGAAGACTAAATGTACATATTATTTCTTCAGCTCAAAATTATTTCGGAGAAATATCGCTGCTGGCAGGATCCGCAAATTTAGAGACGGAAAAGCAGATTGACAAATCGGGTCAACATACACTTTTAGGCAGTCAACCTACATTTTCTAATTTCTTGTTCGAAGCTAAATTGAAGAAAGGATAGAAACTAACGTGACAGCGGCTTTCTAGCCGTGATAAAATAGTTTTCATTTCCTGTTTCAAATGTCTATTTTTGGCGCCTGACTAAAAAATATGAAGATAGAAATAACTGGTGGTGATCTGACCCTTAAAGAGTTTTATAAGATCGTATACGAAAATGCCACCGTGGCGCTGAATAAATCGGCAATAGGCGAACTTGATAAATGTTACAAGTTCCTCAAAGAATATTCTGATAAAAAACTAATCTACGGGATCAACACCGGATTCGGTCCTATGGCTCAATATCGTATCAATGACGAAGACCGGAACCAGTTGCAATACAACCTGATTCGTAGTCATGCCAGTGGATGTGGTGCCATTCTCCGGCCTGAATTTTTGAAAGCAACACTCATAGCGCGACTTTCAAGTTTGATGAAGGCAAGATCTGGGATACATAAAAGCACTGTTGAGGTGCTGAAGGATTTTCTTAATAATAATATTTTTCCGCAGATTTTTGAACATGGTGGTGTTGGTGCAAGTGGTGATCTTGTTCAGTTGGCGCATGTCGCATTGTGTCTTATCGGCGAAGGCGAAGTGATGTACGACGGTAAATTACAATCAACCAAAAAAGTACTGGCCCGTTTGGGGCTGAAACCTTTAGATATCTTTATCAGAGAAGGACTTGCTTTAATGAACGGGACTTCCTGTATGACCGGTATCGGCATGATCAATACTATCATGGCGTATCGGGCTACGAAATGGCAGATCATTATGAGTGCCATGGTGAATGAAATTTCAGAAGCGTATGATGATCATATTTCAAAAGAATTGAACCAGGTGAAACCACATGGCGGGCAGCAGGAAATTGCAGCAGCCATGCGCAAGATCTTACGTGGTAGTAAATTGATGAAGAAACGGGAAGAATACCTCTATGATAAGGAAGTAACGGAAGATGTATTGGATGATAAGGTGCAGGAATATTATAGCTGCCGTTGTCTTCCTCAGATTATTGGCCCTATCTGGGATACCATTAAATATACTGAAGGCGTTTTGGTATCTGAGATTAACTCTGTAAATGATAATCCTATCATTGATTATAAGAACGAACATATTTATCATGGAGGAAATTTCCATGGCGATTATGTTTCTATAGAAATGGATAAACTGAAAATTGCCATTACGAAGCTTTCTATGTTGGCAGAACGTCAATTGAACTATCTGTTGAATCATAACCTGAATAAAAAATTGAGTCCGTTTATTAACCTTGGCAAACTCGGCTTGAATTTCGGATTACAGGGAATGCAGTACACCGCTACCTCTACGGTTGCAGAGAATCAGACATTAAGCAACCCGATGTATGTACACAGTATTCCGAATAATAACGACAACCAGGATATTGTGAGTATGGGATCGAATGCGGCGCTGATGTGCAATCGTGTCATCGAGAATACCTTTGATGTACTTGCTGTTCACCTGATTGCTATTTGCCAGGCCATTGATTATAGAGAGATTCAAACCAAACTCTCACCAATTACTCGAAGTCTATATGAGACTGTACGTCATATGGTGCCTGTTTTTGTAGACGAACCTAAGGCCCGTTATGAAGAACTTGCAGCGGTTAGGAAATATTTAAATGAGAATGATTTGTATTAGAGGCCAAACTAAAGTTGTAGGGAGGATATTTTGGCGGCAGACACGCTTCCTGTTGGCCAACAGACAAGTCAATAGACAAGTTCGCTCCAGGTCCACTCACGAGTTCTCGACCTTCATGAGGAGAGGCTTTCTGCTATCCCAAAGCGTCGGGATAGCCGGAATGCCAGTACTAATTTTAATTCTCCATCTCATGATAAATATTGGATAGCCGGATTAAAATTTATATTGAGTTAAAAAAATGATCCTGAATGTTTAGAAAACAATTATTTTGTTTGTAAATTACGCTCCAAATTCATGTTGATGTACTGTAAAATTTCCCTTTTTCTTATCCTTATTTGCTTCTGTGCAATGACCACAAATGCCCAGTTTCGTATCGGGCCAACAGGTGGACTTAACTTTAACCGACAGGTTTTTAAATCCAATACCTACAAATATGAAGGTGTTTTTAAAAGCCGTCTTGGTTTTCACATAGGAGTGTTATCTGATCTTGTCATTATTAAGAATCTCAGCCTTCAATCCGAACTTCTTTATACACACAAAGGAGGATATTATAAAACCGACAGAAAAGACATTGGAGAAATTTATCAGGATGATCTGGGCTATCTATCCTTACCGGTTTGTATGACGGCAAAACTAGATGTACGAAGTGCCTGGCTTTTTGTAGGAGCGGGTCCTTACCTGAGCAAATTGTTGTATGCTAAACATTCGTATACAAGCAATGGGTCTAATATTGAAAATGGTAAATTACGTGTAGGTACAAATTACGATACAGACCAGATCAAACCGTGGGATGCCGGTGTGAAAGTAAAAGCCGGGTTTGAATTGAAGAAAGGAATGTATATGTGCGCTTTTTACGACATCAGTACAACTGATATCAATCCACGATTTCAGGTGACACGAAACAAAACGTTTGGTGTGCAACTTGGTTTTCTATTCTCAACGTCTGAAGAAGATCGTTATAACCGTTACGAGAATTTCTACGAATTTTAAAATCTATACATCTTGGAAAAATTTGCATTAGTTACCGGTGGAAGTCGCGGTATAGGAAGAAGTATTTGTGTGAAGCTAGCCGCCATGGGATATCATATGCTTATCAACTATAAAGGCAATGAAGCCGAAGCACAGATCACAAAAAACCTGTGTGAAGAAAAGAATGTGAAGGCGGAAATTATCCGATTTGATGTGTCTTCAAAAGAAGAGATTACAGAAACACTTGGAAAATGGATTGAAGCCTCCGGTAAGGAAAAGGTCATCGAAATATTGGTCAATAATGCCGGCATCAGACAGGATACTTTACTTTCTTTTATGAGTGATGATCAATGGAATTCTGTGTTGGATACGAGTCTCAACGGAATGTTCCATGTAACCAGAATGGTGCTCAATCCCATGCTCATGAACCGTTACGGACGGATCGTAAATGTGGTTTCTTTAAGTGGTTTAAAAGGCATGCCGGGACAGGTTAATTACAGTGCAGCCAAAGCGGGTATGATTGGAGCGACCAAAGCACTAGCTCAGGAAGTGGCAAAACGAAATGTAACTGTGAACGCAGTTGCTCCGGGATTTGTCAGCTCCGATATGACTGCTGATCTAGATGAAGCAGAATTAAGTAAAATAGTGCCCATGAAACGTTTCGGAAAACCTGAGGAAGTGGCCGAGTTAGTTGGTTTTCTGGCATCTGCTAACGCGGCCTATATTACCGGTCAGGTTGTTTCTATCAATGGAGGATTGTACTCTTAGAGGTATTCAGTTGGCAATAGGCAATTGGCACTGCTATTATGAATAATGGATCAAACTGCCTTATATTTGACGATACAATTTATCAAATACTGATTATGAAAAAACTACTTCTATTTTTACTCCTTGGTTTCTATTGTTTTTCTTCTTTTGCACAGGCCGATTCGGGAGAACTTTATTATCGTGTTTATTTTGAAGCCGGTCCTGAAAAATTTAGTGAAATCAATAAGCTCATTGTCTTTGAACATCTTGCCAGAAATGGTAAAGGCTATACTGGCGAATTCTCTGAAAGTGAGAAAGATATCCTTATTGCGAATGCTGATCAGGTGAAGATTTTGATTAGTGATATGAGAAGCTATTATAAAAAGAGGGCTGAAGATGATTCAAAAAAAACGAAAAAAAAAAGAAATGGAGGTGTGCCCGCTAATTTTCACGGAGGATCAATGGGCGGTTTTATGACACTCGATGAGGCGATGCAAAACCTCGATTCAATGGTTATTCTTTTCCCTGGTCTGGTTAAACCGAAGCAAGCTATTGGCACCACATTGGAAGGCAGATCTATTTATGTTTATAAGATTTCAGATAATCCTGTAATAAATGAAACTCAGGAACATAAGGTTTTATATACAGCACTTCATCATGCAAGAGAACCACAATCGCTGGCGCAACTTGTGTATTATATGTGGTATCTATTAGAGAATTATAACACCTCCGATTCAGTGGTGAAACATTTAGTAGACGACAGGGAATTGTTCTTTATTCCGGTGTTAAATCCGGATGGATATGCGTATAATGAATTGACAGATCCTGCCGGTGGTGGCATGTGGCGTAAAAACAGACAAGTGAATTCGGGGGGATCAAGAGGTGTAGATCTGAATCGAAATTATGGACACCAGTTTGGGTATGATAATACAGGCTCTTCGCCGACGGGGTCAAGCGAGACCTTCCGTGGTACAAATGCTTTTTCTGAATTTGAAACACAGGCTGTCAGAGACCTTTGTACCGCTACTAAGTTCATGCTGATCATGAATTATCATTCTTATGGCAACTGGTTGCTTTATCCTTGGGGATATCTTAATCTGACCACTCCAGATAATGCAGTCTTTAATGAATTAGCTTCAAGATTTACGGTTGACAATGGATTTATTTCAGGTAATTGTTTTCAGACACTTGGCTATATTTCTAATGGATCTTCAGACGACTGGCATTATGGAGAACAAACACTCAAGCCTAAAGCCTTCGCATTTACTCCTGAGGTTGGTAGCTCTACCGACGGATTCTGGCCAATTCCTTCACAGATCATTCCTCTTTCACAAGAAAACCTGACTCAGAATATCATATCGTCATGGATGGCTGGTCCTTATATAGAGCAAAGCAGATTGATGCCATATGAGTACAGTTCTGCGGCTGTTTTAATGAACTATAAATTTGACAACTATGGGCTTGATACTTGTCTTACATTAAAGTCGTGGTTTACATCTTCCAGTCCATATTTTATAAGTTCTGATACTTTCAATACAGTCAATCTATTAAGTCAGAACACTCTATCGGGTGCTATACCCTTACTTGTAAGTTCATCAACACCTACGAACACGCTAATCAGTGGAAGAGTTTATACACAATATAATAATTTTCTTTTTTCAGATACATCTTCTTTCCTTATGAAAGCAGCTCTTGCTACCTCAGCATTCAGTCTTGATGATGTCCGAATTTTACCCAACCCTACCACCGGCTTGTTCTACATTCAGTCCAATACCGGCTTCGATCATGTGATTGTTGAAGTAAAAGATTTTACAGGCAGAATCCTATTCAGAAAAGATACTATTACCGGCAACACATTTTCTTTGAATATATCGAATCACCCAAAAGGGATTTATACAGTGGTCCTTATTGATGGTAACAAAAGTGCCACATGGAAAGTTGTAAAGGATTAGAGTGCTGATCACTTTCTGATTGATAAAAAATAATTTGAAATATTAGTTTCTAAATTATATCGCAACGGAAACCAGAAAGAGATACCTACGTTTAGTTAAAAGAATAATGTTGGCAGCTTGCACATTCAAAAAAGATGTAGGATTCGTTATTGTGAAGCATATTCATTGCATGGCTGTAACGAATAAAATTTTATTTGTGAACAATATTTATAAGCCATTGGTCGATGGTTGTTCTCATGACGGTTGCACGAATCATTTGTAGCCTCTGTGTTGGATTGCTTCGATAGGTAATTATTTTTTACTAATTTACTAATAACTCAAATGTAGCACGAATCACTAACAGGAATTACATAGACTTCCGCTGAAAGGAAAATTCATTTTAATGGCTAAACTAAATTTGTAATGAGAAAGATAATTTTATTTATTTTTAATCAACATCTTGCATTGTTTGTATAGCTATGCACCAAGAACAAATTCCTGTATGACCTAATGGTTGCTCAGGCAACGAAATGTCTCTATCCACTACCGGATCAATAATATATCCCCCTTGTTCATAACTGTATTTTTCTCTTCGTAACATTTTGTCTTAACGAGGAAGAAATAATTCCCCGATTCGGAAGCATGTCCTTTGTAAGTCCCATCCCATTTGTCTTTACTGTTCTTTGTCTCGAATACAAGATTACCCCAACGATCATAAATCTTCAAACTAAATACTTCAAATACAGCATTCGTGATCACGTGAAAATAATCATTCAGCCCATCGCCATTCGGTGTAAATGCATTTGGAAAGGAAGCATTTCCGCAACAGGGTATATACATCAGTGTGATCTCGTCTTTAGTGCTGCAATTGTTCTCATCTGTTCCTACTAATGTTATCTTCGTCTGGCTGTTGATCGTATAATTGAATACATTTCCCACTTCTTTTGGGAATGCAAAGTAATCGTTCAGGTACCATTGGTAACTTAGTGCACCTGTACCGCTAAGATTAATTGTATCTGATCTGCAAAAATCTTTTAATGAATAACTGATATGTACATCAGGTGAAGAAAAATTGGTGAGGACTATGGTATCGGTCGCAAACATTGCATATCATTACTCACGGTTACAGAGTAAACACCGTTCTGTAAAACGGGTTTTACAGTGGAGAGAGTATCTCCATCCCACCATTGATAATAATCGAAATGTCCGGGGAATAACAAAATGGAATCTTCCGGACAGAAAGTGATATCAGGCCCTAGATCGGGAGAGAGTAAAGGCACTGTCAGATAGAGGGTCCGGATACTATCGCAGCCTTTGGCATTGATAATCGTATCGATATAGACACATGTAGACGTATAGCCAAGAAATGAATCGGGTTCGCAGATGGTTTTAAAGAGCGTTGACTGCGTGACCGGATTCACTATCAGGCTAAGAATCCGGATACTAACCTAACCAGGAAGAAGGTTTGCAAATTATCTTATTGATAATAGTTTCACTGGTTTCTCGAATGGTAAGGTAGAGTGTGATGATACTATCACATCCGGCAATGTTTGTAAAAGTATCAATATAGATTCCAGTGCTAGAGTGTCCCATGAACGAAGCCGGTTCACAGATCGATTGCGTTACATCCGTTTGCGCTAACTGTAAAACTGTTAGAATAAGAGTGCGAATACTATCGCAACCATTCTGATTCTGAAAGGTATCAGAATAGATTCCGCTATTTGCATACCCTAAAAATGATCCGGGTGAACAAATAGTTTGAGAGAGTAACGTATCGCTGACCGTGTTCACAGTAAGGTGCAAGGTCCGCACACTATCACATCCCTGAGAATTCGCAAAGGTATCAATATAACTACCCGCTGTGGTGTAACCATCATAGGAGTTCGGTTCACAGATTGTTTTAAAAATAGTGCTCGCCGAATTGCTGCCTATTGTAACCACCGAAGTGAGTGTATCGTTGCACCCATAACCCGGATAGGGAGTGAGAACCACATGGTAGGTAAATTCTGAGGAGGTGTGGGAATGGTCAGTATTTGGCCTGTTCCAATCGTAGTTACATAGGTTGAATCATACCATGTATACGTCATAAAACCGGGAGGGGCTTTGAAGGTTTGAGTGGGTTGTCCGTTACAGACTACACTTGCAACTTCGAATAGAGCACAGGCAAGATCTACATAACCATATCCGAAGTGCGCTCCCAGATTGCAATCCCCTGAGGCAAATCCTACGATGATCGTATGACCTGCATACCCACTAAGGTTGAGACTTGCAGTAGACCATCCACGGTACCAGACCTGATACAGGGAATTGAATGAGAAGCCCGGTAAACCTGAACCTGATACATAGGTATATTGCGCACAAGGCAACGGTTGATTGGTGGCAGAATCTATTGCAGTGACAACGAAGCGGGGCTGGTCAAGCGGGGCATGCAAAGGATCTTCAAACACCACTGCGAAATTATAAAGCAGGCTATAGTTATTTACACCGGCAGGAACATGCACATAATATTCTGCACGTTCTGCGTCAGAACCAGTGAGTGTATTTCCGAGTTTCAGAGAATGAACACCACCATTAGGAGCTACCACCGGAAAGTTTCCGTACAGATCAAGTCCAGAACCGGTGGTTAGTGTATGTCGTCCGATTACCTGTCCCGCAGTCGGTGTTGTGATAGGGCAACAAGCCCCGGTATAAAATTTCCAGTAACCATAACCACCGCTTTCAAAATCGAGATTAGGCGGACAGTAACTGCTTTGCCCAAAACTGGGCGAATAGACTAAAACCAAAACGAGAATACAAAATATACATTGGCTGATTTTCATAGTAAATTGATTGAGATTGACGTAGACGAATGGAAATTCCGCTCAATGTAAAAAAGATAATTGATACCTTCAGGGAATTAACGATTTGTCTGACAGAGCGGAACAGATACAATGTTGCCGGCTAAGAACTATTTGTTATTAGCTGGCTGCTTTTTGTAACGGACATCCCGTTGTAGGCTACAAAGGAAGCAACGCCAGATCAATCTTATTTATCTACCCTAATTTTACATGTAATGGATCCTCTACAATGGTTTCATATCCCGTTAAACTAACCGTAACCTCGTAATCCCAAGGTACGTAAAGGTTTAAACTGATAGTTTCCAAACCTGATACTTTTTTTCGGAGCCGGAATTCCACAGGAGACAGAAACAATGGCAGTCTTCAACAGCAGCCCATCTTCGATGTCTGTAATCTTTCCTTTAAGTTGGGTATGCGTCGTGGCGGGGTCTACCAGTCTCTTGGCAAACTTGTATGAAGAAACAAAATTAGGTTTTGTAAGTTTCAATGTAATAACCACTTTATCCATTTGATCCTTTAGCAACAGATCGATGTGAGTATCGGAATGGCAAATTCTTAAGTGAGACCTTTTTTATTAACCAGTTTACATTGATCAATGAGAACCGGGAACCAAGCTATATTAGAATTGATGCCTCCATCATTCAGAATGCATTGTTTAATAATCAAAGTACACTGATGAGTTGTACGGGTTTACCGATCAGCTTTGATGCGTATGTAAAATTGCCGATAGCAGGAGGGGATTTGATTGTGAGAGCAACAGCGGATACCACCTTGCCGGGTAATGGCTCCTGTACCATCACAGGTATCCACACAGATAGCGTTCATCTCAAATTCAACTGGACAGTACCAAACAATGCAAGGGGTTTGTACAATGTCTATATCAGCGCTAAGGATACTAATTGTTCGCCACCTTATAATCATTACCTGCAAGTTTATACCTGGAGTTTTTATATTGATAGTTGGTTGTCTCCTCTTAATCTATCTCCTATCCTTTCTCCTACAAGAAAAGAGGATGTAATAATCTATCCTAATCCTGCATCGAATAAAGTCACCGTCACAAGCAGTAAAGAATTCAGATCAATCAAAGTATATAATCTTCTTTCTGAGTTAATGATGGAGGAGAACGTAAAGCCTTCTAAAGAAACAGAATTAGATGTGAGTGGCTTGCCTTCCGGTATTTATTTGGTGAATGTGGATAAGGTGGTGAGGAAATTACTGTTGCAGAAGTAATACCAATACCATTTTCATTTTAGTCCAAATGAATATAGTATAATGACGTAACACTATAAGTATAGTTCATGTCTCATGGACTATTACATAAACTTTAATGGTATAATAGGTTATATTAAACTCATAAAAAAAGACCACGAATTACCGGGGTCTTTTTTATTTATTTTTTCGTAAAAACATCCTGTTTTTAACATACTGACTCAGCGTACATTTTAACATGCTGAAGCATGAAGCGTAATATATTATGAAGCGTAATATATTATGAAGCGTAATATATTATGAAGCGTAATATATTACGCTTCTACGGCAACCTTCTTCTCTGCTTTCTTACGATCGTCTTCATTCAAGATGATCTTACGCATACGGATGAAGTTTGGAGTCACCTCGATACATTCGTCATACTCAATATACTCCATACATTCTTCAAGGGTCATGAGACGCTTAGGCGCAATACGGTTAGCATCATCAGATCCGCTCGCACGGTGGTTGGTCAGTTTCTTTCCTTCCACAGCATTCACCAATAGATCGCCCGGTTTGATATTCTCTGCAATGATCTGGCCTGAGTATACTTCCTCGCCCGGATCTACAAAGAAGGTTCCTCTGTCTTGTAGTTTATCGATCGAATAACCTGTCGTCGAACCATTGAATTTAGAAACTAGCACCCCGTTATTTCTTCCTGGTATGCTTCCTTTCCATGGTTTGTATTCACTAAAACGATGTGCCATGACAGCCTCACCTTGCGTATTTGTCAACATAAGTGTACGCAAACCAATCAATCCACGCGAAGGGATATCAAATTCAAGATGCTGCATATCGCCTTTGGTTTCCATCACCAACATCTCTCCTTTACGACGGCTTACCAGGTCAATGGCTTTACTGGCTAATTCTTCAGGCACATCGATTACTAATACCTCATAAGGTTCGCTACGTACTCCTTCAATCTGTTTTACAATAACCTGTGGCTGACCTACGGTTAATTCATATCCTTCACGACGCATGGTCTCAATAAGAATTCCTAGATGAAGAATACCACGACCGAATACCAGGAAGGTATCGCCATTATCGGTATCTTCTACACGAAGGGCAAGGTTCTTTTCAGTTTCTTTCATCAGTCGATCACGTAGGTGACGGCTGGTAACAAACTTACCATCTCTACCAAAGAATGGTGAGTTGTTGATACTGAAAGTCATACTCATGGTTGGCTCATCAACCGATATCACAGCAAGTGCTTCAGGATTTTCCATACAGGCTATGGTATCTCCGATATTGAAATCTTCGAGACCTACAACTGCGCAGATATCACCTGCTACGACTTCACTCACTTTCTTTTTTCCAAGCGATTCAAATATGTATAATTCTTTTACTTTATTTCGTTTGCTGGTTCCATCGGCTTGCATCAACAGGATATTCTCTCCTTCAGAGATCTTACCGCGTGCCACACGTCCTACTGCAATACGGCCAAGGAAGGATGAATAATCTAACGATGTAATCTGCATTTGCAACGGACCTTCAGACACCTTTGGTTCCGGTACATACTGAATGATACCATCCAACAACGGTGTAATATCATCACTTTGTGAATTTTCTGAATTGAACCAGCCATTTTTCCCTGAACCATAAAAGGTAGGGAAATTCAATTGCTCTTCGGTGGCATCGAGGTTGAAAAACAATTCAAACACCGCATCATGCACCTCATCCGGACGACAGTTTGCTTTGTCTACTTTATTAATAACAACTATAGGCTTCAGGTTCAATGCCAATGCTTTTTGCAATACAAAACGTGTTTGAGGCATTGGTCCTTCGAAGGCATCCACCAATAGGATTACTCCATCTGCCATTTTAAGAACACGCTCTACTTCACCGCCAAAGTCACTGTGCCCCGGCGTATCAATTACATTGATCTTTA
>Ga0335397_10003931_pt1 | contig 19754 bp, 18 predicted proteins | sample MAT04_FD_205740 | JGI IMG/M metagenome (GOLD analysis project Ga0335397, IMG submission 205740) | Freshwater microbial communities from Lake Fryxell liftoff mats and glacier meltwater in Antarctica - MAT-04 (spades assembly) (version 2) ... | reverse complement strand
TATCTTCCTCAGAAATGTTTTCGCCAAAGATGGATTTCATAATGAAATGATTGGAATTGCCGAAATACTTTCCGAAATCTTTAAGTGTAATGATCATGTTATGCCTTCTGCCAAATTCAACATAAGATTCAAGATGCCATTGGTAATTGTCGATGATTACGCCGTCCATATCAAAAATTAAAACCATAAAATCTGTGTGTGTGCTGTTGAAAAATATTATTTATCCGGGTCAAAATTAGGTAATCAATCCATACTTTTTGTTAATATTGATGATCTGTTGAAAATTCAGGATGTAATTTAACAATTTATAACTTTGTAACTACTCAACCCTGCCAATGAAATTAAGAATGAACAACAGCTACATGTTACTCCGATTACACAGATAGGTTAAAATACCAGGAGTTTGTTTTTATTATAGAAACTTCCGAAAGTAGTTCAATATTTGTGCAAATTCCCGAAATCTATGACAAACTAATTTAAGGGCTGAGTAGGTAGTTAGCACGAATAGCGGAACTTATTTCGAAAATTTTACTTATGAACAACTTATTGAAATAAAACAAGATACAAAATTGAACAAAGTCCCGTCGGGGACGAAATAACTATTAACCTGGCAATAATAATTTGCTTTATAATTTCCGAATATTTTTTTCTATTAGTTTATTTTTTTTAAATTTCAGTATTTTACTTAATTATGTATCAAGAGCTTTAAAATCAATTAATTGATTATTGTAAAATATTTGCATCATGTCCCGGATTTTTAGTTATTTATTCGGAACTAACTGGATTTCAAACTATTTTGGTTTCAGTTTATAATCATTATAATTTGATTTAAAGGTTAGTGTAAGAAATAATATTTTTTATACCTTTGCACCGATTTTCAAAAAATGTAAATAAATACCATAATTAATTGGTAGTCAATAATATAAATATATGAAACGAGTAATGGTCCTTACCGGAGGCGGCGATTGTCCCGGTTTAAATGCAGTTATCAGAGCTATTGTTAAGCGCGCAAATCAGGAAACTGATTGGGAAGTATTGGGAAGCGTAAAAGCTTTTGACGGGATTCTGAATGAGCCTACCGAACTTATGGTGCTGGATTCGGATAAAGTTGCGGGAATTCATTATCAGGGTGGTACAATTATTCAAACAACCAACAAAGGCGGACCTTACGCCTGGCCTTTCAAAAATAAAAAGGGCGAATGGGAGTACGTTGATCGTTCGGACGAAATGATCCGCAAAATGTCGTACCTCGGTATTGATGCCGTGATCAGTATAGGCGGCGACGGTTCGCAGCGTATTTCACAGAAACTGTTTCTACAAGGGTTAAATATTATCGGAGTACCTAAAACCATTGATAACGACCTTTCGGCTACTGACTCAACATTCGGATTTCAGACTGCCATTGAAATAGCCACTGATGCTGTTGATAAACTTGTTACTACAGCAACCAGTCATAACCGGGTTTTTATTCTCGAAGTTATGGGTCGTGATGCAGGCTGGATTGCTTTGAATGCGGCTGTTGCCGGAGGTGCCGAAATTTGCCTTATTCCTGAAATTCCATACGATACCAGCGAGGTTTTGTCGAAAATTAATTCCCGTTTCCATAAGGGACGCGGATTTGCAATTATTGTTGTTGCCGAAGGTGCTAAACCTAAGGATGGTGAAATTAAAGGTGAAAAGAGTAAGGAAGTTGGCTATGAAAATGTTCGCCTTGGCGGCATAGGGTTTAAGTTGGAGGATGATCTTAAAAAATTAGGTTGCGAACACGACATCAGGGTTACCGTTCTTGGTCATCTTCAGCGTGGAGGTGTTCCCAATGCTTACGACCGGGTTTTGGCTACACAGTTTGGTGTTAAGGCCTTCGAAATGGTTTTAAATGGAGAGTTTGGCCGTATGGTTTCCTACCAACATCCATATATTACAAGCGTAACACTGGCTGATGCCATTCAGAAACCCAATGTGGTTACAATGGACACTGCTTTAATGAAAACAGCCCGCGGAGTTGGAATCAGTTTTGGAAACGATCAGATTGCATTAGAAGAATAATAAATATTTTGCATAGTATTGAAAAGTGCCTCCGAGTGAGGCATTTTTTTGCCATGCCGTTTTATTCTTAAATGGACACAAAGCTTTGTTTATCAAATAAATGCCGGTTGATCGGGATACGGACACATGCCATTGCGTTTCTACAAAAATAACAAATTGAACCTGATGGAAACTAAAGGCATCACGTCGTAGCAAATATAAATGTCTATTTTTGCCCCAATAAACAGGAAATTGGAAATGACAGAATGCATACATTGCGGGCAGGATTGCGGTAAAAACCCTGTAATATGGGACGATAAGCCTTTTTGCTGCAATGGATGCAGTATGGTTTACCAGATATTGTCGGATAAAAAAATGGACCGGTATTATGATCTGATGCCAACTCCTGGTATTCGCCTCGACCAGGAAAATACTTCCGGTACCCGTTACGCTTACCTTGATTCGGATGAACTTAGTTTGAAACTTCTGGATTTTTCGGATGGTGGTATTTCCAGGGTTAATTTGTTTATACCCGCAATTCATTGCAGCTCATGCATCTGGCTTCTCGAAAACCTGAATTCACTCCACCCTGGCATTATGCATTCGCATGTAAATTTTGTGCGAAAGGAGGTGAGTATTACCTTCCGCGAAAGCGAAATTACTCTGAGGCGGGTGGTTGAACTACTGCATAGTATCCATTATATTCCCGATGTTAGCTATAATAAGGATAAGAAAGACAAACATCAGCGTACAAACCGACACATGATTATGAAGATTGGTGTTGCCGGTTTTGCGTTTGGAAATATAATGTTGCTCAGTTTTCCGGATTATTTGCCTGGCGGTGAAGCCATTGACAAACTGATGACCGGTACATTCGGGATTGTATCTTTTATCCTTGCGTTGCCGGTTATTACATTTTGCAGCAGCGATTTTTTTCTTTCGGCATTTAAAAGCCTTCGTAAGGGAATTATAAATATTGACCTTCCGCTATCAATTGGTATTCTGTCACTTTTCCTTGAAAGCAGTTATGAGATTTTCAGCAGTTCAGGAACCGGTTACATGGATTCACTGGCCGGATTACTTTTTTTTATGTTGATAGGTCGCTGGTATCAAAGCCGGACTTATCAATCCTTGTCCTTCGACAGGGATTACAAATCGTATTTCCCGATTGCCGTTACCCGCCTGCTTGAAGGGAAAGAAGAATTTGTTCAGTTGAAAGACCTCAAAGCCGGTAATGAGATACTTGTAAGGAACGGTGAGCTGATTCCTGTCGATTCGCTGATAATTGAAGGCGAAGGAAACATCGATTATAGCTTTGTAACCGGCGAATCGATTCCGGTTGCTAAAAAAGCAGGTGATTTTGTGTTTGCCGGTGGCAAGCAATCGGGTGCTGCAATAAAACTGAGGGTCGAAAAAGAAGTTGCGCAAAGCTACCTCACACAGTTATGGAACGAGGACAAACTTGGCACGGAAGGCGAAATGCAGATGCAAACTGTTGTTACCAAAGTGAGTCATTATTTCACACTGTTAATACTCGCCATTGCCTTAAGTGCCGGTATTTACTGGTCGTTTACAAGCCTTGGAAAAGCGGTATATGTTTTTTCTACCATACTGATTGTAGCCTGTCCATGCGCATTAGCTTTAACAATACCTTTTACATTTGGTAATGTGATGCGCGTTTTTGGCCGCAATGGTTTTTATATTAAAAATACCGAAGTAATCGAAAAGCTTACTCATGCCGATACGGTTGTTTTCGATAAAACCGGTACGCTTACCCAATCGCGGACCATGAATGTTGGTTGGGAAGGCACTGCCCTGAGTGAAATGGAACAACAATGGGTGCGATCGGTTGCACGAAACTCGCCCCATCCACTTTCGGTTATGGTTACTGAATGGCTTCCGGTAAGTGCATTGCTTAATGTTAGCGGGTATAGAGAAATTGCCGGTCTTGGAATTGCAGGGATGGTTAATAATCATCGGATTTTACTTGGATCGCGTAAATTTGTTTCAGGATCCGATTCTGCCGATGAAAGTAAAATTTCGTCAGTGTATGTTTCTATCGATAATAAGCACAGGGGATATTTCAAGATGGAAAATCAGTATAGGGATGGGTTAACCGAAGTAATTTCAGGATTATATCCTATGCAACTTCATTTGCTCACCGGTGATAATAACTCGGAGGAAGAAAACCTGAAAAGCTATTTTACTTCTGCAACAAAATTCCATTTCAACCAATCGCCTGTTGATAAACTCGAATATATCAATGAATTGAAGCGAAACCACCGCAATGTGATAATGATAGGCGACGGGCTAAATGATGCCGGTGCTTTGCTGAAAGCTGATATCGGAATTACCATTGCTGATGATATTTACCATTTTTCGCCTGCCTGCGACGCCATATTACAATCGGATAAATTCGGGAGGTTGCAGGATTTCCTTGGTTTTTCGCGCTCGGCATTGAAAATTGTATATGCAAGTTACGTAGTATCATTCCTTTACAATATAATAGGACTCTCGTTCGCCATTCAGGGATTATTGTCGCCCGTTGTTGCTGCCATACTCATGCCTTTAAGCTCCATCTCGGTGGTTACGTTTGCAAGCCTTGCTGTTTCGGTACTTTCGAAAACACGAAAATTCTGATTAAATGCTGTTCATACTTATTTAATACTGTTTATACTTAATTAATTTTGTTGTTGATTTACCTGTTTGTATTTGTACCGACAGTGTTTTATTCATGATATGTTGATTTACGAATTTGATAATATGATGTATTTCAGAGAGATAAAATTTTATCAGGAATTGTTCTAAATTAAGGATCGCCTGTAGTTTGTAATACCTGTTTCAATAACTTTGGCTAATCCAATATTTAATTACTTAAATGAGCGTAATAGTCGTACTTATTGGTTTTAGTATCATAGTTGCTGCCGGATTTCTGGTGGCTTTTCTGTGGGCTGTAAAGTCGGGGCAATACGATGATGATGTTTCTCCTTCAATACGAATATTATTTGATAACGATGAGAATAAATCTGAAAAAACAAATACAAACCAAAACAAAGATTAGCTAAACCAAAAGCGTATGGAATTACAAAAATTTTACTACGACAACAAAATTGTGAAATTGTTTGCCTATGCCACCATTTTCTGGGGTGTGATAGGCATGCTGGGCGGTGTATTTATTGCCACACAATTGGTATTGCCATCGGCAAATTTCAATTTATCGTACATGTCATTCGGGCGCTGGCGACCGGTACACACCAATGCAGTGATTTTTGCCTTTGTAGGCAACGGCATTTTTACCGGTTATTATTATTCGTTACAGCGGTTGCTCAAAACCGGAATGGCCAGCAACTGGATGACGAAAGTGCATTTCTGGGGCTGGCAATCTATTATTGTGCTGGCAGCAGTTTCGTTGCTTGCCGGTTATACAAGCGGTAAAGAATACGCCGAACTCGAATGGCCTATCGACATTCTGATCGCCATTATCTGGGTTATTTTTGGCTGGAATATGATGTGGACTATCCTCAAACGCAGGGTAAAACACATTTATGTGGCAATCTGGTTCTACATCGCAACATTTGTTACAGTTGCCGTGCTTCACATTGTTAACTCAATGGAAATTCCATGGGCAATTTTTAAAAGTTACCCGGTATTTGCCGGTGTACAGGATGCGCTGGTACAATGGTGGTATGGACATAACGCGGTTGCATTTTTCCTTACAACTCCCTACCTGGGCCTCATGTATTACTTTATGCCCAAAGCAGCCAACCGTCCGATTTACTCGTACAAACTTAGTATAATTCACTTTTGGGCTCTTATATTTCTCTATATCTGGGCAGGCCCTCACCATTTACTGTATCAGGCATTGCCAAACTGGGCGCAGTCGCTGGGAACAGTATTCTCCATTATGCTTATTGCGCCATCGTGGGGCGGTATGATCAATGGCTTGCTCACCTTACGTGGTGCATGGGACAGAGTTCGCGAAGAGCCTGTTCTCAAATTCTTCGTAGTTGCAATTACTGCTTATGGTATGTCAACTTTCGAGGGACCAATGCTATCATTGAAAAATATTAATGCCATCAGTCACTTCACCAACTGGACCGTAGCTCACGTGCATATAGGTGCTTTGGGCTGGAATGGATTCCTCACTTTTGGGATGCTTTACTGGTTGTTCCCACGTATTTTCGCTACAAAATTATACTCGAACAAACTGGCTAACCTGCATTTCTGGATCGGAACGCTCGCTATCTTATTCTGGTCGGTTCCTATGTATTGGGCTGGTTGGACAGAAGCCTCGATGTGGAAACAGTTTAATGCAGCCGGCGACCTTGTATATCCTAACTTCCTCGAAATTGTTACCCAGATCATGCCAATGTACTGGATGAGGTTGTTCGGAGGTTCCTTATATTTCATAGGGATGCTAATCCTTGTTTATAACATTTATAAAACCGTTCAGGCTGGTTCGTTTGTAGCTATGGAAGCTGCCGAAGCTCCGGCACTCGAAAAAGAAGGCGCACGTAAATCGGGCGAAAGTTTCCATCGTTTTATCGAGCGCAGGCCTGTACAGTTTATGTTATTGTCTATTGTAGCCATACTTATAGGAGGAATTGTTGAAGTTGTTCCCACTTACCTTATAAAATCAAATATCCCTACAATTGCCACCGTTAAACCCTATACTCCTCTCGAATTGCATGGTCGTGACATTTATATACAGGAGGGATGCTATAATTGTCACTCACAAATGGTGAGACCTTTCAGGTCGGAAACCGAACGCTATGGCGAATATTCCAAAGCAGGTGAATATGTATATGATCATCCTTTCCAGTGGGGATCCAAGCGCATTGGTCCGGATTTGTTCCGCGAAGGTGTAAAGAGCGGTCCGCTATACAAATCCAATTCCTGGCATTACAAACATTCTATGGATCCGCGTTCGCTCAATCCTCAATCCATCATGCCTAATTACCCGTGGCTTGCTGAAAATGAGATTGATATAGAATCGACACCTAGAAAGATAAGGGTTATGCAGCAGCTTGGAGTTCCTTATCCCGCGGGATATGATCTGAAAGCCAGTGATGATGTTAAAGCCCAGGCCGAAGTAATTGCTGCCGGGCTCAAATCGGAAGGTATAGATGTTGCCGCATCGAAACAGATTATTGCCTTAATTGCTTATATTCAGCGACTTGGTACTGATGTAGGTGATAGTAAAACAGCTTCAAAATAATTAAAAGGAACACACATTATGGGAATAGTTTCACGCTTATTCGACACGATTGATGGTATCTATTGGTTTCCGATCATAGCCCTTGCAATTTTTGTGATTTTCTTTGTCCTGATAGCGATTCACACGCTTACAATGGCGAAAAGCAAGGAAGAGGAATGCAGCATTCTGCCATTCGAAAACGATGAAAAATTTCATTCACGTAAGGTGTAAGTTTAATCTTCAAAAAAAAGGAATATGAGTACTATAGATGACATCAAAAAACCTCAGGAAGAACCCGAAATTGATGAACTAACCAAGGATCGTTATCTTGGAGGTCACGAATACGATGGTATCAGGGAACTTGATAATAAATTGCCACGCTGGTGGGTGTACTTGTTTTATGCAACCATCATATTTGCAATTGTTTATATGCTTGGATACCATGTTACCAAATGGTGGCCGCTCCAGGATGATGAATACAAAAATGAAATGGCAGTGCAGGCTGATATCAAAAAAGCAAACCCGGAACCGGTTATTGATCTTACCACTATGGTTCCTATGACTACGCCTGCTGACCTGGAAGCCGGACACGAAACTTACAAGAAAATTTGCTCCGTATGTCATGGTCAGAAAGGTGAAGGTTTGATTGGGCCTAATTTTACGGATTTGTACTGGATTCACGGTGATTCAATTACTAATACAATATCCATAAAAAACTTATACCAGGTTTTAATAACAGGGGTAATTACCAAAGGAATGATCTCGTATAAGGATCAACTTACGCCGACACAGATGCAACAGGTATTGAGTTACATTCTCACGCTTCAGGAAACCAGCCCGCCAAATCAAAAGGCACCCCAGGGAGTTAAATATGACAAAATAGGCTGACATTAGTAAAACTTTTGAAGGGAATTAATTTTTAATTTATCCTCTCATGAAGTTAAAATAATCCAAAATACAGGCTGTGGGGTTCTTGTACTTCACAGCCTTTTATATATTTGCATAAATTACATACAACATGGAAGAGTTTGAAGAGTTTGATGAATTTCGCAACAAACAGTCAACAATTGGAGATGATGGAAGCCGTGTGTGGGTATATCCTAAAAAGCCAAAAGGGAAGCTTTACAACTACCGGAAGATTGTTGCTTTAGTGCTGGTTGCTATTTTTGTTATTATTCCTTTTATTAAAGTAAACGGTGATCCCATATTGCTTTTTAATATTATTGAGAGGAAGTTCATCATTTTTGGCGTAATGTTTTACCCGCAGGATTTTCACCTGTTCGTACTTTCGATGCTCGCTTTCATCATCTTCGTAGTGCTTTTCACCGTGATATTCGGGAGGATTTTTTGTGGCTGGATTTGTCCGCAAACGATCTTTATGGAATTCGTTTACAGACAGATAGAATACTGGATTGAAGGAAATAACAGCCAGCAGAGGAAACTGGATGCTTCACCAATGGATTTTAACAAGTTCTGGAGAAAAGGATCAAAACACACAGTTTTTTACCTGATATCCTTTATTTCGGCTCACTTTTTCCTGGCATATATTTTTGGTATCGATTATGTGCGCGACCTCATTACAGATGGCCCCAAAGCTCACCTTGCCGGATTTGCAGGAATGATTATATTTAGTGGGGTGCATTACTTTGTATTTGCAAAACTGCGCGAACAGGTTTGTATTATTATTTGTCCGTATGGCCGTTTGCAAGGTGTTTTGCTCGATCGTAATAGCATTGTTGTAACCTATGATCATAAACGTGGGGAACCTCGTGGCAAATACAATCCGCTTGAAGATCGGCACGCAAACAATAAAGGCGATTGTGTGGAATGCGGAAGTTGCCAGGCTGTTTGCCCTGCAGGTATTGACATCCGTAACGGAACACAACTGGAGTGTATTAACTGCACAGCCTGCATTGATGCCTGCAACGCGGTAATGGTTAGGGTAAAAAGGCCCGAAGGTCTTATTCGTTATGCTTCGGAGCGTAGTATTGCTGATAAAACAAAATTGAAATTTAATATCAGGATATTGTTTTACTCGGTAGTGCTTTCGGGCTTGCTTATACTTATTGCATTCCTTTTTACAATACGTACCGATATTGAATCCACCATTCTTCGTCAAAAAGGGACCATGTACCAGGAATATGATTCGCTGCATTACAGCAATATATACATGATACAAGTGATAAATAAAACCAGGGAAATCCTTCCGGTTGAATTAAAGCTGTATGAACCCGAAAATGGTGAGATTAAGATGATTGGTGACCCGCTGATGGTTGCAAAAGGCCAGGTAGGGGAGGCTCAATTTCTGGTGCTTATTAAGAAATCGGATGTAAAATCGGCGAATACCGAAGTGGAGTTTAAAGTGATGAGTAAGGGTAAGAAAATGGATGAAATTAAATCCACTTTCGTTGGACCCAATGAGTTGGATAAGAAGTAGGCACTAAGGAAGATTTTTGAGATTGAAGGGATTGATAGGATTGATAGGATTGATGGGATTGATGGGATTGATGGGATTGATGAGATTGATGAGATTGATGGGATTGATGGGATTGATGGGGTTGGGAAAGAAAAAAGTGAAAGGGATTTAGTACTTTTGACAAAATCAGAAACACAAAATAATATGAAGATTAAATTTAACTGGGGAACAGGTATTTTTATTTTTATAGCCTTGTTTCTGCTGGTAAATGCTTTGGTAATTTTCAAAAGTTTGCAGCAGCGGAATGACCTTGTTACAGAGGAATATTACCCGCAGGGCCTCGAATACCAGAAACAGATTGACCGTTTTGCCAATGCAAATGCGTTAACCGGTAAAATTCAGATTATGCAGGAACCAGGCGCAGTTGTAATTATTTATCCTTCGGAGTTAAAAGAAAAAAATGTTAAAGGGCAGGTAGTATTTTTCCGGCCATCGGACGAGAATGCTGATTTTCATGACAGTATTTCGTTCGACACTGCAATGATTCAGAAAATCCCGGTTCAGAAAATGATGAAAGGCAAATACATAGCCAAGTTTTTCTGGATTATGGATGGGAAGGAATTTGCTCATGAAAGTACTGTCAGGTTGAATTGAATTCGGATTCGGAATGAAAAGTGAATAACGAATAGTGAATAATCTGATCTAATTCTGAATTCCTTGAACTTTAAACGCCGAAGGCAATTGAACATTGAACTCTGAAACCCCTGATATCCCTCGACCCCCTAAATCCTAACCCCCAAACCCTAAAAAAACATGTTCCTCTGGACCGCATTTATAGTAGGATTAATAGGCAGTGCTCACTGTGCCGGCATGTGCGGGCCGATCGCGCTTGCACTTCCGCTCAGGAGTGAAAACTGGTTTACCCGTGTTAGCGGAGCCTTGGTTTATAATATTGGTCGCATCTTCACATATATGATCCTGGGTGCGATATTCGGTTTATTAGGCAAGGGATTGCATATGGCTGGTTTTCAAATTTGGGCTTCGGTTGTTATTGGTATTCTGATGATTGTAATGGTTGTTATTCCTTTGATATTTAAAAAATTGCCATCGCTTACAAATGTTTTTGAAGGATATTCTTCACGGCTTTTAATAGGATTCAGGAATATGTTCCGTAAAGGGGATACCAAATCGTTATTGGGCATAGGTATTCTGAACGGAATTCTTCCCTGTGGACTTGTGTATGTGGCAGTTGCCGGAGCCATCAATACAGGCGATGTAATGTCGGCAATGATGTATATGGCCTTATTTGGTGCCGGAACTATACCTGTTATGCTGGCAGTTTCTATGGCAGGGACCATGATCAGTTTAAAACTCAGGATTTTTGTCAATAAACTTTCGCCTTATGTAATTGTTATGCTTGGAGTGCTATTTATTTTACGCGGGCTTTCGCTGGGCATCCCTTATATTAGTCCTAAGGCAGAGGCACTTACACCGGTAATTGAAAAAGCGCACAAATGCTGCCACCCGGATAAATAAAAAACTTTGTATTTAAAGGATAATTATACTCACTAATCAATAATTTTGCACTCAAATAAATAAAACACTATGAAAACCAGAAACATTATTGCAATTGCAATGGCAGGCTTCTTCGGACTTGCTATGATGACCTCATGTGGTGGCGGAAAATCCGGCGACCAGTCAACAGCAGACACTACAAAAGTTACTGAAGCACCGGCAACTCCGGCAGCACCAACAGCGGAACAAATGGAAATGGGTAAAAAGATTTTTGAAACACCCGGTAAATGTATCACTTGCCACCAGGCAAACGGACAGGGTATTGCAAATGTTTTCCCCAATCTGGTTGGTTCTAAATTCCTGTTGGAACAGAAGGTGCTCGCTGTAGCCCAGGTATTAAATGGTTCGGCTAAAATTGGAAGCAAAACAGTTAAATATCCTGCTCCTATGCCTCCGCAACTAGATACGAAAGAAGAAGCTGTTGCAGTTATCAACTATGTGCTTAACAGTTTTGGCAACGCCGGTGGAATTGTTACCATGGATGATGTTAAGGATGTTGTGATTGATCCACGTTAGTATGAAGCTAATAGATTTAATGATAGAAAGGAGCTTCGGCTCCTTTTTTTTGTGTCGTGTATTTTGGTGTAAACCTTACTTTTCCCCTCATCAGCCTTCGGCATCTTATCACCTCATCCGCCTTCGGCACCTTCTCCTCAAGGAGAAGGACCAAAACTCCGGATTTTTTGCACGAAAGGTGGATTTTGCTTATTAGTATTCATTATTCCCCTCATCAGCCTTCGGCACCTTCTATAGAGGAGAAGGAAATAGGATTTTTTGCTTTTCTGGAGATGAACCATAAACTCCATTTTTGCATTAAATTTGGATTGTCGCTGATCATTGTTCGTTATTAACTTTTCATTATTCGTTATTCACTATTCACTATTCACTATTCACTCTACTCCACCGCCATCCCTTTCAGCCTATCCAGGTTTCCTTTAAACACATTAAAATCAACGCTGCCTCTTATTCCGTCAACCTTGCCGCTTTCGCTGTGCTGCCATATTATCCAGGGAGTATTAAACTCATTGTAAAACCGGTCGTGGTCGAAATAGCCTGCAATCCAAAGCGGATAATTATCAAAACTGCCTTCGAGGTAGGTGGTAAAGAAATTAATATTGGTATAAATTATGGGTTTCACGCCGTAGTGTTTCTCAAGCCTGTCAATACATACTTTCAGGTCTTCGCAGATTCTCTGTTTCGATTTCCCGTTGCTGTATTCAATATCCACTACCGGTGGCAGATCACCGGGATTTAGTTTAACAACTGTCATAAAATTATCAGCTTGTTTCACGGCATTTCGCGAAGGATAATAAAAATGATATGCGCCACGCAGCAAACCATTTTGGGCAGCCTGTTTCCAGTTTGTTTCAAATTTATTATCCTGTCGGGTTATTCCTTCGGTAGCTTTAATAAAAACAAACGAAACCTGTATGCCGTTCTTTTTCATTTGGCTTACTCTTTTCCAGTCAATAGTTCCCTGGTGTTTCGAAACATCAATGCCATGCACCGTATATCCTTTGGGCATTATTATTCCGAACGAAGCCACAGGCGACGAATTCTCTGCATCACTGTTAAAAATCATATTAATCCAGTCGGGCGTTTTAAGGATCAACAGCATGATTATCAACAGAATTCCCGGAATTAAAATTAATCGGAGTAATATATTTAAGTTTTTGGGTATTTTCATACTATTTTATCAGGCCGGATTTAGTGCAACGATGCAACCCAATTGTAAGTGTAACTCAGTTTTTATGATAGCCACAGCTTTCGCTATGCGAATATGCAGTAGAATCAGATTTTTCATTGTAATTTTGCTCCGGTTCGTAAAAACAGCAAATTTAGTGTTGTTAGTTGAACGTAAGAGTAAAGAATAATGTTTTATACCGAAAATAAAATGCTTAACGACGTTGTTACCATTGAAAAGAAACATACAAATGCCGCTACAACCCTGTTCGACAGGGTTATCCGCGATCGCAAACCGAAATTTATTGTAACAATTTCGGGTGAAGTAGGCACTGGAAAATGTGAGATTGCTCATGAACTGGGCCGCCTTTTAATTGAAGCCGGTATAAGTGTGAAGATATTGCACCTCGACAATTATTATTATATATCGCCACTCGAACGCTTGGAGTGGCGCAAAAAAAACGGTCTTGAAAAAATCGGGTATGATGAGTACGACTGGGATACAGTGAATCATAATATTGATGATTTTCGCATGAATAAGAAGTCGGTGATGCCAATTGTGGATTTGTTTACACAACAGGTTGACCAGTTACACACCAATTTTAAAGACATTGAAGTGCTTATTATTGCTGGCTTATATTCAATCCGTATCAACCAGAGCGATTTACGTGTTTTTATTGAACTGACCTACGAAGACACCTGGGATGAACAGGAACTCACCCACAAGGAAGTGATGGATGATTTCAGATTAGAAGTACTGAAGCATGAACATAAAGCTGTACAATCGCTAAAACCACTTGCCGATTTTTACATAGATTTTGATACGGCGGGAGAGATTTTTCATTTGTAGATTCGGGTCCCAAATTTCAAATCCCAAGTCCCAAGTCCCAACACATAAGACCCAAATCCCTTAAAACAAGTGAGTAAAAAATATAAGTTCCCCGAATGGGCGCGCAACCAGGTAGTTTATGAAGTTAACCTCAGGCAATATACGCCTGGTGGCACTATTAAAGAGTTCAGGCAGCATTTGCCGCGGTTGAAGGAGCTTGGAGCCGGAATTCTTTGGTTCATGCCTTTGCAGCCCATCGGAATGCTTAACAGGAAAGGTACACTCGGAAGCTATTATTCCATAAGCAATTACTGTGAGCTGGATCCGGCTTACGGTTCAATGTCTGATTTTATTGAGCTTGTGGATGAGATTCATGCTATGGGAATGTATGTAATCCTCGACTGGGTTGCGAACCACACTGCATGGGATCATCACTGGGTTGATGAATTTCCGGCATTTTATCGCTGCAATGATATAGGCATGGTGCATCCGCCATTCCCTGATTGGGAGGATGTTATCGGGCTTGATTATGCCAACCCTGATCTGCGTTCGGAGATGATCACATCCATGATATTCTGGCTCAAAACTGCTGATATTGATGGATTTCGCTGTGATATGGCTCATCTTGTTCCCACAAATTTCTGGAACGAGGCAAAGGTTGCACTTGATGCTGTGAAACCTGTTTTTATGCTTGCCGAGGCCGAAGAACGCGAACTGGTTGCTGAAGCTTTTGACGTGCTTTACAACTGGAATATGATGCATGTTTTTAACGATATAGCACATGGAAAGTATTCAGCCGACGAAATCCGATGGCGGATTCCCTCCGAAATTACTGATTTTACGGAAGGTGCTGATAACCTTATGTTTATCAGCAACCACGATGAGAATTCGTGGAACGGGTCGGAAATAGAACGGCTTGGGCCTGCCCTTGAAGCCCTTGCTGTTCTGATATTTACAATTCCGGGTATGCCAATGCTGTACTCCGGTATGGAAGCAGGTAACAACCGAAGGCTTAGCTTTTTCGATAAAGATTGCATTGAATGGAAACCTGATAAGATTGCCGGACTTTACACTAAACTTGCAAATCTGCGTATGAGGAACCTGGCTATGTGGAGTTTGCAATCAAAAGGTGATTTTAAATTACTCACAACCGATCATGACGATAAAATTCTTTGTTTTAAACGCGAAAGCGGGCTTGACGAAATTCTGGTTGTTTTAAATCTGAGCGCAGAAAAGATAGACTTTAGCCTTACCGGACAAGGATACCAGGGCAGTTATAAAGATGTAATTACTGAAATGCATGTAATTATGGGCGATAGGCCATGTTTTGCACTTGAGCCATGGGGATTCAGGCTATTCGAAAAGTAATCGCTTTTTTTTACGGTTTATGCTGTAAAACTGCAATCATTTATTACTTTTGCAGTGTTCAATGCGGAAGTAGCTCAGTTGGTAGAGCATCAGCTTCCCAAGCTGAGGGTCGACGGTTCGAACCCGTTTTTCCGCTCCAAAATGTCATCAGTCGTTGATTGGTGACATTTTTTTTGTGCTGATTTAGAGTCTGTTTAAATTTTGTTCAATCTAAATTTACCCCCTCTGACTCCCCCTGATTTCAGGGGGAGAAAGTGCTAAGAAAGATTTTCTTTAATAGATAAAGTCTGAATCTAGCACAATTTGCCCCCTCCCTGAAATCAGGGAGGGTTGGGGTGGGTGCTTTTTGATAAATTTAAACAGTCTCTTAATATTTCAATAATCATTCGCAGGTTAAACTACCTTTGTTTCTGCAAATCGACAACATTACATATAATACCCGATATGATATCTAAAAACACGCAAACTGAGATTGATACATGCTATCTTTATCAAAAACTTGCTGAAAATGAATCTGATGCAACCATTGCGGATGTGTACAGGCAGATGAGTGATATCGAAAAAAGTCATGCTGAGGCTTTTGCCGCGCGCGAAAATATTAGTTTAGAGAACTTAATAAATCCTTCCTGGCGAGCTAAGACCTTAAACACCATCGGACGAATAATTGGTTACGATTATATTCTGGGTGTGTTGATGGATACCGAAAAAAGTTTATCGTCGAATATTATCTCCAACAAGAAAAAGAAGAACCTGGAAATAACCGGCTCCGAAACCAACCATGTTAAAATACTTCGTTCGATACTCGAAAAGGAGGAAAACGTTACCGGCAAGCAGCTCTCGAAATTTGAAAGCCGTCACCGATCGGTTGGCGGAAATGCAATACGGGCTGCAGTATTGGGTGGCAGCGATGGCTTGCTTTCCAACTTCAGCCTGGTGATGGGAATTGCCGGTGCTACTTCAGGAAACCAGGGTGTTTTGCTGGCCGGTATTGCAGGGTTATTGGCCGGAGCCCTATCGATGGCAATGGGTGAATGGATTTCGGTAATGAGTTCGAAGGAACTATACGAGAACCAGATGGATCTTGAAATGGATGAACTGCTTACCAATCCGGAAGGCGAAAAGAAAGAAATTACTTTAATATACATGGCAAAGGGAATTCCCGAAAGTCAGGCCCGTGAAATGGCATCAGAAATATTGAAGGATACTAACCAGGCTCATCAACTGCTGGTTGTAGAAGAGTTAGGCATTAATCCCGATGATTTGAAAGGCTCGGCTATGGAAGCCGCACTATACTCCTTTGTGCTTTTTGCAATAGGTGCCGTTATTCCAGTAATTCCGTTTATGTTTATCAGTGGAATAACTGCAATAGTGCTTAGCGTATGTTTAAGTGCGGTAGGATTGTTCTTAATTGGTGCTGCCATTACCTTGTTTACCGGGAAAAATGTATGGTTTTCGGGTTTCAGACAGGTGCTTTTTGGCCTGACAGCCGCAGCTATTACTTTCGGAATCGGTAAAATAATAGGAGTAGCAATAAGCTGATAAATCTGGTCTGATTCCATTGAAAGGAATTTGACTATTTGAACTAGTAGAACTATCAAAATAACTTCCTCAAAACTCTTTAGGGATTATAATTTAAATCACTTATTTGTTAAAAATCAATTAGCAAAATTATTCTTTGATAAATATATCGTCCCTACGGGACTATGTCATGAATAGATACCAACTTTTCTACCAATATATTGTCCCTACGGGACTGTCCCATAGATTATTTGTGCAAGCTAATAGCTATTGGTATATAGCAACATACAAGTCAGATTAAAGTTCTGCAGGGACGATATAGTATTACCCTTAGATGTATTAATTCCGTTCACGTCTTTAGATCGAATTGAGGAAGTTATTTTGAACGTTTCACTTAGCCTGAATAATTCACAAACGCAAAATGAGCCCCATAGAGTAGTCTGATTTCCGGACAACTTCTCCGGAAATCATCTTTGAGCAGCAATGATTTACTCATAATGTGGATTGGAGCCTACGGATTCTCCAAAAACCACTGTTGTTAACAAAAACTGCCAGGTTATTAACAATATACACCTGATCTGCGATGCAGGTTCAGGATTTTCAGGTTAGAAATAGTAGATGTAAGTGATTTGCCGGCTTCTTTAGCAACGCAGCAGCTCAAATTTTTGCAGGCAATTCGCTATCACGCTCAAATGCGGGAATTGCATAGGGAATTCAACCCTGATGCGTGTTTTCATTTCTTTGACATAAGCCGCAACTTTGATAAGGCGCAGTTGAATGGTTTTCATGGATGCCGTAGCATACTCAGTATTGGCCAATACTTCCGTTCGCAAGGTATGAATAAGAACGTAAGCAGCAGAATGCAGAAAAAGCCTGAATTGATTGGCTGCAAAACTGCTACACGACATTTTATCGGATTTCAGGTATGTCTTATGCTCTTTAATATAGAGTTCCATCTGTCCCCTGGCACAATAGGCATTTTCATAAAGGGCCTTCGTTCTGATAAATCCGATATCGGTAACGATATAACGGATGTTAAGCCCTTTGCTGCTTACTTCAACTTTTACAATAACACGTTGAGGCTTATGCCATGAACCTGCCGCATAATAAAAACTGTGGTAGCGTTTCACTGCAATTCCCGTTTGCTTGAACTGCTTTTTAGCTGATTCAATGGTAATATTGGCCAGGCTGTTCAATGTTTTGTTCCCGGTAAGCCCGGTCAAATAATGCACCTTGAGCTGGCTTTCTGTCCAGGCCATAAGTTCTTTACTGCAAAAATGACCGTCTCCGCGCACGATGATAATCGTGTTCTTCCATACTTGGCGAAGATGATTTATGATCCGTTGCAAGATAGAAAAAACATCTGCGGTTTTGCTCCTGCGCCCCGGTTTTAACAGAGTGGCTACTAATTTCCCACTAAATCCTTCATAGATATGTAATGGCATATAGCAATACTCACCATAATAGTCATTATATAAGGCTAATTGCTGGGCACCATGTGTATCGCTATTGGTATCATCACAATCCAATATAATTACAGCAGGGGCTTCTGGATAAGAGTTGATAAAGTTGTCCACGAAAGCTACACCCATTTTGTACAACGCTTTGCTTGCCGGGGCATTTTCAAATCGGCTCATTGTAGGCTGTGACGAAAGCGGCTTGCCTTGTTCAGGTGCTTTGCCAGAACATATTTTCAAAATAAGATCATCCCGCAGTGTATCACTATCATTGGCATCTTCGTATCCGGCAGCTATTTGAAATACCCGCTGAGTGAGCATAGAATCTACCGTATGCTGGATATATCCCGGATGCCTGGTATCGTCTACGCATTCGGTCAGAGCACTTAGGATTCCTATTTGGTTTTCAACTTCGCGTAATAAAAGTAAGCCTCCATCCGAGAAATAACCATTTCCTAAACTTTCCATAGTAGTTTATCCAGCCTTGAAGCTTGGAATATGGTGCTTCAGCAATTTGTTCTATTGTGCTTTCACTCCACATTTGGATTTTAAAACGGTTTATTTCTTCGACTATCCTCTTTTGCGAGCCACTACTGATTGACAAATCAAACATGTTATATATTATTCCTGTCTGATAATCTTTCGTTGGACGTGGTTGAAAACTAAACCCTAAAAAGTCAAATTGTACCCGTTCATGGGATTCTTTGCGTTTATAATCTCTGCAATAAACGATTTTCGTTTTCAACGGATGTAGTTCAAGTTGGCATTGGTTCATACGTTCGGCGATTTGCAAAAGTATTGCTTCTGCCTCCTGCTGCGTATGGCAATGCACGATAATGTCATCTGCTTAACGCTCAAAGCAAATTGTCGGGTGTTTCTGTGTTATCCACATATCAAAAGCATAGTGCAGAAATAGGTTTGCCAGTAATGGACTTATAACCCCTCCTTGCGGTGTGCCTCGTCCCTGTTTGCTTACTATGGTTCCATCCAACTTTTGTACTGGCATTTCCAGCCAGCGTTTGCAGTACATCTTCACCCATTTCTCTGCTACTACTTTGTTTAACGCTTTGAGCAAAAGGTCGTGGCTTATATTATCAAAGAAACCCTTAATATCCAAATCTATCACCCAATCGTATTGCTTTACGTTTATCCTTGCTTTTGTGAGTGCCTGATAGGCACTTTTCAAAGGTCGATATCCATAAGAATTTTTATGGAATAGATTGTCTATGGAGGTCTCCATATAATCTTTCACCACGGTTTGCGCAATCCTGTCTCCTACTGTTGGATTACCGAGTTTACGCATTTTACCGTCTTTCTTCGGTATTTCAACTTCACGTACCGCTGGTGGAAAATAGGTGCCTGAAGCTAATCGGTTCCATATCTTGTAGAGGTGGCCGCTTAGTTTCTTTTCAAAAATCCTTCATACTCAAATGATCAACGCCATAGGCTTTGCCTTTGGTTTTAACTTTCTGATAAGCCGCCCATACCATTTGTTTGCTTATTAGTATTGGCTTTGTTTGTGATTGTGTTTTGTCCATCTTAGTCTTTTCCCTTCTTAGGATTGTTAAAACTTTAAAACGTGAATAACCTAAGCCCTTCGCTCCATCTCCATTACAGAGACTTCATCACTACTACGACTTAGTCCGCAACTGTGTACTGCATTGGTACTTTCGGACTTACTGGGTT
>Ga0335397_10003927_pt1 | contig 19758 bp, 16 predicted proteins | sample MAT04_FD_205740 | JGI IMG/M metagenome (GOLD analysis project Ga0335397, IMG submission 205740) | Freshwater microbial communities from Lake Fryxell liftoff mats and glacier meltwater in Antarctica - MAT-04 (spades assembly) (version 2) ... | reverse complement strand
TTTTACCCTTCGACTCCGCTCAGGGTGCAAGCTGGCTGAGCGGAGTCGAAGACAGCGGGTAATTTGTTTGCCGGAAATCGCCTAACGTCCCGATCCGCCCCCTAAATCCCCCAATTCTGGGGGACTTCCGAGCCTTTCAAAGTCCCCCAGAATTGGGGGATTTAGGGGGCTAGAGAGCTAACGCATCCCATTGGGACTTTATTTCAATGCAGATCCCTTAAGGTAGATTTCTGACAACGATCAATCGGTAGGGGCGCAGCATTTGCACCAGAATCTAGGCTGGGTTGCCAAAATGTTGAGGCAAATGCCGTGCCCTTACAGCAGTTCGCAATGACCAGAAAGATGTCAAATGGGTTCTATAGAAGAATTTTGTCTACGCTCATAGATAAACCGAGTAAAGTCTAAAACTTCCTGGCGCGTATCCTGAGTCAAATGGGAAACCAGCGATTCAATCTGTTCTGCCACCGATATGGAGGTTTTAGTTTCTGCCTGCCAAACCACAATGAACTGATGCGGAGCCAGCGTTATCAGAGCTAACGTCTCTCCATCCAGATTGGTAAACTCTACTTCGTAAGCTTGATCCGAGAAGCACTCAACGATCGCCCCTCGCGTTCCCGCTTGTAGACCCTGCTCTGAGAGAGCAGTTAGCAACTCAACTCCATCAAATTGTGCTGGCTTAATCATCCCTACTTCCTCACATACAACGTCACTAATCGAGCAAAATCAGCACCTGGCTCTACAATCCATCCAGTCCGAACGATTGCTGTCTGTCCTTGTAATCCGGTAATCTCCAGATCCACTTGGTCCCGTTGCCCATGCTCATCCTCCCTCTTGGGAATCGCTTCTGCATCCAAAGCAAAAGATTGGATCTGTTGGAGCAACTTTTCATAGTTGTCTCTCGTGTAACCTAACGTGAGTTCGGGTTAAGACAACTTTAGAACTGCCAATTGGCTGAAACAGTGCAGACACGTTAGTGATTTTCTGAAATCTATAACGGTAGAATGCAGGTTTCAGCTTATCCCGAACTCACGTTAACCTAATTTTTTCTCAAACACTGTCGCTTTGCCTGCCCCAATTGGGTTGTCGGAGTTGAGCGCATACTCAGTCAACTTGCGCGGGTCAACTACAAGATTAACAAACACTTTACGGAACTGCATAATTGACTAACATTACTTCTATTTAGATTAAAGAAACTGGCTCAAAACTTCCGCCGTTGCCCGTCCTGTTTTTGCCCAACTAAACTGGCTAGCTCTGGCTAATCCGGCGGCTCTAAGTTGCGATCGCCCTTCATCATCCATCGCAATTTGCTGCATGGCATTAGCGATCGCATTTTTATCATAAGGATTCACCAAAATTGCAGCATCACCTGCTACTTCAGGTAACGACGATAGGTTAGAGGTAATAACGGGTGTGCCACAAGACATCGCTTCTAGGACAGGAAAGCCGAAACCTTCCCAAAGACTAGGGAAGACGAGGGCGATCGCTTGTCCGTATAGCAAAGGCAACTGATCGTAGGTGACGTAATCGAGGAATTGGACGCGATCGGTTAAACCGAGTTCTTGGATTTGGGTTTGCAGGAGGGGGGTGTAGCGGCGATCGCGGGAGCCAGCGATGAGAAGCTGATAGTCGGGGGGGAGAGTGGCGAGTGCTCCAATCACACGATGTAGGTTTTTGTAAGGATCGGGGCGACCGACATAGAAGAAATAGGGGCGACTCCTTGCGGGTATCTCGAAGCGCGCGCGGCGGGAGGTAGCGGTGGAGACGCGAAAATGCTGAGCGTTGTGGGCAAGGGGAATAGGAGTGATTTTTTGTGCCGAAATCTGGAAGAATTGGGTGATGTCTTGGGCGGTGGCGACAGAGTTACAAATGATGTGTTCGGCTTGTTCTAAAACTCGCGGAATATAGTGGCGAGCGTATTGAGTCAGGGGTGATTTCCAGTTGGGAAAGCGCAGTGGAATGAGATCGTGAACGACAACGATGGAGCGGCAGGCAGACCCTAAAGGGGCTTCGGGAATGGGGGAAAAGAGAAGGCGAGACTGGTGTTGTTTATAGATTTTGGGAAGCTGCAATTGCGTCCAAGCGAGGCGGCGAAAGTGCCCTGATTTGCCTTGATCTGGGGTAAGAGTGCTGGGAATGGAGTAGTGAAAATGCTGTTCTAAGCGGGGGAAATGATCAGGGGTTAATAAGGTGAGTCCAGATAGAGGAAGTTCTGGAATGAGGTTAAGAGCGTAGTTGGCAAGTCCTGTCGGCTTTTTGCCAATGAAGGATAGGTTGACGGCAAGATGGTTAAACTCAGGAGTCATGGGTAAATTTAGCGACAATTTTGCGGAAATTTCGCTTCAAGATGTCCACGTATAGGGGCTTAACATCCACTGAAGTATAGGCTACTTTGGAAAGTTCCGAATGGGTTGTGAAAATGACGAACAATCCATTGGCGAAAACGGGATGAAAGCCTTTAATCAGAAGTTGAATTAACGTAGAGAGAATGTGTTCAGTTTGGTCTTTTTGAAGAACAACCCATTGAATGTTTTGGGCTGCGATCGCTTCGTAAGACTCAATAGAATTGGGGAGTTTGACCTGGAATGACAGGGGCGCAACGATCGCATCTTTAGGGTGGAGATAGGTTTGTAAAAAGGTGATAGGTTCTTGCCAAAACTCGCGATCGAAAAGTTGTAGCGCAAGGGTGCGACCTCTTGTGGGTATCTCGGAGAGATCGTGCATCGTTACCGGAAAAACCTGCACTTCATTAACGGCAACTCCCACAGATCGAGTATCAGAGCTACGCAGGTCACGGAATGCAGCGACTCGATTGACTTGGAACGTTAATCGAGTAAAGGGTTGATCAAAGCTAGGCTGGCGGGCAGATTGAGGAATGGTTCCTTGAAATAATCGCGTCACTGGATCGCGATGGAGAGTCCGGAGGGGAATGACGGTATGGTTAACCGTTACAGTGAGGCTGTTGAGAATGTCGGGAGCAGTAGAATCGATGCAGATGACTCGAAATTCGAGGATAAGATCTTGATCGATGGCGATCGGTAGGTCTAGGGTTGATACGATGTCGGAACCTGTCCAACGATAGGTAAGTCCTTCGATGGGTTGTTCTCGGCGCTGCCAGCCGGAGCCGCGTAGCGTTTGGTCAAAGTTGTAGCGGTAGGTTTCGGTGGTCGGAATGTTTAAGTTGCGATACCGTTGTTCGTAATGCTTTTCTAGCTGAGTCGTTAATACTTCAGGTGATGGAGCGATGAATGGTGTAGAGATAGAATTAGGATAGCGCTGTTGCAAGTCTTTAACCATTTGAGTAAAGCGATCGCTAAAAATCTGACTAGCATAATCGTAAAGCTGTTGATCAAGTTGGGTATTTTCTTGAATGAGCTGAAGCGTTGCTGGCGGGATGCGATCGGCGTAGCGTTTTTTGTGAGAATTGCGATCGCCCTTAACGTGACTGGCGTTCTCTTTGCGGGTATTCATAATCGGTCGCCAGCCAAAAATGTAAGATAACAAAAATAGTGAATCTTGGAAGCGTTCTACTAACCCAGCAAAAGCGAAATGATCGAGGCTTTCCAAGGCAATTTCAAATACATCCTGCGCAGGGAGATGTTCAATGTCAAAGCGAGCGGCTTTGGCGATGTGATAGGTTTGGGTGTTTCGGCGTAAGTTGGCGATCGCAAAACTCTGCACAAACTCTTCTAACGTCATCTCTTTAACTTTGGCGTAGTCTGGATCTGTCGGCATCCTGCGAATGTATTCGTAATGAGAAATCAGTTGAGCAACAGGTTCGCGCAACATCGTGGCATGGATGAGCTGTTTTTGGGGTAATAGCGTTCTGAAGTCTACGTAAACTAGATGTCCTAGCAGCAGGCGATATTTAGGCAAGTCCTGTGGATTTACCTGTGCCATCATGTGACCTAGGGTTGCCGGACAGATTTCATCACTACAAAAATAATCGGCAACAACAGTCCGAAAGGTCATCCCAGCCGTTTTTGGAATGTGGACGTAGTAAAAAACGTCATTTTCTTTGAGGGTATATTGACTGGGAAATGCTTTCAAAAGGTTCACTCCTGCTTTTTGCTAATTCTGGGGGCGAACAATTTGTTTTACCCTAAACCTCAACTGCTCAATCAAGGGCTGAAAGGGCTTTATCCTTTGGCTGAGAAAATACTTGAATCCGTCGATATAGAGAGATTTAACGTGGGTTGCCGTGAAGGATATGGCAGGTAGTTGGCGATCGCGGCTAAAGACCACAAATACTTCATTGGCATAACCCGGACGGTATCGCTGCCGGAGCAGGTGGGTGAGAATTGCCCCTAGTTCTGATTTCATGCCTTTATGCAGAATTACCCAATCAAATGCAGTACTGTTTAACAACTTATGATCATAGTTACGAATGATGCCAGGCAGGGTACAGCGATCGGGAGAAACATGATCGGGGAACTGCTCCTGAAAAATGGTAGGAGCGAAGATTTGCTGTCCAGATTGTAGATGCTGTTGCACAAAGTCTACGGTTTCACTCCAAGGTTGAGATTTGAATAGGAATTCGGCTGTACCACCAAAATTACCAGGTTTGAGCGGGAAAGTTGCAATGGATGTGAATGCTAAACCAACGGAACGGGTATCGGGTTCATTTGGGTTGAGAGAATGGGGGGAAAGGGTGCGATTAATCTTAAAGGTGAGGTGGGTAAAGGGCGCGGTGAGCACAGAACGGGGAAGGGTGCCTTGTAAAATGGTAGTGGTGTCATAGTGGTAGAGAACGGAGAGGGCGACCCCTTGCGGGTATCTCAAAGAGTCCGCTTCTCCCTCCACTTTTAACGTCAGACTTTGCAACACATCTGCCGCCAAGACGTCGATAATACAAAACTCAATCTGCAAATCCTGATCGATCGCTAAAGGCAGGTCAAGTGTGGAAACGGTGTCGCCTGTCCAACGAAAAACGGTATCGGGAGAGGGAAATTCCCGGCGCTGCCATCCGCTGCCGCGTAGAGGTTGGCAGAAGTGGTAGGTGAGGGCAGGGGCAGGGGAAATTTGCAGTTCGTTGTAGCGATGTTCGGCGTGTTTTTCTAAAAGAGTGGCAAGGGAGGTCGTCTCTGATTCCGAGCCGTAGCGCTCAGTCAATGCCTCTTTCATTTGGGCGAAGCGAATATCAAAAATCTCCTGCGCATATTGATAAAGCACCTGGTCGAGCTGGGTTTGCTCTCGAATCACCGCTAAAGTTTGGGTGGATAGCTCGGCTTCGGTTTTGGGTTTTTTTGAAGCGTTTTCTTTTCGGCTGTTGAGAATAGGTTTCCAGCCAAAAATGTAGGACAGGAGGAAGAGGGAATCTTGAAACTTTTCTAAGATGCCAGCAAACGCAAACTGATCGAGGCTTTGCTTTGCCAGTTCTAGAGTTTCTTCGGGAGAAAGATCGTTGAGATTAAATTGGGCAACTTTGGCAACGCGATAGGTTTGCATATTTTTGCCAAATTTGCCTAAGGTAAGCTTTTCGGCAAATTCTTCTAAGCTGATGTCTTTAATCGAGTCGTAGCGTGGATCGGTGGGGGTGCGCCGAATGTAATCGTAGTGGGAGATGACGCGCGCGACGGGTTCTCGGAGGATGTTGACGTTAATTAATCGTTTGCCTGGAACTAATTTAGGTAGGTCGATAAATCCTAAGTGTCCTCGGAATAGGCGATATTGCTTGAGCTGTTCGAGCGGGATGCTGGCAATGTGTTCGTCGAGGGTGGCAGGGCAAATTTCGTGGCAGTGGAAATGGTCTTCCACAATGGTGCGGAACGTCATGCCTGCGGTTTTGGGGATGTGGGAGAAGTAGAGAACGTCTGCTTCTTTTAAGTGGTATTGGCTGGGAAAGGCTCTCATGACGCGGGGCTAGGGGAAGGGTGATTTGAGGGTTTAGCTGACTTTAATGTTTTGCTTGGCGATGCGTTTGAGACTGGTTTGAAGTTGGTTCCAGAAGCGATCAGGATTTTGCCAAAAATATTTGAGGCTGCCGATGTAGAGGGATTTGACGTGGGGAGATGTGTAAGCGGGCTCTTCGAGATACCCGCAAGGGGTCGCCATTAATTCTCCCTTTTGTATTTCTCCCTTTTGCATTTTTCCAAACACCACAAACACCTCATTGGCATACAGCGGCACCAAACCCATCCAGGCTAGTTTACCGAGAAGTGCGCCATTTTCCGACATCATGCCTTTGTGAAGAATCGCCCAATGAAATCCTCGCAGGTTGGGATTATAGTTGCGTAGGGCAGGCAAGGGCGAGGTGTAGGCGGGAATCTGTTGCGGAAAGCGAACCCGAAAAACGGTGGGGGCAAGAATTTGGTGATGGGGCTGGAGATGCTGTTGAACAAAGTTGGCGGTTTCTTGCCAGGGCGTGAACTCGAATAGGGCGGCGGCGGTTTTGCCTGTCTCGCCAGTATTAAAGGTTTGGATGGCGCTGAACGCTAAACCAACAGGACGGCGATCGGGATCGTGAGGGTTGAGATCTTGGGGGGAAATGGTGCGGTTGACTTGGAAGGTGAGGCGCGTAAAAGGCGCTTCGCTAATCAGAGCAGTGCGGGGAATAATGGCTTGAAATAGGGTAACGCCGTGATTGTAGAGAACGCCTAGAGGAATGGGGCGATCGTTGACTTGCAGGGTGAGACTTTGCAGAATGTCGGGGGCGATCGCATTAATCACGCAAAATTCGAGGGTGAGGTCTTGATCGATCGCCAAGGGCAAGTCTAGCGTTGAAGTGGTGCCGGGCCCTGTCCAGCGAAATGTGGGTTCGCTGCCTTCGCGCAGATGCCAGCCGGAGCCAGAGAGAGCTTGGTTGAAGTCGAAGTCAAGGTTGGCAGTGAGCGACCCTTGCGGTATCTGCGCAGCAGCGCGCGATTGTTCGGCATAGCGATCGCGGTAATGCTGCTCTAGTAAATCTGGCGTGGAGGATGCGATCGAGCCATAGCGCTCTTGCAAGGTTTGTACCATTTGGGCATGGCGGGCTGCAAAGAGTTCTTGGGCGTATTCGTAAAGTGCCAGGTCGAGAGAATTGCGGGTGGCGATCATCTCCAGCACTTCTGGCTCCAATTGCTCCTGCTTCAGGCGGCGGGGCGCCACCATCAAGTTCGAGTACTCCGCTAACGGATTCCAGCCAAACGTGTAGGACAATAGCGCCATTGAACCCTGAAAGCGTTCGACCAAGCCGAAACAGGCAAATTCTGCCAAATGTTGCTGTGCCACAGCTAACCAGGCTTCTGGCGCATCTTTGTACTGGCTGAGGGAGAGGTGGCGCGTTTGGGAATTTGCCATGCTGGGATTGTCCAGATCGCTGACGTACTCCATCAATGTCATTGTCTTGGCTTTGTAATGATTGGTGAGTGCCTCGGCGCGGGTGGGAATATTGCGCCGCATGAATTCATACCCAGAAATAACCCGTTCAATGGGGTGGCGAAGCATGGTGATATAAACGGGCTTTCCAGGCAATAAATCACCAATGTCATAGAAAAAATGTCCCCGAAATAGCTGATATTGGCTCAACTTTTCTCTAGGAATATCTACCAATTCGCTCCATACTTCAGCAGGGCAAATTTTGGATTGGTGAAACTTCGAGTTTAGTAACGAGGTCAGCGTGGTGCCTGCGGTTTTGGGGATGTGAATGAAGCATAATTGCTCATCTGAGGTGAGACGATGTTCCATAGAATAATTCATGAGGCTTACCGAACAACTTGTCCAAAGGGGCTGTCGGTGGCGGGGTTGCTTTTGGGGTTAACTTTGGATTTGGAACTGAGAGGCTGAATTGCATCTAAGCCTAAATCAACGCCGGAAGCTTTGGAGTATTTGACGGCAATTTCTCTGGGTTCGCCGATCATTTTAATGGCGTGGTTTTCAATCCACATGGCGCGATCGCACAATTCAATAATGCTGGCGATGGAATGGGTGACCAGGACAATGGTGACGCCGCTTTCTTTAAAGGTCAGCATCTTTTGTAAGCATTTTTGTTGAAACCGGATATCGCCGACGCCTAACACTTCGTCAATCAGTAAAATTTCGGGGTCAAGGTGAGCGACGACTGAAAAGCCTAAGCGGGCTAACATACCGCTGGAATAAACTCGGATAGGGCGATCGATAAATTCTCCCAACTCCGAAAATTCAATAATTTCCTCTAGCTTGCTTTGCACTTCGCGGCGGGTCAATCCCATTAAAATGCCGTTGAGCATGATGTTATCTCTGCCATCTAGCTCTGGGTGAAATCCGGCTCCTAGTGCCAGTAATGGCGAAACTCTGCCTTTAACAACGACTTTTCCTTTATTGGGTTTTAGCACACCTGCAATTAGCCCCAGAGTCGTGCTTTTGCCTGCGCCATTGTTGCCAACAATCCCAAAATTTTCGCCTTCACTAATGGCAAAAGAAATATCTCGAAGCGCCTCAAACTGGTCTTCCTGGAACGATCGCAAACTCTTCGGGAAATTAAAGAGAACGTTTTTAATCCCTCTAACGTGACGATAAAAGGGATAGGACTTACTGACGTTGCTGAAACTAATAATCGGATCGTTCATATCACTTCTGCGAACTTCCAAGAAAGCTTTCGATAAACCCAATAGCTGATCACCAAAAATAGCATGGCGTAGGTGACGCTTACCAAGATGTGTTCAGGGTTGATTGTGCCCTCCATGAGCAACTCTCGCCAGCTCGACACCAAGTAGAAAAACGGGTTGAGCACCAAGTATTTTGTAAACTGCTCAGGAATTTCGCGCTTAGTATAAATGACGGGCGTAAAGTAAAAAATAAAGTTCATCAGAATGCCCGTTAACCGCTCTAAATCTCTAAAGAAAAGATTGATTGACGCCAAAATTAACGAAATTCCGTAGGTCAACGCCAACTGAATGAGCAGCAGCAGGGGGATACCATAAATCCAAGACACATGGAGAGGCAGCTTATACAACAAAATAAACAGCACAATCACGGGCAGAGACATCACGAAATGAATCAAATGATTCAATGTCGTGCAAAGGGGAATGAGCGCAGTGGGAAAGCTGACTTTTTTAATAATGGAAGCATTACTAATAAACATGTTGGGCGCTGCCCCCACCGAGTTGCTAATCCATTGCCAGGGAAATAGCCCGCAAATGACCACTACGACGTAGTTCTCAATCTGCACCTTGAGGATGACGCTAAACGCGAAGTAATAGACAAAGGCGGCAGCCAAAGGATTGGCGATCGACCAAAGGTAGCCCAATAGCTTGTTGCCATACCGCACCTTCAGCTCTTTTTGAACCAGCACCGTGACCAAATCACGATAGTTTTCCCAGTCTCGGTGCTGGCTGAGATGCCTGACTTTTTTAATTCCTCTGACCAGTTTGCCGCTTACACTCACAGTTTTACTCCTACACACCACCCGCACTCTTCGAGATACCCGCAAGGGGTCGCCCCAGAATTCCCTCAATTAATAAAAGTACTAATTGACGCTTCCAGTTGCCAGAATATTATCTACCTTGTAACATCTTCTAGCCTTAATGATTTCTGGCTCATGCTTCCAAACCAACGCTTTCAACTATGCCCCAAAGCACGATAATACTCTACTCCTCTAACCCGATGCAAAATCCTCTCGGTCAGCCTAATGTTGTAGACGACATCGGTTCTATCCCGTTCCTGTGTCACCCTTCACCCAGGAGTGGGGAATGAAAACCGCAGTCATTCATGAATGGCTGGTAACCTATGCAGGCTCGGAGCGCGTTGTAGAACAGATGCTAGCGCTCTATCCAGAAGCTGATTTGTTCAGCTTGGTAGAATTTTTGCCAGATGAACTGAAGTACTTTATCAATCATAAGTCTGTCCAAACGTCTTTCATTCAGAAACTACCCTTCGCCAACCCCAAATTCCGGCAATATCTGCCGTTGATGCCGCTGGCGATCGAGCAATTTGACCTTTCGGCTTACGATCTCGTTCTTTCCAGCAACCACGCCGTTGCCAAGGGCGTCATTACTCACCCCGATCAACTGCACATTTGCTACGTCCATACGCCCATTCGCTACGCTTGGGACTTGCAACAGGAATACTTGAAGGGGGCGCAGCTCAATCGGGGAATTCGCTCCTTTTTTGTGCAAGTAGTGCTGCATTATCTGCGGCTGTGGGATTTTGCTAGTGCTAGCCGGGTAGATCACTTTGTGGCGAACTCTCACTTTGTGGCTCGACGAATTTGGAAAACCTATCGGCGATCGGCACAGGTGATTTATCCGCCAGTGGCTGTCGATCGCTTCCAACCCAAAATCCAGCGAGAGGAGTTTTATTTCATCTTGTCCCGATTTGTTCCCTACAAGCGTGTTGATCTGGTGGTTGAAGCATTTACGCGCTTAGGCTTGCCACTGGTTGTCATTGGCGATGGCGCTAACTGGAAACAGGTAAAAGCCCTGGCTGGAGCGAATGTTCAGCTTTTGGGGCACCAACCGGATGCGATCGTCGTCGACTATATGCAGCGCTGCAAGGCCTTTGTGTTTGCGGCGGCTGAAGACTTTGGGATTGCCCCCGTAGAAGCCCAAGCCGCAGGAGCGCCCGTGATTGCTTATGCAAAAGGAGGCGTTACGGAGACCGTAATTCCAGATAAAACGGGTGTATTTTTCCTTGAGCAGACTGTGGAGAGCCTCGTTGATGCGGTGCTGCGGTTCGAGTCGAAGGCTAACACCTTCGATGTTGAACTAATGCGCCAGAATGCCGAGCGATTTTCTCCAGAGAATTTTCGGCGGCAGTTCTCCGCGTTTATCGATGAAAAAACGTCGGATTTTATACGCGAAAAAGGTACGTAATTTACTAAATTTATGGGTAGTTTGTTCTGTGATAAGGCTTTGTGCTGCTTCTTTTCATACTGCCTATAGGTTTGAAACGTCACCGGATGGCATAGAGTATTAGCGTGAGGAGAAACGATTTGCAATGCAACTTAACCGAACGTTACAGCCTGCGCTTTCCGCATTAACGGTGTCTACTCGATCATGGCCCACGCTGGCTATTACCCTCGCCACCGATTTTACGGCGTTGAGTCTGGCGGCAATGATGAGCGTCTATGTTCGCCTGTACTTAGAAGGACAATTTCATCCTTCTCTTTATTGGCAGCTTTACCCTGTACTGATCTTGTTTGTCGTGGCCTATGCCAGTGGCGGACTATACCCTGGTGTGGCAATTAGTCCGGTTGATGAGCTGCGATGGATTAGCTTATCGACCACGCTGATTTATCTGGCATTGGGGGCAACGGTATTTTTGCGGCGGGAGGGCGAGGTCTATTCCCGTGGCGTGTTTGTGATGGCATGGATGCTATCAATTGTGCTGGTGTTGCTGGGTCGAGCGTTAATGCGATCGCTCTTTGCCCACAAGCGTTGGTGGGGTTACCCCGTCATGGTGTTAGGCGCTGGAGTCACGGGCGAAATGGTGATTCGCACCCTCAAAAATCGCCCTAGTGTCGGGCTAAAACCCGTCTTAATTTTAGATGACGACCCCAACAAGCATGGCTACATCTGTGGAATTCCCGTTGTGGGCGGCGTGGCGTTAGCGCCATCTTTAGCCAAGTCGCGCCATATTCCTTACGCCATTATTGCCATGCCGGGGGTGCCCCGTGAGCGCATGTTGCAGATTTTAGAGCGCTATGGCAGCACCTTCGCCCATCTGCTAATTATTCCAGACCTATTTGATTTTTCTAGCCTTTGGGTGTCAGCCAAAGACATGGGCGGCATTCTGGGTCTGCAAGTGCGGCAACGGCTGCTGCTGCCGGGGCCTCGGTTTGCCAAATTTTCCATTGATCTATTGTTGACTCTCTTGGGCGGCGTGGTTCTGTTGCCAATGGTAGGAATCATTGCTCTGCTGATTAAGATAGATTCTCCAGGACCAATTTTCTACGGGCAAACTCGGATTGGGCAAGGCGGCGAACGATTTACCGCCTGGAAGTTTCGTTCGATGGTGCGCAATGCTGACCAAGCGCTGCAAGATTATCTCGATCGCCATCCCGAACTTCAAGAATCGTGGGTCAAAGACCATAAGCTCCGCGAAGATCCACGGATAACCCGGATTGGGCGTTTCTTGCGGCGCACTAGCCTGGATGAACTGCCCCAACTCTGGAACGTTTTGCGCGGGGAAATGAGCCTGGTCGGGCCTCGCCCGATTGTGGATGAGGAAATCGATCGCTATGGCGATAAGTTCGCCCTGTACACCCGCGTTATTCCTGGTATCACTGGGTTATGGCAAGTCTCGGGACGCAACAACATTACTTACCAAGATCGGGTGAATTTAGATGCCTACTACGTCCGAAATTGGTCGGTATGGCTTGATCTATATATTTTGATGCGGACGATTTTGGTCGTCATCACTGGAGAAGGAGCGTACTAGCAAGGATGCATCCGAAATCCAAAGTCTGGCAGCTCTTTCGCCTCAGCTTCGTCACCCTCCCCTATTTGTTTTACGTCAGCTTTATAGGATTGTTTGCGGTCATGCTGATCGATCGCTTCCGGTTTGGGCGAGTCGCCCTCGATCCGCTAACCCGCAACAGTTTAGCCATCATTGGCGGACTACTGATTTTGAGCTGTTGCTTTGCTGAGAATCGCCCCGAGGCTTTGCTTCAGCTTGCTAATTTTTTGCCATTCTTCCTATTTTTCTCTGTCCTTCCTTATGTGCTAAACGGGACACAGCGCATGGGACAGTTGGCGCTGGATATAGTGATTGCGGCAATTCCGCTAAATTTGCTGGCTTTGGGTGAGTATATGCTTAAATCTCCCTTTATCCCGCGTGTGATTCGGCGGATGACCTGGGTGCGATCGCTCCGCAACGCGCCCCATAAAGGTCGAGCAATGGTGATGTTTACCCATCCTAATTCGCTAGCAAACTATTTGGTGTTAATTTTGGGGCTAGGGCTGGGGTTGATTTTGTATGATGCCCATCGAAGTCCGAATCGAGGTCTGGAGCTGCCAAAATATGGCAAAGTTCAAAAAGTTTTGCTCTATGCCGGAACCTTTTTAACGCTAGTCGGCATTTTTTGTTCAGGGTCACGCAATGGCTTGGTGGTGGCAGTGATTCAAATTATTTTGTTTTGCTTTTGCATTAAGACTAATCGCAAAATTCTGTTGACAGGTCTGGTGAGTTTGTTAGGGCTGCTTGCCGGATCTGCTTGGTTAGGTGTGGGACGGCGATCGCTCGACATTATGAACTGGGCCGATGACCCTCGCCCTAGAGTGTGGAGCATTGCCTGGGATTTAATTAAAGAACGACCGGGTTTTGGCTGGGGATTGGGCAACTACAAGTTTGAGTTTCTGCCTCGACTGCTGACCCAATATCCCTCCTGCCTGGTGGAACGTACTTACAAAGTCATTCCTTCTAACTGTGCTGATGTCACCCATCCGCATAATTTTTGGCTATTGCTCAGCTCTGAGGCGGGAATTATGGTTATGCTAGGGTTTAGCCTCTGGGTTGGCTATATCTGCTTTGGGGGAGTTTGCTGTGTGATGAGGGACAAGCTGAGCCAAGGGGCGCGATCGGTTTTGTTGGCTTATCTTTTTGCCTTCTTGGGCTGTGTCACTTTTGCCATGCTAGATGTGACGTTTTACGATGTGCGGCTGAATGCTACAAATTGGGTACTTTTAGCAGGGATATATTCAGCGACGCAGGAATGGAAAGAAGGATAGTTATGCGTTTAAGCCGCAGTTCCTTTACCAACCCATCCTCTCAGAATTCAGAATGGAGCGGGATATGAGCCAAACGTTCCTGGGTCAAACGAACGGGTCTATTTTGATAATCGCTCAGGATTTTCAGCCACAGATTGCTTCCATCACTTGGGCGATTTTCTGCCGTTGCTCTGCATCATACCCCCAGCGCTCTAGAAAATTTTGATATTCTCCTACTCCGGTTTCTGCGCTGGCTTGGAGTTGGGCTGCTTTTTGTGCTATTTCAGGCATCTGGACATGCTCAATAAAGTCAGCCGTTCGTCGCTGTACCCGCTCTGAGCCTTGCGCCATGGCTTCATTGGCATTGCGACGATGGGCGATCGCCATTCCGGTTGACATTGCCAAGTTTTTGACCAACAGCTCAGAGACAATAGCAGGAGAGGTCTGAAGTGCTTGGATCACTGCGTCACAAGGCTGATCAACAAAGGGGCGATCGTCGGTGAGGTAGGTGACGAAAAAGCCTCTAGCGCCGTTATCAGTACTGACAAGGGTAGTAATGGCGGCTTGAATCTCTGAACCTGATAATCCTTGCTCTAGTTGGGTAAGCAGGCTTTGTGTGCGGGCGATCGCCTGCTCGAAGGTAATGACTTCAGTCATAGTTTTTAAGCAAATTGAGAATACAGTTTATATATGATGCTTGTAATACCCGTGATAATAGCGTACTGAATTTTCCTCAAAAATTGGGATTGTGCTGATAGTCCCAACATTGTTCGTCGTGCCAAGCACGATCAGTTTTTTCGCAGGTCGCTTGATCTTGAAGCCAGGGAATGAGGGTGGGATAGGTTTGCGATAATGAGAGGGATGAGTCTAGTATCGGCAATAAAACATAGCTCCAAAGCCCAAACCCTATCAGCCCAAGCGTGAGGCTGAGTAAGCCGATATTAATAATCCGAAGTTTATGGCGGGGACGAGAGGAGATCAAAAGCTATTTCCTTTCACTAAGTTTTTATGTTCTATACTTACATACTTTTGGTATAAAATAAGTTAAATTCAGATGAATTTACTTAAGAAACAGTAAAAAATTGATAGAAATTTGATAGATACAAAAATGACGAAAAGATGAAATACGCCTGTACCATAGACAGTTATGGCGATCATTTCCTCAAAACCCGCTCCCGAACCTCAGCCCCACGACGATCCGCCGTCAGTGCATGTTGTTTCGCAGAAACCGCAAGGGGCACCGCGTCAACCGGCTGAGCCGGATATTTTGCAGGGTGAGGTAACTCCTGATGAATCTGGCAGGCAGGAAGATAGCCTTCGCCCCCAAAAGCTTTCAGACTATGTGGGGCAGAAGGCACTGAAAGAAGTTCTCATGATTGCGATTCAGGCAGCAAAATCCCGTAAAGAGACGTTGGATCACCTGCTGCTGTACGGACCGCCTGGATTAGGTAAAACCACCATGTCGCTGATTTTGGCGGCAGAAATGGAGGTAGGGTGCAAAATTACGAGCGCTCCAGCCTTAGAGCGTCCGAGGGACATTGTCGGGCTATTGGTCAATTTGCAGGCAGGAGATGTTCTATTTATTGACGAAATTCATCGATTGCCGAGGATGACAGAGGAAATTTTGTATCCGGCAATGGAAGATTATCGGCTAGATATTACGATCGGTAAGGGGCAGGGCACCAGGACGCGGAGTATTCCCTTGCAGCGGTTCACGTTGGTGGGCGCCACGACGCGAGTGGGGGCGCTGAGTTCGCCATTGCGCGATCGCTTCGGTTTAGTGCAACGCCTGCGCTTCTATGAAATTGATGAGCTAACTGAAATTGTGCTGCGGACGGCGGAGATTTTAAATACGCCCATTCAGCAAGATGGGGCAGAGGAGATTGCCAGGCGATCGCGCGGAACGCCTCGAATTGCTAATCGGCTGCTGCGCCGGGTCAGAGATTTTGTGGAAGTGAAAGCGGTAGGGCAGAGCATTAATGGGGCGATCGCATCAGAGGCGCTAGAGCTATTTAACGTTGATCCGTGTGGGCTGGATTGGACAGATCGGCGGTTGTTGTCGTTCATGATTGAGCAATTTGGCGGGCGTCCGGTCGGGTTGGATACGCTGGCGGCGGCAACGGGGGAGGATGCTCAGACCATTGAGGAGGTATATGAACCTTATTTGTTGCAAATAGGATATTTGCAACGAACACCGAGGGGAAGGATTGCGACGCCAGCGGCTTGGCGACATTTAGGATATGAACCTCCTGAGAACCAGTTGCTCATGTTTTGAGACTAATTTGAGAGGATGTCTAAAAAGTATCGCCAATCATCTGTAGGGGCGTGGCATTCGGACGACAATTTTTCGGTGTGTCCAAGAACTTTTTGACCGAATGCCACGCCCTTACGCTCGGATGTCACATCTGCGACTTTTCAGACATCCACTGAGACTAAGTGATTCATTGAGAAACGCCTTTCTAAAAAATGGTTCAAGGCGAACTTCTTTTCTACCCTGAAGTTGTTACAACTACTTCAATCTAAAAAGTACTCCATAGGGGGTGGTCGATTTGTCAAATGATTGTTATCTTTTGTCATATGAGAGAGGCAAAGATTACTTCTGGGTATTCTTAGCGACAACCCTAAGAGGATGTTTGAAAAGTCTGATCAAGCACCTCAATTCTGGAGATCCCCCTAAATCCCCCTTAAGAAAGGGGGACTTTGGGTTCCGAAGCCCCCTTTCTTAAGGGGGGCTGGGGGGATCGAGCGTAAAAGTCTCGTGATTTGCTACTTTTCAAACATCCTCTAAAACGACACCGATGTAATTTTGTCTGTCTCAACTGTTTTGTTACTTCACCACTTTGGAGTTAGATCATGGACGAATCTATTGCGTTATCACTTGAACAGCAGTTTAGTTTACGTTCGTTTGAAACCCAAGTCGATCGAATGAGTCATGAACAAGCTCAAGACTTCCTTGTGAAGCTCTATGAGCAAATGATGTTGCGAGAAACGATGTACAAGCACTTCCTGAAGCACGAATGGGGGCTTGAACCGCAACCTCGGTTCGACTAGCCTGCGTCGCAGTGGGCGACCTCCCTCTCTCGCTTTGTTCCTGATGGGAAAGGAGCTAGGGATGTTGGGGCGCTAGCTCTGCGCAACATGACAAAAAATACTGTTTTCAGGATAGCGTGGCTATCAGATTCAAGAGTGATAGGGTTAGGAGAAAGATATTGACCTGCACTGGATGGATATTTAGCGATGTTTCAACGCCTTTTAGTTTGCACAGATTTGTCAGATGGCTTACATCGTCTCATTCACTTCGTGCCTAGTTTGGCAGCAGGAGGCGTAAAGCAAATTACTTTTTTACATATCATCCCTATTTTGGCAGATCGCGAAATTCCTCGCGTTGATGAGCGGAAGTTAGCTGCTGCGCGCGATCGCCTCACTCCACCGCCTTGCGAGGGCATAGATATTCAAGTCGAAGTGAAATGGGGAAAGCCCATTGACCATATCCTCGACACCGCCAAAGATCATCAGTCAGACCTAATCATGGTGGGTACACCCACCCGCAGCCTACTCACCGAAAAGCTCATGGGTAGTACCACGATGGGGCTGTGTCAAAGAATTACAGCGCCACTGATGATTTTGCGTCCGCAGTTATTGGGGGCATATACTAGCGAAGAGCTAGACCTACGCTGTCGGCATTTATTTCGCCACCTGTTAATTCCTTATGACGGCACTAAAACAGCAGAATATTTATTAGGACAAGTCAAGCAAAAAGCTCAAGGTCGTCCTGATGATTCGTTGGCGGAATGTCGGTTGTGTTGGGTTTATCAAACTTCTGGACGACGCAACCTGCCCAAGGTCGAATTCTCAGAAGCTTCTAAAGCAAAGCTGGCGGCTGCACGGGAAGAATTGGCGGTGCTAGATTTGCAAGTTACCACCGAAGTTTTAGAAGGAACTGCAATCCAGGAAATCTTGATGACGGCGCAAGAGCATGACGTCAGCGCGATCGCCATTTCATCGGGCAGTCTGGGCAAGCTCATTGAGATTTCTTCTCCCAGCTTTGCAGGCGAAATCTTACGAAGAAGCTGGCATCCCGTCATTTACTTCCCACCTGCTCAAGGCTAGGCATTGGTTCACGAGATTAATGTAAGCTATCGTCGCTCCTGCCATAGATGCCTTCAAGCTTCATCAGAATTTTGGGCTTCATGGTTTCTAGGGCTGCCTTTAAGTGATCTTTACTAACATCTGGAACAGGCTGAGATTGAGTCGAAATACTGCCGATATTAGCCCAGTCGCACAACAGTTTGCATTGCCCTGGAGCAATAGATGCAGTTTGCACATTAATGCAACGCCCTGGCGTTTCTTGAGGGAAAAGTAGCAGATTATATTTGCCAGCAGTGCCCAGCAGCATTGTCATTTGTCTGCCTAGGGTTGTTTTTAAGTCTAAGTAACAGGGCAGCCACCGAGGACCATGATCTCGGTTGTAAAGCACCGTCAGCCATAACATCATGGGGTGAGGGGCTTCCATAAATAAAAACTGGTTGTAGCGAGTGCAAACCATGCGTTTTTCAATTTCGGCTTTGGGCAGCATGACCCAAACGGTTGCCAGGCTGACGTTTTGTGAAGAAAGAGTTTTGGGAAATACGATCCCGGCGATCGGCATATTTTTGGGCCAAGCCACAAGCCGAAAGACCTCATCGGCAGACAGGATATCTGACCCCTGGGGCTGAGAAACGATCGCTTCTTCTACCACTTCTGAAGTGGATTTGATGAGCAATTTGCGGTCTAGAGAAGCTTCGATACGACGGGCAACTTCTCGACCTGCGCCATAGCGTTCTTCTAGCGGTTTAAGTGCCTCCAGGATTTGTGCCACATTTTGGGGGCGATCGCTCGACGCTTTTGCCAAGCAAGCCACTACCAAATCTTCCAACAGCTTAGGCACCTTAGCCTTTGAGTTTGCAGCTTCAAACGACTTAGGCTGATGAAAATGATGAACTTTATACCAGCCACCAAAAGACTGTGTGCTGGCGAGTAGGGGCATCACTCCTGTCAGCATTTGAAACATCATAATGCCGAGACTATAAATGTCAGAGCGGGCATCTAGCTCGTGCCCTTCCATTTGCTCAGGCGATGCATACGCCAGCGTACCCATAAAACAACCAGTCTGACTAATTTCAGACTGAAGAATCTTAGCAATGCCAAAGTCCAAAATCTTAACCAGTTCGCCCAGGCTGTCATCCTGGCTAACCAAAATATTGCTGGGCTTGATGTCTCGATGAACAATGGGATAGGTCATGCCATCTAGTTTGATGCCTTGGTGAGCGCATTGCAGACCCAAGCAAATTTGGCGAGTTAAATTCAAAAAACGAGGTAGTAAGAGCGCTTGGCGTTTAATGACCCCAGTTAAACTTTCGCCTTTCAAATACTCCATGACATAAAACGGAATGCCGTCTTCGTCTACGCCGTAGTCCATTACCCGGACAATGTGCATACTGCGCTGCCCCAACTGGGCGCAGGTTTTTGCCTCTTGCTCGAAGCGGGTGAGCATCCCCCGCGTTAGCAGAGTTTGCGAAAGAAACTTGACAGCAACAGGGACGTCACCCAAGACGTCATCATTGGCTTCGTAGACGCGACCCATTGATCCTTGTCCCAGTAGCCTGGTTAGTTTGTAGCGGTCACGCAACGTGCGACCCAGATTATAGTCTGTCGTCATCATGCAAGTTTGAACAACCCCAAAGCTGTCACGGTTGGAACGTCGGACTGATTGGTGGCTCAGTAAAGTGGCAAACTGAATAGTAAAAATGAACCGCAGTGCCTGTCTACTCTACGTCGAACTACTTGAAAGAGTTAGCCGTTGCCACAAACGGTTTCTCTATTAGGTAGAGAGTGCCCAAATGCAAGATATTGAAATCATTATGCCAACTTCCTAATAGCTGTTCCTAGGGGCGTATCCAGAGGTTAGGGGAGTATTATTGTCTGGGGAACGGTTGATTTAGAACAAAGCGAACAGAGAAAAAAGGACAGGCGATAATAGTCCTGTCCCATAACAAATGTAGTGATTATGATACATTCTCTTGAACAGCTTTGCCTCAATCAACCAGAATGGGAACAGCAGTGTGAACAATTTAAGAATGCCGAACGACTCACAGCCTTGGTTTGGATCGCATTGCAA
>Ga0335397_10003920_pt1 | contig 19773 bp, 16 predicted proteins | sample MAT04_FD_205740 | JGI IMG/M metagenome (GOLD analysis project Ga0335397, IMG submission 205740) | Freshwater microbial communities from Lake Fryxell liftoff mats and glacier meltwater in Antarctica - MAT-04 (spades assembly) (version 2) ... | reverse complement strand
CCGGGGAGGAGAACCGGCCACCAACCAAAGTTTCAGCCCTCCACAGACGCAACCACGCCAGAGGCAATATGGGAGGCAACAGGGCTCTCGACCACTTGGCGGTTACTTCGAATTTCCAGGGGCTTTCCCGAATACCGTCCACCTTGGGCGCTGATCAGCGATCAAGGCGGGAATGTCACTGGAAATCCTTATTCAGAACCGTGAACTCGCGGACAGCCCAAAACAAATAGGTAGTTCTTAATTAGATTTTGGGCGCCAAAGCGGTAGACCGAACCCGAATCAGATTCCGGGCGCCACCGCGGCAGACCAAACCCGAATCAGATTCCGGCGCCAACGCGGCAGCCCGAACCAAAATTCGATTTTGGGCGCCAATGCGGTAGGCCGCCACTTCGATACGAACCCTCGAAAGGATTGCGGTGCCGCAGGCCTCCGCCTAAGCAGTAGCCCCGAGGATCTTCTTGAGTTCCTCTTCCTGAACCGGGTCAAGCACCGCCAGGATGTCATCGCCGATTTTCAGCTCGGAGTCAGCGTTCGGGACGAAACCGACTCCATCACGCAGGATGGAAATGAGGAGGGTACGGTCCGGAGTATCGATCTCCCCCACCTTCATGCCGACGATCGGTGAGTTCTCGTTGAGGCGGAACTCGATGATCTCGATCTTCTCTTCTTCGAGGTCGAGCAGGTGGACCAGGTTCTGGTGCGGCACTTCGTGCCCCAGCAGCCTCAGGATCAGGTCGGTGGAAGAAACCACCGGTTTGATGCCGAGCAGGTCGAAATGCGGGCGGTTACTGGGGTTGTTGACGCGGGCGATGATGCGCGGCACGCCGTACTTCTCTTTGGCGACCTGACAGATCAGGATGTTGTCTTCGTCATCTCCGGTCACAGCCACGACCATCTCGGCCCGTTCGATGCCGGCTCGCTCGAGAACCCAGAGTTCAGAGGCATCGCCGTAATGAACATTGTGCTCAAGCTTCTGTTCAACCGCCAGATACCGACTGCGTGAATTCTCGACGAGGGTCACTTCGTGGCCCTGGAGCAGCAGTTCGCGGGTCAGGTTCACACCGACCTTGCCGGCGCCGACGACGATCAGATACATCAGCTGTCCCCTCCGCTGCCGGAATCCTGAGCAGCGAATCCGGCGCGTAGCCGCTCACCGAGCATTTCGGTCGCCACCCGGGTCGGGCAAACGATGTCGAGCCCCTGTTCCGTGTACCACTCGGCCCGCAGCGGATCCAGGATCCGGGCGATCACCGTTTCGACGTTGTATCGCCGCTGGGCGATCTGCGAGATCACGATGTTGGTGTTATCGCCGTTGGTGGCCGCCACGAAAGAATCGGCCTTTTCGATGCCGGCCATCTCAAGCGCTTCAACCTCCAGCGCGGTACCGACCGTGAACAGGCCGCCTGCTTCTTCCCAATCACAGTCCATGCCAACTTCGAGCCGGGCGTGAGATTCAGGATCCTCGTCGAGGCAGGAAACCGTGTGACCTTCCTTGAGCATCGACTGGGCCAGACTTGAGCCGACCCTGCCGCAACCGACTATCAGAACGAACATCGGCCCATACTACGCAAAGATCCGCATCAGTCGGCCGGGGGCGCCGTGAGCAGCACCCGTACCGGAGAACGCTTCAGCACATAGGCGGTGATCGGGCCGATCTCAGCCGGCCGGGACTCACCGACACCACCCAGATTGCCGCCGCCGCGGATCGAACTGGGAGGTTCCGCGCCGAGGACGATCGCGTCAGCTTCCCAGCGGCGCGCAGCAAACACAATTCCGGTGCCGACCTTCCGCACCCGCAGGATCTCCACGTGGACTTCAACATCTTCGTATTCGGAAGCGACATCACGGGCCCGCTCGACGGCACGCACCGCCTCCATCTCAACATCCTCGGGCAGCGAATCGTCGAGCGCCAGTGAAAGCGGAACCGGAATCAGGTAGATGATGGTCAGGATCGCCCCGGAATCAACCTGTTCCGGGTCTTCCTCGGCCGCCAGGCGCCCGGCGGTGCTGACGATGTCGTCATCGAGCTTGGTACCGAAGATCGGAACGATGATGCGATGAAACTCGACCGAGATCCGTGGGCGGGTGAGTGCCCGGGCATCGACCGTCACCTGTTTGGTCAAGCTCACGTTTTCGAAGTACTTCCGGTAGATGACGTAAGCGACCAGACCGAAAGTCAACCAGGCGAGACCGACCCAACGGGCCGAATCATGGAGGACCAGCACCGAACCGAGCGCCAGGGTTCCCATGAGCGCACCGAGCACCGCCGGCAGCGGCGTGTCAGCTCCGCGGATACGGATCGACATCGGCACCACGAACGGGCGTTCCGCGTCCGGCTCCGAGCGCCGCAACTTGATGATCGAGAGGTGCGCGATGGTGATCGCCAGGGTCGCGCCGAAGGCATAGACCCCGGCCAGCATCTCGACATCGCCAATCAGAGCGAGCACGAGAACAACAAGGGCACAACCGATGATCGCTTTGTACGGAGTCTCGTATCGGCGTCCCAGCTGGCCGAGCCAGCTGGGGATCTGCCGGTTGACTGCAAGCGCGTAGGTGTGCCTGGAAACACCCAACATCGCCGTGTTTGCTGCCCAGATCAGGGTTGGTGCGGCGATCAGCGCAACCAGCCAGCGCATAACGTTCGAAAGCCATTCAGGGTCGAAAGCTGACACGACTCCCAACACCGGGGCTTCGATGAAAGTACTGCCAAGCTCGGTTTCCGGCCCGGACGGCCCGGCAACCACCGGAACCGCCATCAGGGCGATCGCTGCCATGCCGGCGTAAAGCAGCGGAACGAGCCACATTGCCCCGGTCACGACCCGGCCGAACTGCTTAGGGTTCAGGTCCATATCCGGGGCGAGGTTGGCCACTGCCTCGATTCCGGCGTAGGCCAGCATCGCCAGGACCGCGGAATAGATGACATCGTCAACCCCGGGACTGGTGAAAAGGTCGATGTTCTGGGTGAGCAGCTCGGGGTTCATCACCACCAGCACGCCAACACCGACCACCAGCAGCTGGAGCAACAGGTCGGCCGCAGCAAGGAAGATCAGGAACCTGGGGCGACGTCTGGCCGGCACATCGAGTCCGTTCATCACGGTGATGTAGAGGACGACGGCGCCAACGATCACCGCGCCCCAGATGGTGCCTTTGGTGTCGCCGGTGATCGGTGCCAGGTAATGCGGAACCGAGATCACCGCCAGAGCAATCACGATCAGATAGTCGAGCAGGATCACCCAGCCGGCGATGAACGCGATCAGCTCGTTGAAGGCATGCCGGGCGAACGAAGACGACCCGCCGCGCTCGCGCAGCATCGTGCTGCCTTCGAGGTAGGTGAACATGGTGATCACGAACAGCAGGCCCACGACCAGGAAGATCAGCGGCGTCAGGCCCAATCCCCTTTTGGCGACTACCCCCAGCGCAAAGTAGATCGAGAAACCGACCGCCGAATAGGTGACGATCAGCAGCCAGAGCGCACCGGAGTGCTCGCGGTCCTTGCCGGGCATCTTCATGAGCCACCACCGCCGATGCTCGACTGGAGCCGCCAGCGTGCGATCCCGATGCCGACGAAAGCCAGGCCGATCAGGACCCCGACCGAGATCGGACCGCCGCCGTTGACCAGCGTTATACCGAAGATGACCAGGCCGATCACGACAAAGAAAACGGAGATCGCCTTGACCGAACGGTCATAGAACCTGTCGGCTTTCAATCGCCCGTTCCTTCCGATACGACAATTACCCGGCAGGGCCGCTCACGCAGAACCGTCTGGAGGGTCTTGCCATATAGCGGCACCCCTTCACGGGTACGCAGGCCAACGATGATCGCCTCGGCCTTGGAAGCTTTGGCCTGCCGGGCGAGGAAGTAACCCTCCTGCCCCGGCCGGACCCGCTCCACCCTGCCGCTGACCCGCATGCCGGCGATCAGTTTGGCCTGCTCGATTTTCCCCTGGGCCTCTTTCTCCTCTTCCCTCATCGAACTTTCGAGCGGAAGGTGCCTGGGCACGGTCAACAGGGCGGTGATGTGGATGCCACGGCGTCGATCGGAGGTGAGGCGGGCCGCCGTCGCCATCAGCTCCTCGGAAAATGGCTGGTCGGCGGCGAATGCCACCACGATGCTCCGGTACTCGAGCTCTTCCACCCCGAGCGGTTCCGGCAACAGGACCTTGACCGTTTTCGAAAGCGGCAGTCGCTGGTGGCGGCGGTATCCGTAATAGACCGCGGCGCCGATCACCATCCAGGCGATTCCGACCGCGAGGGTCGAAGGGTTGAGCGCCATGACGACGAGCCAGGCAAGGAAAGTTCCGGTGCCTCCGATCAGGGCCGTGATCGGCACGAGAACCCCGCGCAGCCGGATGTTTCCGCTCGGCTTCCACTCACGCTCGGCGTCGGGGAACTTCTGTCGAAGTCGGATGACGGCAGCATGGGCGATCGTGAATGAGAGCATCGCCCCGAACGAATAGAGCGTCGCCAGAAATTCGGCCTGACCGGGAAGCAGGGTGATGATCGCAAGTACGGCAAAGAGCATGATCGCGATGTACGGCGTGCGGTAGGTCGGATGGATCTGCCGGACGATCTCGGGCAGCTGCCGGTACTGGCCCATCGAATAGCTCAGCCGCGAAACACCGATCAGGGCGGCGTTGGTCGCGATGATCAGGATGACCGCCGCCAGCACACCGACGTAGATGCGCAGGGCACTGGTCAAACCTTGCCCCAGCCCCAGATTCTCGACGATTCCGAGGATTGGGTCGTCGGCGTATTTGGTGCCGAGCTCGGTCACGTAGTTGCCGGCCGAGTTCATTTCCACCGGCATCGCCGAGAGTGCAACGATCGGGATCAGCAGGTAAAGCGCCATGACCGCAATGACTACGAGGCCCACTCCCTGGGGCACCGAACGGGCGACGTCACGCGCCTCTTCCGACATGTTCGAGATCGTCTCGATCCCCGTGTAAGCGATCATGCCGACCGCGATGCCGAGTGCAAAATTGGACCAACTCGGCGCGACGCCCAGGTGGATATTGCTGATCAGGACATCGGGCGAGAGCACAAGGAACATGCCGATCGCAACCAGAATGATCTGGGTTGCCAGGTCGGCAACGGCGAGGATCGTGTTCAGCTTGGCCGACTCCTGGCCCCCGCGAATGTTCAGCCAGGCAAGTAAGGCGATGAGGACGGCGCCACCGATGATGTCGCCCGGAGAGTGGCTCAGGGCGGGCCAGAAAACAGCCAGATAGTGGGGCACGAAATAGGCGGATATCGCGACCGTGATCGTGTAGTTCAACATCTGGCCCCAGGCGGCAATGAAGCTGACCAGCTCGTTGAACGCGTGCCGGGCGAAGCTGGCGGACCCGCCGGCTTCGGGATACATCACCGTGGCTTCGGCATAGGTGGCCGCCGTGCAGATGAAGATGATGCCGGCGATGAGGAACGCGATCGGCGTCAAGCCAAGGGCAAAAGCCGCCGTGACACCCAGGGCATAGTAGATCGACGAGCCAACGTTTCCATAGCCGGCCGAGAACAGGGCGCTGGCCCCGTAGACGCGGCTCAGGCTCTGATCGCGAGGTATGCGTTCAGCCAAGACGACCTGCCGGGTTCAGCCTGTAATCCACCGCGGCGACTCTACTCCGCTTGACGGAGCGAAGCTGACGCGCCGTTACCCGGTTTCGAACCGATCAGGAAGGGAAAGTCTCAGGAAGTTCACCAGGCCCACTGGAGCTCAAGGGAAATGGCTCCCGGAGTGGATTCAGTCACCCTGAACCTCACCGGCATCGCCGCTTTCATTTCGGTGATGAGATCGGTCCCGGGAGACACATCGAGGGTGAACATCGCCCAATCGCCTTCACGCTTGACTCCGGTCACCTGCCGAACGCCGGGAAGGTTCCTCAATGTCGTCTCGGCCACAGCGGCCATCGCGAGTTCCGGCAGGGGTGAGACCGTCACGGTCATGACCATGCTGTCGTCAACCTCGGGAGCAGGGCTGAAGGGATCCGGCGCTTTCCCCGCGCTGGCCCGCCCCGAAGAGACCGGGCCGAGGGCTTCAACCGCTGCAACCAGGGCAGATACTTTCTCGCCGAGTGCCTGAAGCTCACCGGTAACTGCGGCGGCAGAAGTCCTCAGGGTCTCAATCTGGCCCTGGGTCAAGTCAGCATGGGAAGCATCCGTAGATGCTGTCGTATCGAGAGGTTCCGCCTCCGGTTGAACGCTCATGTTCTCCATCTTAGTTGAGCCAGAGCGATTCGCACATCCCAACCGCGGTAATCAGCTCAGGGTGAGTAGACCTGGGCGGAAATCACGCACCAGTTCTGGTCCGGGTCAGGGTCGTTCACCTTCCAGCGCGACGAAACCAGGACACGCTGGCCGCTGTTCAGCTGGAGGAAAAGCATGCCGTTGTTGGGGAGGTTGGCCCCGATCGGACCGTCTTTCTGCGTGACCAGGAAGTCGTCCGAGCCTTCACGCCTGATGATCTTGCCACCGGAGGGAGTGTCGATGGTCAGGCGGCGGGTTCCCGTGGGGCCGGCTTCGCAGACTGCGGTCACGTCTCCGAGTCCCGGGAAGTTCACCGTGCTGGTGGTGTTCGTCCCGGTGGCGTTGCGCTCGCGGCGCCAGACGATCTGGACCGAGCGGGCCAGCGGCTTCTCTTCGGATTCGGTCTGGGTACGGAAGGTCGCTTCGACGTGGCAGCGGGAGCTCTTCGGGTTGTTGAAATCCCATTCCCAGTCGAGATCAAGCGTGGTCGGCGGCGCCAGGGCAACTCCGCCCGGGCCTTCGATCGGACCGCGGTCAGAGATGATCCCCTGGAACTCACCCGTGGAGTACTTCTCGGGCGGACCGAACTTGTTGAATCCTTCGCGGAAATCCGGTCCCGTGCCATTGGCGTACTTGGCTTCGCGCAGGGCCTTCTCGCTGAAGGTGCCCCAGTTCTTGTAAGTCCAGTTCATCATCGCCGCTTCACGACCGCCGTTCGACGGGTAGAAACGGATCCACTGCTGGTCGGGGGTGCAGACGATTTCTCCGTAACCGATCCCCGGCGCCACGAATCCGCCGGCTTCGCGGCCCTTGGAATCGCCACCCTTCCAGTCGACGACAACCTTCTGGATCTGTTCGCCGGTGGTTTCGACCGGTTTCGCTCCACCGCCGCCGCTGACGAACTTCACGGTCGAAGCAGTGCGGCGCCAGGCGCCATCATTCTGGAGCTGCCCGTTGAGGATCACTGTGTAGGTCCCGGGCGAAAGCTGGTTGCTGATCGGCAACTCGGCAACGATCTGGTTGCGTCCGAGGTCGGCGATTACCTGCTCGGCCACGGTCGCGCCGTTGCTGTTCTTGAGGGTCACGCGGACCCGGCCGACTTCGATCCGGCGGATCGGACCAAGTGCGAACCTGACCGAGCCGATGTTGTCACCAACGCGGGTGCTGAACGGAAGCGCTTTGACCGGCAGGGTCGGCTTCTTGAAGACCCACTTGTTCTTCTTGGTCGAGGAATTCGAGCAGCCACCCTTGCGAGCGATCACGTCAACGCGGTACTTGCCGCCACCGATCTCACGAACCGTCTTCAGACGGACGATTGACGTTCTGCCACCGGCAAGGCGCCCGGTTATACGGCCCTTGGCGTAAACCTTGCCGCCTTTCACCACCTTGACCCGGGCGCTGTAAACCTGCCCGTTGGGGCGTACGTAGACCCAGGCCTGGGCCTTTTCGAGCAGTTGAGTCGGGTCATGTGAGCTGAGCTTGGCCGAAAGCGGCAGCTTCTTGCAGCTGTTGCCCGCAGCAGATGCCGGCGCAGCAGCAAACGTCAAGGCCAGAACGCTGGCGATGGTCAAAGAAACGGCGAGGGAAATCTTGCGAGTCACTTGGTACATGATGGCACTACCTTCTAAACCCCGCGTCAAAGGTTAAGTCGCGGTCCTGCCGGGCTCTTTGCCCAACAGGCTGCCGATTGTCGGCTATTCACCCACGGCGGTATCGCCCGTGGTGCCGGTGGTTCCGGACTTGTTTGTGCTCCCAGCCGAAGCTGGCGTGTTATAGAAAATGACATCCGGTTCAGAGGTTCCGTTGAGCCAGCTCTGCTCGGTGTCCCGGGTTTCGTCGGGAAGTGGCACCAGAGCAGCCGTTTCGGCGAGTGCCTGCGAACGGGCGAGGCTTTCGGTCAGGAAGTCGTTGATGTCCGAATCTTTCATGTTCTTGTAGTTCACAGTCAGCAGCAGCTGGCGGGAAAGCGGGTAGGTCGCATTGGTCACAGTCGCCTGTGACGGGAAGATGCATTCCGGCTTGCGGAAGTCGTTGCTGGTGCTGATCTCCATCGGCCGCAGCTGCTCTTCGAAAGCTTCGTAGTAGGAGAAACGGAAAAGTCCGAGGGTGCCGCGGATCGCTTCGATGCGTCGAAGCGCATCGCGGTTCTGCCTGACGTAGCGCTTCGAAGGCTTGACGTCAGCCCTGAGGCCTTTCAGGTTCGCTTTCGCCTTGTCGAGGATGCGCTGATCACGCGCCTTGTCTGCCGCGTTGCGGCCGTCCTTGATCCCCTTGGCCTTCTCGGCCCTGGCATCACGAACCGCGCGCTTGGCATCGGCGATCGATGCGATGACATTGTCGAGGACGTCCTGGGAGATCGGGAAGTCCTCGGCCGCCAGGAAATCCTTGTTGGTCCCGACAACGGCGCGGCGCACGCCGGCGTCAGTCGGGAAGGCCTGGTAGTCACCACGGAAAGAAAGCAGCGTCGGCTCAGTGTCGCCGAGCACGTACTGGCCGAAGAAACCGAAAACATTGGAATCTTCGTCCGGACCTGCAACCTGAAGCCGCGGTGCAGCCGCGTCGAGGGTCACGTCATGGTCGTAGCCGACCTCTGACCAGCTGTTGATCGGAGAGCCCGCGCGGAACATGTTGCGGACCTCGTCAAAACTGATGCAGTCGACACCGACGTCGGTTTCGTTCTTGATTGCGAGCACTGCAGCGTCTGAAGCAACCTGGAACTGGACCGGCTGAATTCCGCGCGCAATGCACTTGCGATACTCGGCGGGTGAAATCGGCCGTGCAGAATCGACCAGGTCGACGTTGCCGCGGCAGAATTCGGCGAATGCGGACTGCTCGTTGCCACCAACTTCGGTGATGCTGGCGGTGCCACCGTTGCGGTCGTAAGAATCAATCAGAAGCTGAGTGAGGGAGCCCTGAGCTTTTCCGGCAATGGTGATCTGGCCTTCGGTGCGAGGAGTCGCTCTGGCCGCCTGCTGCTGGGTTCCACCCTGTTGCGGTTCCTTGAAGGCGGCACCGACACCCGAAGTCCCGGCGCCCTCCGGGGCGTCGCTGGATTCGATTCCGCAACCCGTAACCACCACGAGCATGGCTCCGGCAGCGAGGATAGAAGCGAGTTTTTTCCTGAAATCAGTCATTTCTACTGTCCCGAGTCCGTAGTGCCGGTCGAGGTTTCATCGACAGTCGCCCCGCCCGGTCCTTCGAGGTTCACCTGGCCGAGTGGCGGGTCCTGGTAGAGCTGGGGCAGCGAGATGACTTCGAAGTCATCAAGGGTCAGCCAATCCAGTTCGGAGCCACTGATGACCCGCTGAGATGTTCCGCGGGGCGTGTAGAGGGTCGGCACAGCGGCGCGGTCGACGACGATCGCTCCGTATTTGCGCAGGGCGACGAGGATTGATTCTGCCGAGCGTCCCCGGGCACCCTTGAGGTTGACGTTCCGCTGATCCGCGGTCACGTTGCTCCTCAGTCGGATCCGGGCGCCGGCCGGCAGTGAGTTCTGGTTGCCGTTGCCGTCGGTCACCGATGCGGGCTGTACGAAATTACGACGAGCCAGTCCGGGCACGGCGATGGCCAGGGCGTGGTTGATCCGGCCCTGCGAAGCCTCTTCGGCGCCAATCACACCGGCAAACAGCGGCAGGCCGGATCCTCGGGCGCCAACTGCCCGGTTCGCATCGACCGAGATCGGGTTGGAGAAGCCGGGACCATCGAGGGTCCACGCCTTGGCGTACTGGTAAGAAATCGAGTTGTCGGACTGGCGACGGGCTCGCCAGAAGTCGTATCCAATGCCGGCTTCCGAATCGATCACACTGAGCCAGCCGTCATACCTGGGGTCAGGTGTTGTATTTGCGGGGATCGGCAGTGAGTCAGGAACCGACGGGTTATCCGACGAACACTTCTGCTGACGGCAGACGAACTGGGTGACCTCGGAGCCGTTTCCCCCGGCTTCGACGATCAGCGGTGCCCAGGCTTCGGTGTTGACATGAAGGCCATCGGTCACCTTTCGGATGATCGTCTGCAGGCCGTCCTGTCCTGGAATTTCTCGTGCGGCCTTGCGTTCAGTGGCCAGGTCAAGCATCCGTGAAGAGTTCGGATCGACTGAAAGACCGTCGATCTCCGTGTTCCAGGGACTGTTCGAAGCGAAAACGCGGCCGCCAGCGACAACCGAAGAGTCGCTTTGCGAGTTGCTGACGCTGTTCGATGTTTCGGCAGATGTCTGACCAGCTGTGCCCTGAGCGGTCTTCGACTTCCTGGTGTTCGTGTCGCTGCCGTTCGAAGAGCTGTTGCTGTCCGAATTGTTGCTGTCACCGCAGGCGGCAATTCCGACGCTGAGCCCTGCGACCAGAGAGAAGATGACCAGCCACCGGGCTGAGTTAGTGGTGGTTCTCATCATTCACCTTTCAGGGCTGGAGCAGAAGATGATCCTGAGCCACCACTCGTTGACGGACTTGTGGGGCTGGTTGCGGGGGTTCCGCCTCCGCCCGTAGCCGGAGAGTCGGTGGTCGGACTCGACTGCGGGGTACCCTGCGTGGCCGGAACCGAGGAATCAGGTGTGTCCTGGTTGATCGTCGGTGGCGACTCGGGCGTGACCGGGCGCGGCGTGCTCTGCGGCACGTTGTTGGCGTTGTTCTGATTCTGCTCGTCAATGCTCGGTGGCTTCACGTCGGCAACTTCGACCAGCACGTAACGCGCCGTGCGGAAGATCGGCGTGAAACCGGATTCGCCACCGGACACGGCAAGCGGCCACTGCTTGCGCAGCTGGTCACCGGCACGGCTGACGGTGATCAGCATGTAGTCAACGTTGCCGAACGGATCGTCCTTGACTGTTTCCCAGTTACCTTCGCCCTGGTCAGCGCGATCGTAGAAGAGTTTCGGGCGGCCGGACAGGATCATCGGGCCGTAGCTGAAGTTCTCGTCCACAAGGATCTGATCCTTGTTCTGAGGCAGAGCCTTGATGTAGTTGGCCATCGCAAGTTCGGGATCGATGCCGACCGTGAAGCCGCCGAGTGAAGACGTACCTTCCTGGCTGTCGCGATTCTCGATGTAGCGGGTGAAAGCCTGGGCCTGATTCTGGTAGTCGTAATCCTTCATCGCATTCCAGCCCAGTGGTAAGGCTGCAACCAGGCCGATGATCATGATTATTCCGACACCTATCCGCATGCCATCGACGGCAGCGAAAATGTATGCGGCCCCGGCAATAGCCAGCAGGGCCAGCGGGAGTCCAACGGAAAGCGTCATCAGCTGGGCTTCGTCCGCAACGATCGTGCGGATGAACGGCACGGCAAGCGCGAGGATCGCCAGGAAGAAGAGTCCCCATGCCAGCGAATCCCCCTTCAGGATGCCGACCAGCAGCAGCATGATCAGGGTGGCAAACCCAAGCGGAGCAACGCCGAGAACAACCTGGAACAGGTCGCCAAGCGCATCAAGTGGTGAAGAAGTGACTGCCTGGAGCACGCCGGTGGTATTGACCTGGATGAAGCCGGTCTGGGCCGTGAGCCAGCCGAAAGGGCTGCCGATTATGACCCAGTTGAGCAGGATCCAGACCAGAAGGGCGTAGACAACCGGGGTCAGGAAAAGAAGCAGTGAAGAGCGCACCCGGTCACGGCCGGAACCGGCACCGATCGCCATGATCGTGATCGCAAATCCGACTGCCCAGAGGGCGTAGCCGTAATCGACCATTACCGCGAAACCCATGCCGATACCGGCACCAACGATGTAGCGGGTCTCACCACTCAATTTCCAGGAAATGACCGAAAGCAGGCTGATCGCGGCGAACAGCATGCCGAAGACCACCGGCTCGCCGTTTCCGGCGTAGTACACGAACATCGGGTTGAGGCCGAAAAGCAGCAGCATGACGACGCGGATGCCAATAGCCATCTCACACCGACGCAGAACCGAGTTGAGGGTCGCCATCAGAACGCCAGCCGCCAGAGCGGACGCAACAGGTAAGGCGATAAGCGAGGTTGCGAGCGGTTTTACGATGGTGAGAGGCAGGAACATGATCGAACCGAGTGGAGCAACACCGAGGCCGATCGCGGCCAGCTTCGGCGGCGAATTCCACCAGACCATGTAAGCGTCGTTCACCCCGCGGAGTCCGTTGAAGGAGACGATTCTGCCGTCGGTGACCACGAAATAGCCGACGACCCCGTAAATCACGGCGAAGAACAGGAAAACAAGCCAGCCTTCGAAGCCGGCTTTCGGAGCTCCGCCACGGACAGGTGTGGGTTCCTGGTGATCGATGATCCGCTGGTCGGTGGCAATCACGCTGTCGTCGTAAGAGCCGGTAGAGATCGGCTGGGCGGTTCGATCCCGGCGGACCGCTTCGTCCAGCTCAGCCTGGGTCGTGGTGCGTTCGATGGCCATCAGTTAGTCACCCTGCGGGGCGTGCCGCCCGCGGTTGCGCCCGGGCCGCTTGAACCAAGGTCCACCCCGTGCTCCGTCTTCTCCCAGTAGAACGGGTTGGTGAAGAGCTGAATGAAACCCTTCCAGGCGGCAATTGACATCAGCCCCCAGTAGAAAGGCAGGAAAAGGGCGTATGCGGCAAGGCCATCATCACCACGTCGCACCGCGGCGGCCATGCCGAGGTACATGAAGACGAAGTTGCCGAGGAAAAGCTGCGCCGCCGCCAGGTAATAGACCCAACCGGGGAAAAGTTCCTGGATGAATCCGGCCTGAGTCAGCGCGAACAGGGTCGTCAGTGCCCAGAAGATCGGGTTGATCAGGAAGATGAAAGTTCCGCCAATCAGCAGCTGGAACGAAACGAAGCCCTTGAAACCGACGTTGGACAACAGACGGAACGGGTTGCGCATATAGACCAGCCAAGTCTGAATGTAACCCTTGATCCAGCGCGAACGCTGGCGGATCCAGCTTCCGATCTCGGTATTCGCCTCTTCGTAAGTTGTTGAATCCATCATCGTGGTCCGGTAGCCGGCCTGATGCAGGCGTACGCCGAGGTCGGCATCTTCGGTCACGTTGTAGGGATCCCAGCCACCGACTTCGACCAGCTGGTCAAGCTTGATGTGGTTCGAGGTGCCACCCAGCGGGATCGGGTCCTTGCGGGCATCGAGACCCGGCAGGACCAGGTCGAAGAGCATCGCGTATTCGATCGAGAACCAGCGGGTCAGGAAGTTGGTCTGCTGGTTGAAGAAGTTAAGCTTGGACTGGATGCAGACGATCGACTCGTCGACGTTCTCGAACATCAGGACGGCCTTCTTCAGCTGCTGCGGGTCGGGGCGATCCTCGGCGTCGTAGATGACGACGTATTTGCCCTTGGCGCCCAGGAGTCCGTAGTTGCATGCCTTCGGCTTGGTCTGTGGAGCGGAATCCGGGACGATGATCGGCCGGAAGTGCGGCGGAAGGTCGAGCGCCATGATCGCCGCGATCGTCTCTTCGTCTTCTTCCTCACAGAGCAGGCGAACATCGAGCTTGGTTTTCGGATAGTCGAGTGAGTTGATGCCGTCGACCAGGTACGGAATAACTGCTGCTTCACGGAAGAGCGGGATCAGGATCGTGTAGACGGGCAGGTTTCTTTCGTCCATCGCCGCAAGTGCCTCCGGCGTGGCGTCGAGCAGATATCGATGTTCAAGCGCCGAGAATCCTGCAATCAGCTTGTAGAGCGAAGTAAGCGTGTAGAAGATGCTGGCCAGGGCGAAGATGACGATCAACGTCTCGCGGAGCTTCCAGATCAGGAAAACGATCAGGACGATCGCAAGGATTCCGAGGAAAACCTTCTGGGCACCGTTCAGAACCATATGCGCCGAGCTGTCCGGGAAACGTTCACGAAGGTTCGAGCGCGCGGTGTTCGTGTATTCCTCGCTGTGGACGCGGCGCAGAAGTTCATCGACTTCGTTTCGTGGGGCGAGGAACTGCTGGATCTCCAGTTTCGTGTACTGGCGGATCTCACGCTCAGCGTCCTCGCTCATGGCGTCGGAAACTGCGAGGAATACGTTGCGGTCGTCAATCGCGATCGGCACCACGTGGAGCCGACGCGCAACCGGCTCCGGGAACACGTCACGCGGGGCCTGGGAAGCGTCGAACTGCGAAAGATCGATGGTCGGCAGGTGCATCTGCTCGGAAAGAACCCTGAGCAGGGCCCGTTCTTCCAGTGCACCTCCGTGGACAAGCACTTCGCCGATTCGCCCACCGGTTCGCTGCTGCTCAGCCACTGCTTCGCCCAGCTGCTCTTCCGTGACCAGTCCGCGGCCAGCGAGTTTCTCACCCAGGCGCGGGGGGATGGCGAGCCCGTGGCTGACCAGATCTTCGGCGGTGAACGTCGCACCGCTACCGGAAATCATGTCGCCGTTGCCACTGCCCGCGAAAAGACGGTCGATCGCACTGTTGATCTCCGACCAGTCGGCGATTACCCACTTGGGTTCGTAGTCAGTCGCCTTACGAACCGCCGCGGCGGCGGCTTCATCGTCGTCCGTAGTGGCAACCATGGTGAGGTAACCGTCGCCATATTCCACCGGAATCATGTGGTGGACGCGGCAAACCTCGAGCGGGAGGAGGTGCGCAACAGCCGGGGTCAGGGTGACCATGCGTTCGGACGCACCATCAACCTGGTCTCTCACAAGAAGCCTCTGGGCTGCTCCCGCGACCATCAGATCAGTGCCCTCTGCCTTGCGTTTTCACGATCGACCGCATCGGCAGCCTGCTGCCGCTCGAGGTCGCGATCCTTTTCTTCGTCGGATTTCTTGCGGTCCCGCTTGCGGTCACTGATGACCATGGCAACAATGCCTGCGAGAAAGATGAAGAACGGGATGATCAGGAAGACACCGAAGAGCAGCGCGAACAGGATCAGGATCCCGATCACGAAGAACAGAGCCCCGAAAGCCCCGCCTCCCCCGTTTCCATTTCCATTTCCGTTTTCGTTACTCACGAAGTTTCGTGGCCGGCCACGCCGCCCGTGCGATTGGCCCCAGGCTGGGCCATCGCGATTGTGAACGAACCATTGTCGGAATCGGTCACATCAAAAGCAACCGGAAGCTTCCGGCGAAGTGAAGAGATGATTGAAACGCCGTCATCTACCCGCGCGTCGATGATCGCGGAGTTTCCGCGAAGTTCGCGCAACTTGGAATGCTCGACCCCTTCGGTTTCTGAAAGGGCCTGTTCAACCACCCGGGCCAGGCTGAGGTCGTTCAGCGGCTGAATGATCACGCTGACGTCCCGTTCCGTCGGGTGCTGAAAGCTGGTGAAGGCATCGTCATCATCGACCGGAAGGGAATTGGCAACCGGTGGAGAAAAGGCAGGCGCCGGTGTTGGACGGCCAGAACCATTGCGCAATTCAAGCGCATCAAGACGGCTGCTCATCTCCGCGCGGAGCAACTTGATCTCTTTGAGGATTTCTTTTGATCGGTCTTTTGACAAGGGCCTGTTTTGTGTTGAGACTAAAGTTGAGCCGCAGGGTAATGAATCTGGTCCCCCGATGGATCAAACATTCACTGCGAAGTGCAGCACTATAGGTGAAGGGCAGGACGATCGTCAAGCCGCAGGGAATAAACCGTTCAGTGTGGGGTATGTCGGAGAAGCACACCCGTTACGAGAGCATCTCTCACTACCGCGCCAGCATCATGCGGTTCGGCCTCCCGTATGTGATCGTCACCGCACTGGCCTTCGCGGCATCGCTTCTGGGAAGGGACGATCCCGAGTGGGTGACCTACGCCTTCGGCTGGGGGATTGCCCTTATCGCGCTGGCCGCCGCCTTCTACCGTCCCTACCTCTGGATGCTTGCGCCATTCGGTGCCCTCGCCGGGGCGCTGCTGATTCGTGAGGCCACCGAGGGACTGGACTCGGGACTGGGGCCGCTGCTCCTGATTCCGGCTATCTCGGTCGCGGTCTACGGATCCCGGCGGATGCTTTACGCGATGATCGCGACAATCGCGGCGATCGTCATCGCGATCGAAGTCCTGATCAGCGAAGGACCCGGGATCAGCCAGGGCTGGCGGCAGGACGCGATTCTCGTGGTGCTCGCCACAGTCCTCGCAATCGCCATCCAGGATCTGGTCACCAGAATGCGTGAGGAACGAGCCCTGGCGGCCTTCCGCGGGGAGCAGATCGAGCACCTGAACAGCGTCACGAAAGCAATCGCAACCAGCGCGAACGGCGGCCAGGCGCTCTGCACCGCCACCATCGAAGTGACCGAAGCTGCGGGAGTCGCGCTTTTCCGGCTTGCCGGCGACAATCAGCTGGAACTGATTGCCTGGAAGAACGGGCGTTCGGAAATACTCCGGCAGATCGCCTCAGGATCGGCGCTGACGCCGCGGGCCGTGGTCAACTCCGGGCAGCGTCAGCTCCTGACCGAGGCCGATGACGAAATGAACCTCCAGCGGATGGCCTGGGAGAGCGTCACCGTTGGCTCGGTGGTGTGGCAGCCGGTAGAGCAGGAAGGCAAAACCATTGGACTGCTTGCGCTCGCTTACGAACCCGGCTGGCAGGGGGATGAAGACAGCGTCCTGCCGATCGACCTGCTGGCGGCGGAAGCGGCGATCGCGATCCAGCGCCACCAGTTGACCGAGCAGCTCGAGCAGCTCGCGACCACTGACCCCCTTACGAACGTTGACAACCGGCGCGGCTGGGACAAAGTAATGGCCACCTCGATCGCCCGGGCAGAGCGTCTCGAACAGCCGCTCTGCCTTGCGCTTCTGGACCTGGACCGGTTCAAGGAGTTCAACGACGAACACGGACATCCCGCCGGTGACCAACTGCTCGAAGAGTGTGCCCGGGCATGGCGTGCACTCATGCGGACCGATGATCACATCGCCCGGTACGGCGGTGACGAGTTCATCGTCACCCTGCCGAACACGGACCTCGCCCAGGCGACGGAAGTGATCGACCGTCTCCGGAGCGCCACACCGTCAGGAGAAACCTGCTCAGCCGGGATCGCCGAATGGACCGAAGGCGAAACCGAACAGGATCTGGTCAAACGGGCAGACCTGGCCCTCTATTCGGCCAAGGACAACGGCCGTGACCTGACCGTCGCGGCAGAGACGGGCCGATAGCAGCGGGACCTTCGGGCCAGCTCAGAGTTCGACGGGCATCGGCGCGGCGATGAAGTTCCCCTGGACGAAGTCGACGCCCCAGCCCCTGACCATCTCGAATCCTGCTTCGTCAGAAATGAACTCGGCCACCGTCCGTCGTCCGGCCACCTTCGCGGTTTCAATTATCGAGCGGACCACAGACTGGTCCACTTCGCTGTGTGCGATCTCTTCGACAAAATGGCCGTCGATCTTGATTACATCGAAAGCGATCTGCTTGAGGTGGTCAAACCCCCCGTAACCGAAGCCGAAGTCATCAAGGGCGCAGGAACACCCTGCCTCACGCAGTCTGGTCACCAGGCGGCTTACACCTCGAAAGTCCGAGCTGCTTTCCCGCTCGGTCATCTCGAACGTCAGTTTCTTCGGATCGACGCCGGTCGATGTGAGCCGCTCCTCGACCAGGTCGGCCAGACGGCTGTCCATGAGGGACTGGGCCGACATGTTCATCCAGATCGAACCCCCCTTGCCGTCGACCCCTCCGCGCGCAGCGAGGTTGATCCCCTGGCGGACTACCCAGCGGTCGAGCCGCCGGATCAGCCCCGACTCTTCGGCCACCGGGATCAGCTGGTCAGGCATCACTTCAGTCCCGTCGGAAGACCTCGCCCTCAAAAGCAGTTCGTGCCCGATGATGTCGCCGCTGTTCGCTTCGACGATCGGCTGGGCTGCAAAATGAAAAACGCCTTCATCCCTGATTCCACGGGCGATCAGTTCGCGGGTTTCGGACAGGCCCATCAGGCCTGCAGGTGCTCGATTTATTTCAAGGGTGACCAGACAGTCCCGCCCACCCTGCTTGGCCTTCCGCAGCGCCTGGTCCGCGGTGGCCAGAACCTTGCCAGGAGAAGTTGCGTAGCCCGGCTCGACGATTGCGATGCCGGCGCTCGCCGTTGCCGCGAGGCCTTTGGCGGATTCACCGTGCCCGACCAGGAAATCTTCGCTGCGAATCTTCTGAAGCAGCCCGCTGGTTCTGATCACAACCTTGCCCGCGTCGAGGTTCGGCCAGAACATCGCGAACCGGTTGCCACCCAGACGAACCCCCACGCCTCCATCGGCCGTAGTCGATTCGATCAGTCCCGCCATCGCCCTGATGACCTGGTCCCCGCCGTCGAATCCCAGGCGATCGTTCAGATAGGTAAAGCCGTCCAGGTCAACAACCACGAGCGCCCGGGGAGAACTGTTCAGCACCCGGCGGTGGCTGAAGTGCAGCAACTCCTCTTCCATGTGCTGCGCCCCCGGCAGTCCGGTGAGCGCGTCGTGGCCAGCCAGGAACTCCAGGCGACTGGTCTCTTCCCGGTGTTCCGTTACGTCCTCGGCGTGCGCGATTCCATACAGGGAACCGTCTGCCCTGATCAATGACGACACTGTCAGGCGGACCACCTTCCACTCGCCATCCCTGGTTCGAAGGTCGACGTCATCCGACCACCACGAGCGTTTGCCAGCGACGAGTTCGTTCCGGGAACTCTCGGCTTCGTCGGAAACCTCCGGGATCAACTTGTACGCTGGCATCCCCACCAGATCTTTCTGCGTGTATCCGGTCAGTTCCTCAAGGGCTTCGTTGGCGAACACGAGTATCCCACCGAGATGCTGGCTGTATTCGACAACGGCCATTCCGGTAGGTGCCGAGCCGAAAACCCACTCGAGCATTTCCCTCTGTTCAGAAGACGCCCCACGCCACATACCTCCAAGCTACCCGACCTTGGACCGTCAGAACCGACGGCGGTCCTTTTACCAGGGGCTTTGGTCAATCACGACCGGGCGTCCAAAGCCCGGGGCCCTTCGGTTTCGGCGGCTCCGGGGCAGCCTGCGGCGGCTGTCCGGGTGAGGCGGGAGCGCCCTCCTCGGCTTCAGGCGCACCGGCGCGCTGGGCGTAAAGCATCTGAACCTGGCTGAGCGGCTCACGGACCGCCTCTTCGACTTCGGGCGGCAGCAGGGCCACCAGGGCGCGCACGGCATCGATCCCGATGCGGGCCTGATCCAGGTCGACTTCGTCTTCCTTGAGGATGCGACGGGCACTCAGGTTCAGCACACTGGCGACGGTCTGTGTGAGGAGGTCTTCCACCCTGACTTCGCGCATCTGCTGTTCGAGCATCACTTCTTCTTCAGGCGTGAGCGGTGGTGGGCCGTTGGGGTCCTCGTGAGGTGGCGTGGCTTCGGCGGGATTCTGGGGGGTTGCTTCTTCTTCGGGCATTACGGTGAGCTTAGCTGCCTGCCGCTCTGGCGCCCAAAATCGAATCAGGAACCACCTGTTTGTTTTGGGCTGTCCGCGAGTTCACGGTTCTGCATAAGGATTTCAAGTGACATTCCCGCCTTGATCGCTGATCAGCGCCCAAGGTGGACGGTATACGGGAAAGCCCCTTGAAATTCGAAGTAACCGCCGTGCGGTCGAGAGAAGTGTTGCCTCTCATATTGCCCCTGGCGGGGTTGGGTGGACGAAGGGTGGCGTGGTTGGGTGGACGAAGGGAGGCGTGGTTGGGTGGACGAAGGGCTGGATGGTGATCAGCCCTCGGTGG
>Ga0335397_10003918_pt1 | contig 19774 bp, 20 predicted proteins | sample MAT04_FD_205740 | JGI IMG/M metagenome (GOLD analysis project Ga0335397, IMG submission 205740) | Freshwater microbial communities from Lake Fryxell liftoff mats and glacier meltwater in Antarctica - MAT-04 (spades assembly) (version 2) ... | reverse complement strand
CCGCAACGCGCTTCTACCAGGATGCCAAAATTCCGGTGATGAACAACGTGGCTACAGCCACCATCATCACGCGCCAGTTTGATGATCAGCCTGAAAACTATATCTTCCGCAATGCAGCGGCTGACAGCATTCAGGCAAAGATGATCGTCGAGGAAGCTGTGTTGCGTCGCGGCTACAAGAAAGTGGCGATCTTGTCCGATTCAACCAACTACGGCCAACTGGGTCGTGACGACCTCGAAAAGGCATTGGCGGCAAAGAACGTAAAAGCCGTTGCAGTTGAAAAATTCAACATCAAGGATGTGGATATGACTGCGCAACTACTGAAGGCAAAGGAAGCCGGTGCCGAAGTTATTTTGACTTACGCAATTGGCCCTGAACTCGCGCAAATCGCCAATGGAATGACCAAGCTGGGCTGGAAAGTTCCCATGATTGGTAGCTGGACCCTGTCCATGGCCAACTTCATTGACAACGCAGGCCCGGGCGGTGAAGGTGCGCGTATGCCCCAGACCTTCGTTCAGGAGCCAACGACACCCAAACGTCAAGCTTTCATTATTAACTACCTGAAGACCTTCAGCCCAAAAAATGCACGCATTGACTCGCCAGTTTCTGCGGCACAAGGTTATGACTCCATCTATCTGCTCACAGCAGCGATGAAGCAGGCCGGCAGCACGGAGGGGCCTAAGGTTAAAGCAGCACTTGAAGATCTGAAGACTCCCGTAGAAGGCGTTGTGACCACTTACAACAAGCCGTTCACCAAGACTGATCACGAAGCCATTACGGCCAACATCCCCGTGTTTGGGGAAGTCAAGGGACAGCGCGTGGTTTATGCCTATCCCGATGACCAGAAAAAAGCGTCGGAAGTCCGCTTGAAGGACACCAGCGCCAAGCCTGTGGCAGCGCCGGTAAAAAAATAAGCCTCTCGGTTTTAAAAACGCCACATGGACGTCGGTCCGTGTGGCGTCTTGTTTGGTGCACCGCACTTTGCGTGAAGGTGCCGTTAGCGCATAAAGGACTGTATGCAAATATTTACACAACTGGTGTTCAGTGGCATCGCACTGGGCATGATTTACGCGGTGATCGCTTTCGGCTACCAGCTGACGTTTGCCACTTCTGACACCCTGAATTTTGGACAAGGCGATGCACTGATGCTCGGCGCACTGGTGGGTTTGTCGCTAGTGGGTTGGGGAGTCAATTATTGGCTCATGATTCCACTGGTTTGCATTTTCGGTGCTGCGCAAGGGGCCTTGGTAGAACGCGTCGGTGTGCGTCCCGCCATCAAGATTAAAAGCGAATTTGGATGGATCATGTCCACCATCGCTCTGGGCATTATTTTCAAGAATGTGGCCGAGAACGTCTGGGGCCGCGACGACCTGAAGTTCCCGTCTCCGCTTCCTGAGTCCCCCATGCACTTTTTGGGCGCCAACATTCTTCCAATGGAAATTTTGGTTGTATGTGGGGCCCTGCTGATGATGGCCATTGTTGAAATTTTCAACCGCAAATCGATCTATGGAAAAGCCGTTGTGGCCACCTTCAATGATCGCGATGCAGCCAAACTGATGGGCATCAACACCGCACTGGTCATCACTTTCTCGTACGCGCTTTCGTCCATCACCGCTGCGGTGGCTGGTATCTTGATTGCACCCCTGACGCTGACCGGCGCAACCATGGGTTCGGTGCTGGGATTGAAGGCTTTTGCGGTCGCCATTATTGGCGGATTGACCAGCGGCATGGGCATTATTGTCGGCGGCATCATTTTGGGAGTCGCGGAAACCACCACTGGTTTTTACCTTTCCACCGGCTATAAGGATGTTCCCGGCCTGGTGCTGCTTCTCATTGTGCTGGCATGGAAACCAGCTGGGCTGTTTGGTAAGAACGCCATCAAGAAAGTTTAATTATGAAGCGTTCACAACTATTTTTTGCGGCCATCGGGATCCTGCTGCTCGCAGTATTCCCCGTGGTTTCGGGTAACCCGTATTACATCCATCTGGTCGAGACCATCATGATCTTCGCGATCCTGTTGTTTGGACTGGATATTGTGGTGGGCTACACCGGCCAGGTGTCACTGGGTCACGCGGGTCTGTTTGGCATTGGCGCATACACGGCCGGTGTTCTGGTGCTAAAGCTTGCTGCACCCCTTTGGGTTGTGCTGCCGGCATCGATTGCGGTTACGGCCGTCTTCGGCGCGTTGCTGGCCCTGCCCGCTTTGCGGGTCACCGGACCTTACCTCGCCATGGTCACTTTGGCGTTTGGCACGATCATCCAGATTCTCATCAATGAGATGACATTTCTGACGGAAGGCCCCTTGGGCATCAAGGTCGACAAGCCCAGCATTTTTGGCCACAAGCTGGATGAACACGAGTTCTACTGGCTGGTATGTGTGATGTTGATTGTCTCGTTGATCTTTGTGCATCGCGTACTGCGCTCCCAGCTCGGCCGAGCCTTCGAGGCGCTGCGGGGAAGCCCGGTTGCGTCAGATTGCATGGGCGTTTCGGTCTATCGCTACAAGGTTTATGCGTTCGTGATCAGCGCGGGGCTGGCTGGTTTGGCGGGATCGTTGTATGCCTTTTCCGAACAGTACATCTCGCCCAACACCTATAACTTCGAGATGACCGTGTTCTTCCTGCTGGCCATCATCATGGGCGGTCGCAAAACGCGCACCGGGGCCATCTTGGGAGCAGCCATTATCGTAATGCTTCCAAAACTGCTGGACGACATTGAGCTGTTCCGGATCGTGTCGGTCATATTTGCTGCGTTTATCGTCGCTGGCAGTGTTTACCTGATTGCCCGCGGTAAATCGACCGTGAAAAAGGTCGCGATTCCGGTGGCCTCAGGTGTCGGCTTGGCGGGGATTTCGTTTGTACTGACCACCATGGCGGATTGGCGTTTGTCGATATTTGGATTGATCACCCTGTTTGTCGTGTACTTCCTGCAGGACGGCATTGTCGGTTTTGTGCGAAATGCACTGAATCTGCATGGCCATGCACGTACCGATGCGGAAGCCACACGCTCCATTGCATCAGACGAGAAGGCCCTGCAGCACCCGCATGGCGGCAAGTCGGATGACATTTTGATTGCCTCAAATGTTCTGATGCAATTTGGCGGTCTGAAGGCGATCAACAACGTGGACTTGCGTGTCAAGCGTGGCACCATCCATGGCCTGATCGGACCCAACGGTTCCGGCAAGAGCACCATGATGAACGTGCTGACAGGCATTTACGTTCCTACGGCTGGCACCATTGCTTTCGAGGACCGCTCGGTCGTGGGTCGCACGTCCTCCGATATTGCTTTGTCCGGAATCGCCCGCACTTTCCAGAATGTGCAGCTCTTTGGCGAGATGACTGCACTGCAGAACGTCCTGGTGGGTTTGCACCATACGTTTGACAGCAATCTGCTGGACGTGGCCTTCCAGTCCGGCAAGTACGGGCGTGAACGCGACAAGAGTACCGCGCGCGCCCACGCGCTGCTGCGTCTGGTGGGCTTGAGTGACCTGGCCGGAGAGGAAGCCCGTAACCTGCCCTACGGCAAACAGCGACTGCTGGAAATTGCCCGAGCCCTGGCACTGAACCCGCAGCTTCTGCTGCTGGACGAGCCCGCAGCCGGTCTGACCGCTCCCGATATCAAGGAACTGGTAACCATCATTCAGAAAATCCGTGGCGAAGGCATAACGGTCATATTGATCGAGCACCACATGGATGTTGTGATGTCGATCTGCGATCAAGTCACTGTGCTGGACTTTGGTCAAAAGATCGCTGAGGGTGTGCCCTCCGTGGTGAAGTCAGATCCGAAGGTCATTGAGGCTTACCTTGGTGGCGAAGTTGAACCCGCTGCTGCAGCCTGAGCGACATACAGGAATAAACGATGCTAAAGATTTCAAACCTCCATGCAGGCTACGGCAAGATCGAAGTGCTGCGTGGAATCAACCTTGAAGTGCCTAAAGGCCGTGTTGTCACACTGATTGGCAGTAACGGCGCAGGCAAGACGACCACCATGCGCGCCATATCCGGCATGATTGCGCCCAGTACGGGCTCCATTACCCTGGGTACTAATGAAATCGCCGGACGCGAGTCATACGACATTGCCAAATTGGGACTTGCGCACTCGCCTGAGGGCCGGCGCGTCTTTGCGACCATGACCGTCAATGACAACCTTTTGCTGGGTGCGTTCCCCCGCTTCACAGGATCCCGCCCCAAAGGTGACATCAACGCCGACCTCGAAAAGGCGATGGAATATTTCCCCCGCTTGAAAGAGCGGCGCCTTCAACTGGCCGGCACCTTGTCGGGTGGAGAACAGCAGATGCTGGCCATGGCCCGTGCCATGATGATGAACCCGGAGGTGGTCTTGCTGGACGAACCTTCCATGGGCCTCGCTCCCATCCTGGTGGAAGAAGTCTTCCGCATCATCGCCCGCTGGCGCAAAGAGGGTGTCACCATGCTGCTGGTAGAGCAATTCGCTGCCGCAGCGCTCAATGTGGCGGACTACGGTTATGTTCTGGAAAATGGACGCATTGCAGTGCATGGTCCGGCAGACAAACTGAAAAACGACCCCGCCGTGAAGGCCGCCTACCTGGGCGGGCATTAGACGCCCTATGGAAATTACAGGGCTCATACTCGCCGGAGGCAGGGGCTCCCGCATGGGTACCGTAGACAAAGGTCTGCAACCCTTTCGTGGTGCACCGATGGTTTCGCATGTGGTGGAGCGAATGGCGCCGCAAGTTCGAAGTCTGCTCATCAATGCAAACCAGAATCAGGCAACCTATGCGGTTTTGGGCTGGCCAGTCTGGCCCGATGCGATGCCGGACTTTGCCGGCCCGCTGGCGGGCCTGCAAACCGGCTTGATGCATTGCGCCAGTCCTTATCTGGTGACAGCGCCCTGTGATTCGCCGTTTTTGCCCGCTGATTTGGTTGAACGCCTGACTCGTGGGCTATTGGACGCAGGCGCTGATCTTGCTGTGGCGGTCACCGGTGACAAAAAAACGAGGCAGATCCACCCGGTATTTTGCCTGGTGAGTGTTTCAGTGCTGCCGCACCTCACTGAGTTTCTTCAAAAAGGCGGGCGCAAGGTTGACGCGTGGTTTGCATCGCTCAAAGTGGCTGAGGTCCATTTTTCCGACGAAGCGGCATTTCAAAACATCAATACACTGGAGGAGTTGAAAAAACTCGATACCCATTGAAATTGAACCATGAGCGCCCCTACCCTTTCAGACATCGCTAACGAACTCCCAGGCTACGACTCCAACGCCCTTCCGGTTTCGCAAGCCCAACGCATCATTCGCGAATTTGTCACGCCCAACCATGCGGCAGAAGTCGTTTCCATCCGCAACGCCCTGGACAGGGTTTTGGCGGCGGATATCGTATCCCCCATCAGTGTGCCTTCGCATGACAACTCCGCCATGGATGGTTATGCACTGCGCGGCAGCGATGTCCAGGGTAATGCAGACGTCACGTTACACATCATCGGTACCGCCTACGCAGGACGCAGTTTTACTGAAACAGTAAGGCCAGGTCAGTGCGTGCGCATCATGACCGGGGCGGTCATGCCCACCGCCTGCGACACGGTTGTGCCGCAAGAACTTACGCGGGATGCGACAGACGTTCAAGTGACGGTCCCAAGCGGAGTAGTCAAGACCGGAGATAACCGCAGGCTACTGGGCGAGGACCTCCAGGCAGGTAAAGCGGCGCTGCACCAGGGAAAAGTCCTGCGTCCGGCCGACTTGGGTTTGATTGCTTCGCTGGGTATCGCCGAGGTTGCCGTACACAAGCGATTACGTGTCGCCTTCTTTTCAACGGGCGATGAGCTGCGTTCTTTGGGTGAACCGCTGGACACAGGCTGCGTGTATGACTCCAATCGGTACACCATCTTTGGCATGTTGACCCGCTTGGGCTGTGAGCCAATCGACATGGGCATTGTCAAAGACGATCCGCAGTCACTGGAGAATGCACTGAGATCGGCTTGTGAAAATGCCGACGCAGTGATTACATCCGGCGGCGTCTCGGTCGGCGCGGCCGACTACACGAAGCAGGTCATGGCCAAGCTGGGGGACGTGATGTTCTGGAAGATCGGCATGCGACCCGGCAGACCCATGGCCTTTGGGAGAATTACATCCCAAGGCAACTCCGCATACCTGTTCGGACTGCCAGGCAATCCGGTGGCGGTGGCCATTACCTTCTATTTCTTTGCTCGGGATGCGCTATTGCACCTGATGGGGTCAACCAGTGCACCACTGCCACTGACGCGCGTGGTATCTGAATCGTCCATCCGGAAAAAACCCGGTCGCACCGAATACCAGAGGGGAATCCTGTCGACCGACCCCAATGGCAAGCAAACCGTACGAATCACTGGATCTCAGGGCTCCGGAATTCTGAGCTCGATGTCAGAGGCCAACTGCATTGTCGTGTTGCACCACGAACAAGGCAGCGTCGCCCAGGGCGACGCTGTTGACGTGGTGCTATTCGACGGATTGCTGTGATTCCATCACTGCAAATCAACCCTCAATGTAACCCGGGTTCGGCTTTACGCCTGACAACTTGGGTGCGTTGAGTTTGCGCGCCGATACTTTGCCACCCTTGGATTTAAGCCAGGTTTCCACGACGTCCCAAACCATCTTGTTCCCCTGGGTTTTTGCCTCTTCAGCCACGGGGGCCCAACCTGCAACCTTGTATTTTTTGCCGGCCTCAATGGGTTTCCCGCCAAGGCGCATGTCATCAATGCGCTTGCCCATGGCAGCGGTTGGATCACAACTGTACTGCAAGCCACCCACACGCACCATATCGCCACCCTGCTGGTAGTAAGGATCGGGGTTGAACAGGTTATCGCAGACGTCTTCCAGCACGGTCTTGATGGTTTCGCCCGTCATCTCGGTAACCGTCGCATATGAATAGGTCGTGGCCGTCATGTCCATCAGCCATTCGCGCGTGATAGCCTGGCCCGGCAACAAGGTAGTACCCCAGCGGAAGCCAGGCGAGAACGCGATTTCTGCGCCCTGCACGTCCATCAACGCGTCGACCAGCAACTGGTCACCGGTGCCATTGAAGTTGCCGCGACGGTACAGCGTACCCTCCGTAACGGCCAATTTTTCCGCCAACTTGGCTTCATACGGCGCGCGAATTTTGGTAATGAGTGCGTCCATGTCGTGATCGGCTGGCAACATGTTGGCAAACACAGGCAGTAGCTTGTAACGGAAGTCCATGACCCGCTTGTTCTGCACATTGAAGTCCAGCACACCGAGAAACTTGCTATTGGAGCCCGCATTGGTCACGATGGTCTTGCCACCCTTGTTGGAAACCAGCGAGGCAACCGGCATGCCATCGTGTGTGTGGCCGCCCATGATGGCGTCAATGCCAATGACACGGCTGGCCATTTTCAGGTCCACATCCATGCCGTTGTGGCTTAGCACAACCACCACTTGCGCGCCCTTGGCACGCGCCTCGTCCACCATCTTCTGCATGTTGTCGTCCTGGATGCCAAAGGACCAGTCAGCAACCATGTAACGCGGGTTTGCAATGGGCGTATAGGGGAACGCCTGCCCGATGATGGCGCAAGGGACACCATTGATTTCGCGAATGACATAAGGCTTGAAAACCGCGTCACCAAAGTCGGCCGTCTTGATGTTTTGAGCAACAAAATCGACTTTTCCAGCGAAGTCCTTTTCAATGATTTCTTTCACACGCTCCATACCCAGCGTGAACTCCCAATGCCCTGTCATCACATCCACGGTCAGCAGTTTGCACGCGTCCACCATGTCCTGGCCGTTAGTCCACAAAGCGGTACCGGATCCCTGCCATGTGTCGCCGCCATCCAGCAGCAGCGCGCCGGGCCGGCTGGCTTTCATACGCTTGACCAGTGTGGCCAAGTGCGCGAAACCACCCACTTTGCCGTAGCGTTTGGCGGCCTTCTCGTAGTCAAGGCAGGTCAGCGCATGGGCCTCTGCCGTCCCGGGTCGAATGTTGGACACCTTGAGCAGATGCTCGCCAACCAGATGCGGCAAGTTGCCCTTCATGGTTCCCAGACCAATATTGATGCTGGGCTCCCGGAAATAAATCGGTTTGAGCTGGGCGTGACAGTCCGTCATGTGCAAAAAGGACACATTGCCAAACTTGGGAATGTCATACAAACCGTTGGACGCCGTAGCCGCATCTGCTTCGGCATAGGTGCCCAATCCCATACCCGCCATGGTGCCTGCGCCCAACACCTGAAAGAACTCGCGCTTGGTTAAATTCATAAATACGCAATCACAAAATTAACAGAAACAAAAATATCCGAGCAGGCGTCGGGTACGGAAAAATCTATTGGTTGACCGGGGATTTGGGATCCAGCAGCAACGCCAGAACATCCGCCACCTGAGATTCGGTCAGGATGCCCGTATGCCCCGCGCGCGGCATGTTGGAACAGGCGTTGTAGGCCTTGCTGTTCCACACCTTGCCCCACGTGTACTCCACGATGGGCTTTGCATCAGGACTGGCCGGGTCTGCAACCCCGCGCAACTTGCCATAGTTGTACAGGCTGGGGCCAATGGTGCCGAAAGAAATTTCTTTCTTGTCGATCTGGTGGCAGTTGTAGCAATTGCCGCCGTTGGGTGTTTTGGCATCGTCTGACCATGTCAGGCCACGGCCGCTTTGGGCAATCTTCTCGCCTTCTTTCCAGTCGCCCAAAAACTTGCCATTGGATGGCCATTTCACGGATTTGAGGTTACTTGCCTCAATAGCTTTGGCTGAAGCGTCATCCAAAGGCTGACCGGAAACATCGGCTGCACTGCAGGCACGATTGGTCTCGTCCGTATCGAGAACAGCGGCTTTAACGATGCCTTGATCCTGAAAGGATGCCTTGACGATTTGGGTCGTCAGTTGATCCAGATCGGCTGAACCGGGAACCGTGGCACATCCTGCGACCACGGCAGCAGCAGCTAACGCAGACAACAAAATCTTGTGATTTTTCTTCATGATTTTTCTCTGCCTTTTTAGCGTTTGATAGCTGGTGCAACTGACGCTGAACCCTGGCTGTTAACCCCGAGATATACCCCGAGTGCAATCGTGGCGTCGCTGCCGAAGCCCGGGTACGGAAAGCGTTGTTGCCGGTAGCAGTCGTTCAGACGCTGTTGCATGCCCCACATCTGCCCATTGGAAACGCGGTAGGCCGGCCAGGCGGCAAAGCCAACGCCATCACCAGGATTTTTGGTGAGGTTGGGCAAGTCCTGAAGACGGATACGGGTATTGTCTTGTCCGTGGCACGATGCACAGGAGAAATCATGTGGCCCGGCACGTTGGAAAAACAACCGCTTGCCCACTTCATAGAACGTCTTTTCCTGAACGTGGTTTTGGGACAAGTTGAAGCGCATATCCCTGGATTCAGCGGCAATCCAGGTAGCCAGCGCCGTCATGTTGATTTGTTCGCCCTTACCAAATGGAGTTTTGGCAATGTCAGTGGCATTGAAACCCTGCAAGGTTTCCATGCAGGTCAACAGGCGCGATTCCAGGTCCTGGACCCGATTGGTATCTGCAAAATACCGGGGCAACTCAACAAAAACGCCCTTGACAACGCCGGGGCCCTTACCCAGATCACACTGCTGAAGTGACACATTCTTGGGACCGCGCTTCTGCGACCAAAGACCTTCGCCCTTGGCTTCAAACAAGTCGGACGGATTTCCATCCTGCAGCATGGCCCGGTATTCCTCAATCGACTGCACCGCCGATTTTTGGGCCATGGCTCCGGTACTCGCCAAGCACGCAAGAGCAATCAGCGAAAGTGTTTTTGTCATCCTCTTGTCCAATCTGTTTTTTAATTTTTACAAGGTAGACAGGAGAAGTAAAACTTCCCCTGGGCAATACATCAAATCAAACCAAATCAGGACACAGTCGCTTCGTCGCTGCGGGTGTCACCCCGGTTGTCTTTCCAATTGACGCCGATTTTGTCACCCGCCTTGGCACCTTTGACCACGAATTGCAGGAACGGATTCTTGGACACAGCCGGGCCCCATTCAGCAGTCAAAACGGTCTTGCCGTTATGGGTGGCCGTGACTTCCTGGATGAACCACGCGGGAACAATCTTGCCGGCCGCGTCTTTGCGCTGACCGCCCTCCATCTCATGCGCCATTAGAACGCGGACGGTTGTTTTATCGCCAGTTGCCTGGGCGCGAATGCGCATTGGATCTGCCATTTTTAGCTCCTAAATCAAAAATAAAAAGTTGGTTGGTTACTGCGCAATTAACCGCCGCAGCCACCGAGGGTCACTTTGACTTCCTTCTTGGCGAACAAAACCTTGCCATCGTTCATGATTGCAATGGCATACACATCGGAAGACTGGCCCATCTTGACGCGTGCAGAAAATGCGGCGTCCACGCTGTCAGTCATGTGGAACATGGCCGTCAAGGTCGCAGGGTTCTTTTCAACCATGATGAGCATGCTTTTCACACCCGTCAAAGTAGTCGCAACGGCGACCGGCACCACAGAGCCATTCTCGGCAATGTCAGGAGCGGTGATTGAGACGTCCTTGCTTTCGGTCGGGGCGCCGGCACCCAGTGCCTTGAGTGCATCCGCAACGGATTTGGCGTCAAAAGCGTCCTTGTTGAAAGCGGCGAAAGCGAACTGTGGGAACAGGCTCGTGGTGGCCAAAAGGCCAGCCACAACAGCGGTTTTCTTGAGTGCTTGTCTGCGTGATTGCATGTAGTTTCTCCTGGTTAAACAAATAGTAATCGGGTAATAAAAATGTCGTGACGGTGATTTCCCTGATGCTTACCTGGCAGCACCAGCAGCAAGCCAGACTGCGATGGCCTTGGCATCGGCATCAGGCAGCGTTTGGGCTGGCATCGGGATGGGTCCCCATACGCCTGCGCCACCTGCCTTGATCTTGGTCGCAAGATAGTCTGTTTTGCCGGCATGCTTCTTGGCGATATCCGCAAAACTGGGACCTACGATCTTCTTGTCAACCCCGTGGCATGCGACACAATTATTTTTCTGCAGCAATGCCAACGCCGCTTTCGCATCAGCGCCGCCTGTTGGTGCTGTCGTACTGGCTTTAGGAGCATCTGCCACCTTCACCGGTGCAGCTGCTTGAGCCACCACCACGGCTGCGGTTGCGGCAGCACCAGGAGTCGGAGCCTTGCCTTCAGGTTTGGTGGTGTCAACACCATGCTGCGCGCCAATAGGGCGGTTCTGCTCAGCCAAATTGCCATGGGCATTGCGCGCAAAGTCTGGCAGAAAAGACGCAACAGTCGGCTCAGTTGCACAATTTTTCATGCACGCGATGTTCTTGACATCTGGCGCCTTGGTACCCTTGAACTCATTGCCCGGCCACATGGCGTGCTCGGTTGTCATGCCATTGCGGTTGGGCATGCGGGCTTGCACCTCGGCAATATTTTTGTCGGACAACGTGAAGTTGTCAGGCACAACACCACTGAGATTCAACAAAAAGGCAGTCACAGCATAGACTTCTTCCGTCGTCAATGACTTGGGCTGCGTCCACGGCATGGCGCGGTTGATGTAATCCCAGATGGTGGAGAGCGTAGCTACCTTCATGAACGTGGTACGGCCAACCGTCGAGTCCTTGAGCTTGGCCACATGCCCGGTCTTCACATCCTCGGCGGTAGTGCCGCCCACTAAGGGGCTAAACACCTCGCCGGAGTCTCCAAATACACCGTGGCAGTGAGAGCACTTGGTCTCCCAAACGTCCTGCCCCTTGGAGACCGAACCCGAACCCGCGGGCAAGCCCTTGAAGTCTGGACGCACGTCGATATCCCATGCAGCCACTTCCTTGGGGGTCGCCGCTCGGCCAACGCCAGGGTATTGGGCACCGGTCTGCGCTAGCGCAAAGCCGGCCACAGCCATCACCGCTGCTGCGACTGCTGCATTACGAAAGCTGAACATTTTTCACCTCGCCATTTTCCTGAACCAGCCACGATTGAATGGCGTTGTTGTGATAGATGGAGCGCGTGCCGCGCACAGCACGCAGTTGCTTGTACGTAGGCTGCACATAGCCGGTTTCGTCAGACGCACGGCTCTGGATAATGGCTGGCTTACCATCCCAAATCCAGTCAACATTGAAGCGGGTGAGCGCCTTGGAAAGCACGGGTGTTTCCAGGCGTGCCTGGCGCCAGTTGCGGCCACCATCCACCGACACATCCACCTTCTTGACCTTGCCCCGGCCCGACCACGCCAAGCCCGTGATGTTGTAGAAACCCTTGTCAAGCAATACTTGGCCACCCGATGGAGTCGTCACCACGCTTTTGCATTCCTGAATGTTGGTGTACTGCCGCTGCAATCCGCTGGGCTGCAGATCAATGTAATGAACGGCCTCGTCCTTGGTCGCATAAGGCTTGTCACCCACTTCAATGCGACGCAGGTACTTGACCCAACTCACACCTTGCACTCCCGGTACGATCAGACGCAGCGGATATCCGTTTTCGGGGCGCAACATCTCGCCGTTCTGGCCATACGCCACGAAGACTTCGCCCGACTTGATCAAGCTCATCGGAATAGTGCGTGTCATGGACGAGCCATCACCCCCCTCGGCCAGCACAAACTTGCCGTTGGTGAGGTCAGCACCCGCCAGTTCCAGCAAGGTGATCAGCGGCACGCCCGTGAACTCACTGCAGGAAACCATACCGTGTGTGTACTGGGCGGTTGGCACTGCCACATTGCCCCATTCAGCCGCCGTGTTGGCTCCGCACTCGATAAAGTGGAAGCGCGAAATGGACGGCAAACGCATGATCTCGTCCATGGTGAACACCTTGGGCGTCTTCACCATGCCGTTGATCATGAAGCGGTGCTTGGACGGATCAATGTCCCACCAGCCCTGGTGGTGGCGCTCGAAATGCAAGCCGCTGGGCGTCACGATTCCAAACAGCGACTGCAAGGGCGCAAACGAGACGGATGCCTGCGTTGTCTGTGTCAACCCCGGGCTCTGGCGGCGCTGCACATTGGCTTCAAACTTGGACGGTTTGCCGTAACTTCCTTCGGAAGAAACGCCCTGCCCCAGACCGGTCGCGTGCTCCGGCAGATTCAGGATATTCGGGTCACCACCCTCGGTAGGAACCGGGTTGCCCTGCGCCATCGCAATGGGGGCGGCGACTCCCGCCGCAGCCGCTGCAAAGGCGTTGCGCAGAAAATCACGCCGCCCACTTTTCGCTTCGGCAAATACCGTCTTGATGCCTTCGCGGCTCAAAAAATTCTCAGGCGCCTTGATGATGCGGCCTGAACCCATAACTTCTTGCTTCACATGTTCTCCTTCACTAGTTGGGCTTCCACCGACTCAACGTTTAAGCAATATATGCAAATACACTGATATATTTTTAACAAAAGAAACTGACAAATTGATTACGCCCGGACATAAATGGCCTCACATCACTTGAACCGATAGTGATCACGGTTTAAAACCGCACTCACCGCAGTTACTTCTTCAGGAAACAAACCCAAGTTCAACTCGGTGTTGCATTGCTCCACCATGCCCCGCAATATGCCTGGCGTATTGACTCGCCCAGCCGGCCGGTAAATGGCTGAACCGTCGCCGCCGACCTTCTGCTGGTGACAAGCCGAACACTTGTTTTCTGCAATGAGTTTGCTTCCCAGCTTCAGGTCGGCACCCTGGAAAATGGATGGGACCTGGGCGTGCACGCTTCCGCAAAAAAACGTAAGTAAGCAAAGAAATTTATACATAACGTGCTGCCCTGTTGCGACCTCTGTCAAATTAAAAACGATGCGAATACATCAGCTGCAGGTTGGTCTGCTCATGCGTCGTCGTCACACCACTGGCGTTGGTCACCGTAGTTTTTGGCGCCATAGCTAACGAAAAATTGACTGCCCCGGCCTGTGTTACCTGGTATCCGAATCCAGTAGTTATATGACTTTTAATGGTGGCTGGGAAGAGAGGATTCACCAAGTCTTCCGGAATAGGGTTGTCTGCAAGATTAACACCCGCACGAAGAGTCAGCGCGTCACTGGCGCGCCATGCAACCCCAACGCTCAATACAGTCTGATCTTTCCAGTTTTGTGGTAACGCGAAACTGACGCTACCTCCCATTCCGGCGCTGTCATAGCGCATCCGGAAGCTCTTCATCGTGTCAGCCCAACCGATCGACTTCAAATCTGCAGCAACCAATAGTGCAGGCGTCGCTTGCCAGCTTCCACCAACCGCCAAAACGGACGGCCACTGAAAATCGATGAGTGTGATGGTTCCGACGTCGTTAAACCCACCGGCTGCAGTAATGCTCGCAGAACCCGCGGCAGTTTTCATGTCATCCAGTTTGGATTTGAACTGGTAAGAGCCGCCCACATTCACGTCTTTGTTGACCTTGTAGACCGCACCCAACTTGGCGCTATAGCCGGTTCCCTTTGCGGCACCGGTGTTTTTGTCCCCGTCGGAGAAATTGATACGCGCCCAAGGCGCGCCACCCAACGCAGGTAGTGCCGCCGCAAGATTGCCGCCGCTGGCAGTCACCATGCCACCCAGCTGCCCACCGGAAGCTGCCATCAACAGGTCCATACCAGCCCACATGAAATCAAACGTCGCCCCCAACGTCAACTCGGGACTGGCCTGGTAGGCGATAGGAATGATGATTTTTCCGACGCCCAGCTCTGAACGCACATCAGCACCCGAACCACCAGCCATAAAAGTATTTGCGCCGTACTCAGTTCCCATGCCACCTTGCGCAAACATACCAAAGCCGTACGTGAGTGAACCACTACGGCGCGCATAACCCAGAGCAGGCATGACATAAGAGGTACCACCAGAATCCGCGGTAGGCATACCAGTCATGGAAGCCGAGATCTTAGGCCCCAGCAGTCCTACAGCCACATCCAGCCGAGCACCTTCCGTCATCAGGCCCAAGGTTGCCGGATTTTGTGCCATCGCCGCCGTACCGTTGTCAAAGCTTTGCGATGCACCACCCATACCTGTCGAAATCGGGCCGTAGCCTTCCATATTCATGCCGTTCGTAGCAAACGCCGAAGTGATGCAACCACCAAGAATCAAAGCCACCGCCAGCGGGCGAAGCCGGGTTGTTGTTGTACGTGATGAGGTCAATGTCTGTCTCCAGTTTGATATTTTTTAACGTGAACTTCGAGCTTAAAACTCGCCCTTGGAGGCGCGCTCTATCATTTCATACAGCGTGCTGCGCACAGCCCATGCGTGCTCTTTCAGCGGTGAAGGCAACTTGCGACCCATCTTGACCATCATGTCCATGTTCAGGGTGTAGAGCCACAGGCCGTCTTCCCTCTCGACCACGGATACGCGGCAAGGCAGATAGGCTGACATGGCCGGACTGAAGTCCACCATCTCACGGGCGGTAGATGGGGTACAGAACGAATACACCGTGAGCAGCTTTTGCTTCACTCCGGTGCGGGCTTCAAGCTCCTTGGACAGCGGCAGGACGCCCACTTCCTTCATGTTGCGCTCGGTGGCGACGCTGCGCAAAATTTGCTCGATGTCATCGCCTGTCACGCCGGCTTTGACTTTTCGCTCCCATGTTGTTGCGACCGCAATGTCGCCATCGGCCTCTACCCAGCGATCCCACATGCGGCTGGCTTCAGCGCCTGCGCCGTCTTCGAGCTTCCCAAGGGTTCCAATCGTGCCGCAGCCAGTCAAAAAGACTGCGCCCAGCAAAACCAAGGCGCGAAGAGAGGATGACAAAGATTTCATGGGTACTCCGTATTTCGGTTGAGGGAATTCAGAATGACCACTTAAATGGTCTTTTTTCTGAAGCTGACCAATCATCTTGCAAGTAACAAAAGAAAGAAATTGGTAGATACCCTATACCCATCGGGGTATGGTATTTACTAAACAACTAAAGATTGGAATTCACTTCCAATTGACTATCTGGCACACTCAACTTGCCACCATATTTATTTGCAAAACACCATGACCAAGAAGATCACCGCAGCAACGAAGCCAAAGTCCACCGGTTTGACGCAGGACTATCGCCAGGAGCATCAAAAAGACATGGTCAACCGCCTGCGCCGCATTGAAGGACAGGTGCGCGGGATTGTCGACATGATCGAAAAAAATCGTTCCTGTGAAGACGTTGCAACCCAGATGTCGGCCGCCAGAAAAGCGATGGACAAGGCGTTTTACCGAATGATGACCTGCTCGTTGATTGAAGCAGTAAACGAATCAGAAACCGATGCACAAGCCATCCAGGAAGTAGAACGTTCAGCCCGCCTGATGGAAAAATTTGCGTAAAAAAACCCGCTAACGAGCGGGTTCCTGGACTTGACAACTAACGGATCGCTTACTTGGCGCCCGCCATGATCCAGTCAGCCAGTGTTTTGGTATCGGCATCACTCAAAGCCGCCTGTGCGGGCATGGGGATGGGGCCCCACTTGCCAGCGCCACCGGCCTTGATATTCTTGATCAGGCTTGCCTCCGCATCCTTCTGCCCGGCATACTTTTTGGCCACATCCAGATAGGAAGGTCCCAAGACCTTTTTGTCCACGGCATGGCAAGCCATGCACGCGTTTTTCTTCGCCAAGTCGAGGCTCGCAAACGCGGGGGCAGAAACGAGGACAGCGGCACTCACCAAAATTTGCAGATATTTCATAAACCGCTCCAATCTATATAAATAACGAAGTCAATTTAAAATTCATCTTTGACGGAGGGAAGCCCAAGGGCATCCCAATCCAGCATGCCGCCGCGGTAGTAATAAATCTTGTCAGCCGGAAACCCCTCACGCGTCATGGCGCGTATGGCAATGGGGCTTTGAGGGCAGACGGGACCATTGCAGAAGGCATACACTTTTTTGGCCTTTTCGCAACTCCACTTGTCTGCCGTTTTGCTGCAACCAAGCTCCGCCAGGCGCGCCACCACTTCGGTGTAGGGCAAGCTGATCGATCCGGGGATGGTGCCTTTGACGCGATCCGTGACATCGCGCATATCGACCACCAAAGCGTTTGTGTCGTTCAACGCATTCAGGATATCAATCTCCCCCACCGGATGCACACCCGCAACCGGCACCATCTCTTGCAATGCCCCTGCATTCTTGGCGCAAGCGGTCATCGTTCGCGTCAGCACGACCGGGCCTTTCTTGGTCTGTACCGTGAACTCTTTTTTGTCTCCTATGATGTTCAGCGCAGTGCCCACCGGCGTGAATGCAGCCTGCGACCAGGCGATGCTGCAAAGGCCGAAGCCCACTACCAGTCCGATCATTTTTTTCATGTTGTGTGTTCTTTCATTTATGTAATTGGCGTTGAAATATAACCGCAAGCGGATATATTCGCATGCGGGTTATTACGCATACCGCACGGCCATGGCATCCAGACTCACCGGCTTGATGCGGCTGGCCATACCGGCACAGCCAAACGCCTCGAAGCGGGCCTTGACGATGCCACGTGCCGCATTTTTAGCCGCTAACAGCGCCTTGCGCGGGTCAAATTCGCTGGGCTGCTGGGCAAAGACCTGGCGCATGGCACCGGTCATGGCCAGCCGGATGTCGGTATCGATGTTGATCTTGCGCACACCGCTCTTGATGCCCCGCTGGATTTCTTCCACCGGCACACCGTAGGTTTCCTTGATGTCGCCACCAAACTGGCGAATGATGGCCAGCCACTCTTGTGGCACGCTGCTCGATCCGTGCATCACCAAGTGGGTGTTGGGAATCTGAGCGTGAATAGCCACGATGCGGTCCATCGCCAGAATATCGCCTGTGGGCTTGCGGGTGAACTTGTAGGCGCCGTGGCTGGTGCCAATGGCGATGGCCAGCGCGTCCACACCGGTTTTCTCCACAAAGTCTTTGGCCTGCACGGGGTCAGTCAGCATCATCTCGTGCGTTAACTTGCCCTCGGCACCCACGCCGTCTTCTTCGCCCGCCTCACCAGTTTCCAGGCTACCCAGGCAACCCAGTTCGCCTTCAACCGACACGCCCACGGCGTGCGCCATTTCGCCCACACGGCGCGTCACATCAACGTTGTACTCGTAGCTGGCAGGCGTCTTGCCGTCGCCCATCAGGGAGCCGTCCATCATCACGCTGGTGAAGCCCGAGCGAATGGACTGAATGCACACCGCCGGCGTGGTGCCGTGGTCCTGGTGCACCACCACGGGAATGTCCGGGTGGCTCTCCACCGCCGCCATCATCATGTGGCGCAAGTAGGCTTCACCGGCGTATTTGCGCGCGCCCGCCGAGGCTTGCAGGATCACCGGGCTGTCGGTGGCCTGTGCGGCTTCCATGATGGCCTGGATCTGCTCCAGGTTGTTGACGTTGAAAGCGGGCACACCGTAGCCGTTCTCGGCGGCATGGTCCAGCATTTGGCGAAGGGAAATGAAAGCCATGAAAATCTCCTGAAGTTATGAACAAAATAGGCCTGTAGCCCCCGCAGAACCTGCGCAGGCAGCTACGAAATTAATAGCAAACGAATAGCGAATTCATGCTGCGTCACAGGCTGCTCGCATCGGCTCTATGCTGCAAAATCTCGAAGGCCGGCAGGGTCTTGCCTTCCAGCACCTCCAGAAAGGCGCCGCCCCCGGTGGAGATGTAGCCCACCTGGTCTTCGATACCGTATTTGGCGATGGCCGCCAGCGTGTCCCCGCCCCCGGCGATGCTGAAGCCGCTGGACACGGCAATGGCATTGGCAATGGTTCGGGTGCCGTTCTCGAACGCCGCAAATTCGAACACGCCAACCGGCCCGTTCCACACGATGGTGCCGGCATGCTTGAGTTGTTCGGCCAGACGCCTGGCGGTCTCGGGGCCAATGTCCAGAATCAAGTCATCGTCTTCAACGTCGGTGGCGCGCTTGACCGTGGCAATCGCATCTGCGCTGAAGGTTTTGGCAGTCACCACATCGGTGGGGATTGGGACCTCGGCTCCACGCGCCTTCATGGCTTCAATGACCGCTTTGGCCTGGTCCAGCAGGTCAGGCTCAGCAAGGCTCTTGCCAATGTTCAGGCCAGCGGCCAGCATGAAGGTGTTGGCAATGCCGCCGCCGACAATCAACTGGTCCACATTGCGGGAGAGACTTTGCAAAATGGTGAGCTTGGAGCTGACCTTGGAGCCACCCACAATGGCCAACAGAGGCCGCTTGGGGCTGGCCAGCGCGGTGTTGATGGCATCAATCTCTGCTGACAACAGCGGCCCGGCGCAGGCAATCGGCGCGAATTGGGCGATGCCGTAGGTCGTTGCTTCGGCGCGGTGCGCCGTGCCAAAGGCGTCGTGCACGAAGACGTCGCACAGTGCTGCGAGTTTGCGGGCCAAGGCCTCGGTGTTTTTCTTTTCGCCTACGTTGACGCGGCAGTTTTCCAGCATAACAATTTGGCCCGGGGCCACGGTGACTTCATCGACCCAATTGGAAATCACCGGCACCTCGCGACCCAGCAATTCACCCAGCCGTTTGGCCACGGGTGCCAGCGAATCTTCCGGTTTGAACGCACCCTCGGTCGGACGGCCCAGGTGGCTGGTCACCATCACCGCAGCACCCGCGTCCAGTGCCATCTGGATGCAGGGCACGGATGCGCGGATGCGGGTGTCCTCGGTGATGCGCCCTTCCCCACCGGCGCTGAAATCCAGCGGCACGTTCAGATCCGCGCGAATGAACACGCGCTTATTCAAGGCGAACCCGCTTTTCACCACGTCGGCAAAGCGCAAGACTTTCATTTTGTGCCCCTGCCGACGGCGCCCACGCCAGCCACGACGCGCACCATCTCCAGGCACTTGTTGGAGTAACCCCACTCGTTGTCGTACCAGCTGATCAGCTTCACAAACGTGCCGTCCAGAGCGATGGATGCGTCGGCATCAAAGATCGAGGTGCGGGTGTCACCGCGGAAGTCGGTGGCGACCACTTTGTCTTCGGTATAACCCAGCACG
>Ga0335397_10003900_pt1 | contig 19833 bp, 13 predicted proteins | sample MAT04_FD_205740 | JGI IMG/M metagenome (GOLD analysis project Ga0335397, IMG submission 205740) | Freshwater microbial communities from Lake Fryxell liftoff mats and glacier meltwater in Antarctica - MAT-04 (spades assembly) (version 2) ... | reverse complement strand
TCAGGCAACATGTACGCTCACGCCATCGGTGCTCTCGCCCTGTGCGAAGCTTACGGCATGACGAAGGACAAGGGTCTGCTCCTCGCTGGTGGCCAGGCCGCCATCAACCACATCGTGAAGGCTCAGGCCGCCAACGGTAGCTGGGGCTACGCACCGGGCAACCCGGGCGACACCTCGATCGTTGGCTGGCAGATCCAGGCCCTCAAGGCCGCTCAGTTGGGCAAGGACATCGTGGTTCCTGCCGCGACGATGAAGAAAGCTGTCGACTTCCTGAACCTCGCCGGTGGTGGTTCCCGCAAGGCGATGTACGGCTACAACGACAACGCCGGCGCTGCCCCTGGCACGTCACTGACCGCAGTCGGTCTGCTCAGCCGCTACTACATCGACGCCTGGGGGCCAGATACCCCCGGTATGGCCGAAGGCGTCCTGGGGCTCATGAAGCGTGCTCCCGTGAAGTCGCCTGCTTCGCCGGACATGTACTTCTACTACTACGCCACCCAGGTCGTTCACTTCTTCGAAGGCGATGAATGGAAGACCTGGAACGAAGGCCCCAAGGGTCCAGACGGCACCCGCAAGGGTGGCATGCGTGACTGGCTCATCGGTCTTCAGATCAAGAAGGACGGTGCGACTCAGGGCAGCTTCGATCCAGGACCGGGTTCGATCGGCACGAGCTGTGGTCGCCTCGGCACCACCGCGATGTGCATTCTGACGCTTGAGGTCTACTACCGCCACCTGCCGCTGTACAAGCGGGCCAACGCTGGTGACGGTGCCCTCAAGATCGTCGATGGCGCGAAGTAATTCGCAACCTGCAGCAAACAAACCGCGGCCGGTCTCTCCATCGGGAAGGACCGGCCGCGGTCGTTTTCACCGAGCATCATCAGGAGTTGCGCTGTTGCTTTGTGATTGGCCTAGTTTTGCCTGGTGGGGCAGGGATTCTTGTCTGCCGTACTGCTGGCAGGCAAGCATGCCTGCCTCACCAAACCAATCGCTTATCTCCTCGTCATGTCTGAGTTTTGCCCGGAACGTTACTTCTCAATCGCGTGGATCGTGTTGTGAATGACGCCCGTGATCGCCCGGCCATCGGTTCCCTTCACGCGGTACTTGATCTCCATCCCCCACGTCGGCGCGAGGTCCGGGATCTCCAACCGCACGGTCTTGCCGTCAGCCGAGACGGTGGCCTTCGTAACCGTCAGCGGTTTCTCGTCGATGTGCTTGGAACCGTAACCCTGGGTTCGCTTCAGCCCCCACACCTTGACCTCGTAGTTCTTCGGATCGGCCGCACTCGTCGCGTCGATGGCATCCGTGAACGTGACCTCCACGCCGCCCGACTTCGCCTTCAGGCCGATCGGCAGATCGGTTGGTTTCTCGGTGTAGCGGATGCGGTAGAAGCCGCCGGGGAGCGACTGGTTGCCAGCCCACGCGAACATGCCGCAGGTGTAGAGTTGGCCGTCGATGGGGCTGAACCGCCCACGCATGATGCCGGTGGGGGAGGGGGGTAACGGCAGTGCGCACATTCCGCCCTGAGCCTGCCCGTTCACCTTCTCGTGCGGCACGACGTAGATCTTCCCGTGCCCATACGAGATATTCAGCAACGCGCCCTTGAGCGGCCCCCACTTCTCGCTGGTCACCCAGAGCAGTTCCGCCGGTGAGCGGTCAAAGGCGTTGGTGATCCAGCACAGAGGTTGTTTCATCGCGGAATCGGCTGTGTCTTTGAGGTCGGTGTAACCGAACATGTTGCCGTAGAACCCGCCCTTCTCGACGAGATTGATGCGGTTCTTCGGCGTCCAGAAACCCTCCTGATCGGTCACGAAGAACGTGCCGTCCGGGTTGAGGCAGACGCCGTTGGCAGCGCGGAATCCTGTGGCGAGAATCTCCGTCGTTGCCCCATCCTTGCTCACCTTCAGGAGCGTTCCATGATGCGGGATGAGCGCGGGCAGTGCGTGCCGGCCGCTCTTGGCGTAGTAGAAGTTCCCCTCCGCATCGGTCTGCAACCCCATCGCGAATTCGTGGAAGTGCTCGGTCACCTGATGGTCGCTGTTGAAGCACTCGTAGAAGTCGGTTTCGCCATCGCCGTTCAGGTCGTTCAGTTTCACGATCTGATCGCGACAGCAAACGAAGATCGCGCCGTCGCGGAGCTTCAACCCCAGCGGTTGGAACAGGCCCGACGCGATCCGCTGCCACGTCAAGCCGCCGCTCAGGTTGTCCAACCCGCCGACGAGCCACACGTCGCCATCCCACGAGCAGACGGCCATTCGCTTGCCGTCCGGCAGGAAGTCGAACCCGGTGAGGCGGAGTTGCGCGTTCCAAGGGTTGCGGTCCGGCAAAGCGAACGTGTCCACCGCGAACGGGCCATCGTTCTTGCCGAGGGTGACGGTGGTCTTGAGCATGTCCGGCCATCGCTTTGGCCCGCCCGCAGTGAGCGGCTTCAGGGGTCGTGGTGCGGGTGTGGTCTTTGCGAACGCGGCAAGCGTGTCGGCGTTCGCCTTGGAGAGCAACACCTTCACGCGAGTTGGAGTCGCTGCGGCGGGGATGTTGAGGAGCGTGTGGCCGTCCTTCGTGACGAGTGACGCCCGGTTGTCACCGACGACCGCTGCTGCGATAGCTTCCGGTGCAACGCGGGCAAGCAGGTCGCGCGACGACTTGCCGATCTCCAGCGTGCGGGTGAAGACGAGCGATTCGGGTTTGGCCGGGTCGATCTCGGTTCCGAGCGATTCGAGGATCGCCGCATCGCCCACCGTGTACGAGATGATCGTCTGGTCGCCGAAGGCGTAGCTTCCGCGATACTGCGACCACTTCCTCGGGAGTGGACCATACGGGCGACCGTCGCGCCCCTTCGGTCGCGGATCAGCGAAGCTGCCTGTTTCCGGATCGGCCCAACCCGGCCCAACCGGGTTTGCAACCTGAATATCCCCGACGAGCTTGGGGTGAATCTGGTGCTGACCGTTGAAGTGAATCCCCTTCCAGTCAATGAAGCCGCCACCGCTCCAGCCAGCCGCGAACCGCATCGTTTCGTGGTCGAACAACGCCCAGCGCTTCCCGCGCGACACGCCGCCCGGCCCCGCGTCGAGCCGCACCGCGATCCCCTTGTACGCGATGTTTGGCCCCGGCCCGCCAACTTCGTAAGTGTTCATGAGGCTGGGGCCATAGTCCATCGTCACCCACGGTTCGACGTTCACTGCCGGAGGCCCGAACTCGTTCTTCTTCCCCGCTGGCAACTTCGCGAAGTACGTGTCGTCGGCCTTCGCGAATTGCGTCGGGTTGTGGGGCTTCAGGTACGCCTCGCGGATGTAGTGGATCACGTCGTACTTTTGCCGGGGGACCATCCACGTTTGCGGGGCCATCATCCCATAGCCCCGGGTGAGCGTCTGGTACATGCTGTACGGGTCGCTGCCGTTCTTGAACTTGTCCGAGGCGAACTTCAGCGATGTCGGCAACGAGCCGAGTTGGTCCTTCGTGCCGTGGCAGTTTCCGCAGACTCGCGTGTAGATCGCTTCCCCACGCTTGAACGCCTTCTCGTCGAGCGTGCGAATCATCCCCGCGTGGTCGATGTCCTTCTCGTACTCGGGGATGACGAGAACGGTCTGGGCGGGTCGCAACTCCTTCGCACGAGCTGGCCCTTGCTCGGCGATCTCGATCAGGTATTTGGCGATGTCGAGGAACTGCTGGCGATCCGAGAGCAGGTTCACGAGGCCATCGGGCATCAGTGATTGTGTGCCGGCCGTGCGCTTCACGATGTCGGCCTTCGGGATGCTCACGCGCTTGCCATTCGCCGCAGGGTCGATGAGCGTCAGCGTGTCGGGCGTCTCTGCTGCCATGAGGCCCGTGATCGTACGTTCGTCGCTCGTGGAAACGGTGATCGTCTCGTAGCCCTTCTTGATGACCTTCGACGGCGACAGAACGGACTCGATGATGTATTCCGCCGTCGCTTCCTTGCCGGCCTTGGAGATGTCTGGCCCGAGCTGGGTGCCGATCTCTCCGTCGTGGCACTTCGCACAACTCAGGAACGGCTGAAAGAACAGCACGGCGCCACGACCGGCGTCGCCCCGTTCCCGGGCGGCGTTCACAAGCTCGGCAAGCGGTTCCTTCGCGAGTTGCTGGTGCAGCGTTGCGGGTGGCTCGGCGGGTCGGGCGCTGCCTACGGATAGGATCACCAGAACGACGGCGAGCGGAAGAGAACGGAACATGCGGAACACCCTCTCCACGGGGAAGACTCGATTGCTGGCAGGTCGCACCGATCCATTGGATTGATCGTAACCGGAGTGGAAACGTGAGGATTGTCGATTCCGTCAGTCGCAACTGAAGTTTGCGCACAGTGCGGGGTTACGCTGCTCCGTCGGTTTTCGAGAATGCTCGTCGATACTCTCCGGGCGTCAATCCGGTCGTGCGTCGGAACTGGCGGGCGAACGCGCTCTGATCGGCGAAGCCACAATCCAGCCCGACCTGCGTCACGGGGCGGGTTGTGTCGCGAAGTTGCTCGGCCGCGGCATCCATGCGGAACTTCAAAAGGAGTTGCCCCGTCGTGAGCCGAAAGAGCCGACGAATCCGCTGATCGAACTGGTACGCGGATAACCCTGCTACGGTCGCAAGTTCGCCGACGAATAGCCGACGATCCAGGTTGGCTCGTGCGTGATTCACGGCTGCGGCAACGGCCCGGTACTGACCAGCCGATTCGTCCGGGGCGTGGAGGTCGTGCGACACACCGGCCAGCCCGACCACTCGCCCGCGGTCGTCGGTCAGCGGGAACTTGTCCGTCAGGCACCACCCTGCTTGACCTGTGGGGTAGACGTGCAGTTCGAGTTGATTGCGGACGGGCACGCCGGTCCGCAACACGGCCATGTCCTGTTCCAGTGCCGTGCGCCCGAGTGGTGCCGGCGCAACTTGCTCGGCGGTCTTCCCGAGAAGATCACGTTTGTCGCGAAAGCCGCAGCGGTCCGCGAGGGTACGGTTCACCACCACGTATTGTGCCCGCTCGTTCTTCACGAAGTACACGACATCGAGAAGGCAATCAAAGAGAGTTTCCGCAGTGAACGGGCTTGCGAGCCGGGCGAACAATGCGGTGGATTCTGGCGACATCGAGACACGCCGGTGTGCGCGGATTGCAGTTGGGGCTGGGCTAACCGACAAGAGTACCACGGATTCCGTGGGTAGTATTCTGGTTATATCTCCAAATGCGGCGCTCCCACACACTCAAGGACCTCTCACCATGAATCGGTACTGCCTGGCGATTGGGATCTGTGCGTTCCTTACGGGTAGCGTGTTTGGTGACGACACACCCAAGAAGAAGGATGAACCCGCGAAGCCCACGTCCCGCACCGACCGCAAGGTCGAAGGGTGGACGGTGCGTGTCGATGACCGTCTGCTCAAGGCCCCCGACGACGAACTGGGAACGCGTGCCTTGCGATTCCTCGAAGCGAAATTGGCCGAGATCAAGATTGCAGTGCCCGCCGATCGTGTGAAGAAGCTGCAAACCGTGGTCATCGTGCTCGATCTCACACATGGCAACCTCGGGCCGATGCAGTATCACCCCGATGCCGGCTGGCTCAAGAAGAACGGCTACTCGCCCGAACTGGCCAAGTGCGTTCACCTCCCGCGTGCTGCCGATGTGGCGACAAAGCGGAACGTCCGCGAGCAACCGTGGGTGATTCTGCACGAACTGGCTCACGCATACCACGATCAGGTCTTGGGCTTCGAGGAACCGCGGATCATCGAAGCCTACGAGAAGTACAAGAAGAGCGGTCATGGCGAGAAAACGCTACTGCACAATGGCACCCGCGTGAAGCATTACGCACTGACCAATCACAAAGAGTTCTTCGCCGAGATGACGGAGAGCTATTTCGGTGGGAACGACTTCTTCCCATTCAACCGGGGCGAGTTGAAGGAAGCGGAACCCGAGATTTACGAACTCCTCGCGCACATCTGGGAGTCGCCACCAGCAAAGTCAACACCCTGATTGAGCAGCACCTCTGCAAAGCGTGTCCGGACGGGTATCATGTACGGTTATGACACCACCGGAATCACGCTTGTCGTCCCACGATCCGGAGCCCACCCTCGAACAGGTCGGGCTGCCCCCAATTATTCCGGATCCCATTCCGACCGGCCCACCTGCTGGCACCAGCGATGAATCCGAAGTGATCCGCGAAGCAGCGGCGATCATCCTGCCTGCGCCAGAGGCACTTCTCGCGCAGATGGCCGCATGTTCGGGCTCCGTTCCCGAGGGTACGATTGCCCAGACTCCGCAAGAGGCGAATCAGGCGGCAGGGCTGTCAGTCGGGTCTTCGACAACTCGCCCACTTCCTGCCATTCCTGGATACGAGATCCTTGGCGAACTCGGCCGCGGTGGAATGGGGGTCGTGTATCACGCCAGACACATCCGCCTGAACCGCCCGACGGCCATCAAGATGCTCATCGGTGGCCAGTTCGCCGATCCGGTTGCTCAGGTGCGGTTCATGGTTGAGGCCGAAGTGGTGGCGCTGGTTCAACACCCGAACGTCGTCCAGGTTTATGAATTCGGGCAATTTGAAGGGCAGCCGTTCTTCGCACTGGAATACGTGCATGGCGTCACCCTGGCCGAGAAACTTCACACTGCCACACGGTTCACTGCTCGGGCCGCCGCCGAGATGGTGGCAAAGCTGGCCAATGCCATTGCGGCCGCCCACACCAAGGGGATCGTTCACCGTGACTTGAAACCCGCGAACGTCTTGCTCGATGCAGACGGTGAACCCAAAGTGACCGACTTCGGACTGGCCAAGGTTGGGCGATCGGAGATGACCGCCACCGGCGCGATCATGGGGACGCCGAGCTACATGAGTCCCGAGCAGGCGGCAGGTCGAACCAGGGAAGTCGGCACGGCCACCGATGTCTATGCGCTGGGGGTAATTCTGTACGAGTTGCTCAGCGGTCGCACGCCCTTCAAGGGCGATTCCGTGATGGAGACGATTCACCAGGTTCTGAACCGCGAACCTGTGTGGCCACGCACGCTCCAATCGTCCATTCCTCGCGACCTGGAAACGATCTGTCTCAAGTGTCTCGAAAAGGAACCCAAGCGGCGGTACAGCACCGCCGAAGCATTAGAGGCAGACCTACGCGCGTATCTCCAGGGGAGGCCAATCGCGGTTCGCCCAGTCGGCACCGTGGAGACAGCGATCAAGTGGGCGCGACGGCGACCGACCATGGCGGCGCTGCTATTGGTCACGCTGTTGGGGGTGGCCGGGATCGTGTGGAAGTACATCGACGCGGAACAGCAGAGGGATATTGCGGAGGAGAAGAGCAGGGATGCAGAGTTGCAAAAGCAACTGGCACAGGAAAAACAAAAAGAAGCGGAGCAACAGAGAGGCATTGCTGAAGTGAGGCGTATTGAAGCCGAGCAGCAAAAGAGCATCGCGGAGATGAGACGACGGGAATCGGAGGAGCAGCGAGAAACGGCTCAGGAGGTCTCGCAGTTCATGGGTGGCGTGTTCGAGGACGCCAACCCCCTTGCGCTCACCGGGCGAATGTTCGGTGTGCAGAAGCGTGGTCAGGGTGCACTGACTGCACTGGAAGTCGTTGATCGTGCGGCAGCGAAACTCAAGACAGATCTCCTCGATAAGCCCGGTATCCGTGCCGCGTTGCTGGAGCGGATCGGCAACGTTTATCTCGACCTGGGTCGCACTCAAGACGCGGGGAAGTTGCTGAATGAGGCCATGGAACTCCGGCGAAAGTTTTACGGTGTAGACAACGCCGCCGTCGCCAGTTCATGGCATAGTCTCGGGATGTTCCACTTGAACATCGGCGAGTTGGAGCAGGCCGGCAAGGACTTCGAGCAAGCGCTGGCGATGCGTCGCAAACATCTCGGCAACAAGCATCCTCAGGTCGCCGATACGCTGTTCTATCTCGGCGGTCAGCGGGCATTCATTTGCGAGAATGCCCAGGCCGAACGGTTATTGCTGGAATGTCTGGCGATTCGGCGGAGTACGCCCGATACGACATCCCGCGATCTCGCCGTGGTGCTGCTCATCCTGGGCCAGGTCTACTTCCTGAACAATGAACCGGCCAAGGCGCTGCCCATACTCCGTGAAGCTGCTGCTCTCATGGATCAAATCCACGGCACGAATGATCTGTCCGCCATCGTAGGTCTATTCATCAATGCCCAGTTAGCGGAGAAGCTCGGCAACCCCAAACTGGCGAGATCGCTCTACGAAGCGGCGGACGTGAAAACGAGCAAACTGCTCGGAGACGATCACCCGATTCTCAACTACAGCCGAGGGCAGTTTGCGGATTTCTTGCACAACCAGGGGGACCACGAAGCGGCGGCGAAGGTGCTGCGCGGCGTGGTTGCCAGCTATCGGAAAACCTTCGGGCCCGATTCCTTGCTCGTGGCTTACAAACTGCTGGACCTGGCACGCGCCGAGCGGGGGTTGAATCGCCTTGAAGCGGCCGAGACCGCAGCGCGAGAAGCTGTCCGGATCCATCGCAAACAAAAAAGCAGTGCCATGCGCACCATGAGCAACCACTCTGAGTGCTTGCATGTGCTCGGTGCGATGTTGTTCAATCGCGGTGAGTTTGACGAAGCAAACGCAATCTATCGGGAGGCTCTTGCCGCCAGGCTCAAGACCGGAGTGGAAGATGATCGAACTTTTGGAATTGCACGCGATCTCTCCCGTCTCATACTGGACAAGGAAAAAATCCCCTACGGCTATACCTTCATGACACACGGCAAGCCCGCAGGGAATCCGAAAGTCGATTTCGAGCTGGCACAAACCTGGGCACAGGCTGCACGAGCGCTCACACGACAAAACCCAAAACTGTCCCCAGACGATGACCTCGACTTGCAATACCTCCAGGGGCAAGCGGTTGCCATGCTTCGCAGCGCGGCTGCCCACGGCATGAACGATCTCAAGGCAATCCAGGGATATGCCGACTTCAAGCAACTGCAGGACCGCGCCGATTTCCAGGAAGTGTTGCGTGCGCTTGCTCCGGCACCTCAAAAATAATCCTACTGGTTCCAGGGCGGATAAAATTCTGGGGGGAGGACGAGGCTCCGGCCGAGCCACAAGCATCGGCTCGGCCAGAGCCTCGTCTTTCCGTTTGGGTGTATTCTCCGCCCTGGAATCAGTAAGAAATGGTGGCGTAATGGGCGAGATTGCGTCAGGGGTTGGTGCAGGTGTTTCCCCCTCACCCGGCTCGCAAAGCCTCGCCGACCTCTCCCCCATCAAAGCATGGGGGCGAGGTGGGCCTCGCTGGGTTTCTCTTGATAGCAATGGGGTGGCTTGAGTTTCAGAGGAGGGCAGCCACCCCCACCTCGCCCCCATGCTTTGATGGGGGAGAGGTCGCGACGAGTCTTCGAGTCGCGGGTGAGGGGGAACAACCTTAACAAACACCAGTGACGATTCCATCCATTACGCCACCGTTTCTAACAGCTTGAACCATGCAACTGGTCAGATTACGAGGGCGGCGAGAAAGGCAGGTGTGGATTCAGCGTGCGTTGAAGTTCGCTACAACACTGACATGCTCGACTTCGCCACCACCGCGTTCGTCTCCATTCTGTTCCTGGTCGATCCGCCGGGAACCGTGCCAGCTTTCATGGCACTGACGGCCAAGTACACCCCCGACAAACAGCGACGAACGGCCCTGGTTGCCAGCGTGACCGCGACGCTCACGCTCCTCGGGTTCGCCATTATCGGCAACGTCGTGTTCCGCGTGCTGGGTCTGACATTGCCGGCGTTCCAGATCGCCGGTGGGGTAATCCTGTTCCTCGTTGCACTCGACATGATCCGTGCCCAGCGGCCGACGCAAGAAAGCGCCGAGGAGATGACCGAGAACGCCGAGGCCGCGGATGTGGCAATCGCACCGCTGGCGATTCCCATGCTCGCTGGCCCGGCAGCGCTCTCGACGGTCGCGGTGCTCATGTCGCAGGCGAAAGACGTGGTTCAAGTCTCGCTGGTGTTCGCGTCGATCACACTCACGGGGTTCATTTGCTGGTTCACGCTGCGGCTCGCGGAACCGATCCAGAAGCGGTTGGGGAAGACGGGGATTCACATCCTGGGCCGCGTTCTCGGGTTGGTTCTCGCGGGAATCGCGGTGCAGTTCGTGCTGAACGGACTGGCTGCGGCACACATCATTCCGAAGCCACCTGTCGAATGATCGATCGGAGCTGCCCAATGTCCGATCCGAGTAATTCACCCACGATTTCCCTGGGCGAGCTTCCGTGCCTCGAGGATGCCGCGACCAATCAGCGGTATCCGTTCGGCTCACGAGATCGTCTCACGATTGGTCGGTCGAAAACGGCCGAGATCGCGCTGACCGACCCACGCTGTTCCCGCCGGCAGTGTGAGCTCGTGCGCACCACTGGCGGCTGGCTTCTCGCGCCGCTCGCCCTTGACAACCCGACTCGTGTGAACGGCCGGCTCCTGTCCGATCCTCTCCGCATCAACGACGGCGACACCATCAAGGTGGGCGAGACCTCGCTTCTGTTTCGTGACCGACCGGGAAACCCCAGCGTTCGCGATTCATCCACTGAACAAACGATGTTGGGGGCCGACGCCTCGATCGCGGCCGACGACGCTATTCGCGGCGGGCGAAAGTTCCCCGTGTTCGGTGATGTGATGATCGGCCGGGATGTGAAGTGCGCACTTGTACTGTCGCATCCGCTCGTTTCGCGCAAACACGCACGGCTCTCGATCCACGGGAAGATCTCGACCCTCGCCGATCTGGGCAGTGCGAACGGCACGTTCGTGAATGGTCGGCCCGTGCTGGCGTCGGTCGTGTTGCGGCCCGGGGATCGGATCGACATCGGCCCGTACACGCTCACGTACACGGGTGATTCGCTCACGCCGGCATCGCGGTCGGGAAACGTCGAGTTGCGGGCATGGCGGCTGACGCGAACTGTCAAGGACCGCGTTGGTGGCGGACGCCTGACGATTCTCGATGATGTGTCGCTCGTGGTTCAGCCTGGTCGGTTCGTGTGCCTGCTCGGCCCGAGCGGTTCTGGAAAATCCACGCTGCTCGCGGCACTCAGTGGCCGTGCCGCACCCGATCGCGGGCGTGTGCTGGTGAACGCTGCCGAACTGTATGACAACTTCGACGCGGTGAAGCGTGATCTCGTCGTGGTTCCTCAGAAGGATCTGATGTTCGACGCGCTCACCGTCGATCAGGCCCTCACCTACACGGCCCGATTGCGGCTACCACCCGACACCACGACTGACGACGTTCAGGATCAGGTCGATGAACTCGTGAAGACGGTCGGCCTCGAAGCCCGCAGGCATACCCGCATCCGCGATCTGAGCGGCGGGCAGTTGAAGCGGGTGAGCCTCGCGAACGAACTGGTCGGTCGGCCAACGCTGATCTTCCTCGATGAAGTCACATCGGGGCTGGATGAGCAGACGGATCGCGACATGATGGACCTGTTCCGCAGGCTTGCGGATTCCGGGAAGACGGTGGTATGCGTGACACACACGATGGCGAACGTGGAGCGTGCGTGTCACGCGGTTGTGGTGCTGGCACCGGGCGGCGTGCTGGCGTTCGCGGGAGCACCGACCGAGGCGAAGGAGCATTTCGCCGTCGAGCGGCTCGGCGACGTTTACGAGAAATTGCAGACGAAGCCGGCAGCCGAGTGGCGTGCGGGGTTCGAGAAGCACACGAACCACGCCATGTACACGGGTGAACCACCGGCCGACCGCGATGCGCCCGTGCAGGTGGACCGACCGGGATTGCCCGCACGCACACGAGAAGCGACACGGCAAGGCTGGGTGTTGTTTCGCCGCCGACTCGATCTGTTGCTGCAAGACGCAGCGGCACTTCTCACGCTCCTCGTGCAAACCGCCGTCGTTGCCGCGGCGCTCGGCCTCGTGTTCGGCGACCTGCGTGATGTCGAAAATCCACTCCTGCGAAACCAGGACGCGGTGACGCTGTATTTCCTCCTTGGCGTTTCGTGTTTCTGGTTCGGCTGCAACGGATCGGTGAAGGTTGTGGTCAGCGATCGACCGATTTACCGGCGTGAACGTGCGGTGAATCTGAGTCTCATGGGGTACGCGGCCTCGACGTTCGCGGTGTTCTGTGCGCTGGCGGTGGTGCAGGGGGCATTGCTGGCGGGAACTGTGTGGGCCGTGTGCCATCCGCCGGGGATGAGCCTTGAGATCTTTGGTGTGCTGTTGCTCGCTTCAGCATCGGGAACGGCGCTTGGGCTGGCGCTGTCGGCGAGTTCGAGTTCCGAGGGACAGGCAGTCGCGGCGGTTCCACTCGCACTGATCCCGCAGATCGTGTTTGGCGGAGCGATCGCGAAACTCACAGGCGTTGCACTCACCGTGGCGAAACTCGGCGTCGCGTGCTACTGGGTACATGAGGCCGTGATGCGATTGCTACCCGATGATGTGGTGCCACGCGCGGAGTCTGCGAAACCCGCACCGGCGGTCGTGGCGGTGTTTGCGCACCTGATCGTTTACGCGGCCGTCGCTGGTGTGGTGGTCTGGGTTCAGGACGCCCGACGGCGCAAACCACGGTGAGCACATCGGCCAGCGAGGGAGCCCGATCAGCAGTTCTGCCAAATGAACAGGGGACTATCTTCACTTGTTCCCTACACCAACGAAACACCTCTCCGCAGGTTTACCACCGAGAAAGCAAATGGACTTGAAGCCCTGGTTTCACCCGCCCGCTCAGGCAGCGGGGGACCGACCACAAACGCCCGCGGCAGCAATCGCTCAGTTGCTCGAAGGGAATCGTCGGTTATTGGCCAGCGCCGACGAGTGCGGTTGCAATGAGCTTTACCCCACCTCGCCACCACGGCAGATGCCATTCGGCGTCGTGCTGGGTTGCTCCGATGCCCGTGCCCCGTTGGAACTCGTGTTCGACGCGGCCCCCAACCAACTCTTCGTCGTCCGTGTCGCGGGGAACGTGCTGGGGGATGAGTGCCTCGGTAGCATCGAGTATGCGTTGTACAATTTCCCTGAATCGGTCAAGGTGCTGATCGTGATGGGGCACACCGGGTGCGGTGCGGTGGCAGCGGCGGTGAAGACTTACCTCAGTCCGAAGCATGCCGCGGGCATCGCATTCAGCCGGTCGCTGCGAAGCGTCGTAAACCACATCCTTGTTGCAGTTCGCAGCGCCGCCCTGTCGCTTGAGCAGGTGTGGGGCACCGACATCTTCGAACAACCGGGCTACCCCGAAGCACTGGCTGAACTCGCTGTCTCTCTGAACGCTGCGATGACTGCGTACCAATTACGGCTCGAGTTGCAGACTCACGAACTGCACGGGCCGGAGGTGGTCTACGGTGTATTCGATCTGGTGACAACGCGCGTGTCGGGTCCGACTGACCTCGATAACGTGTCGCTTTCGCCGGCTCCGAGCGACCCCAGCGAACTGGTCAATCTGGGTGTGCAACTGGCCCGCAGCACGGCCGTCACCCGGCACCTGAACCTGATCCGTGGTCCCTTCTCGGACGATACCTCATCACCCGCAGATTGACTCTCAACATGCCCGAACAAACAATCACCCTGATTCGCCGCGTGTTCCGCTTCCCAGTCCTGGGGAGACTCTGGAGATACATCGTCGCTGTGATCATTTACTCGGTCTTCGTTGTCCTGATCGCACAACAAGTTGTGCTCTTGGATGCAGGAGTCGACCGAACGGGCGAAGCCGCGATCGCAGGCGTTCTCTTCGGCTGGTTAATGGGCTTTCGCACCCAGACGGCCTACGCCCGCTGGTGGGACGGTCGCAGTCTGTGGGGGCAACTCGTCAACGATAGCCGTAACCTGATGCTGAAAGCGACGACCTACGTTCACGATCCGATCGATCAGGCGAAACTCGCATCGGCAATCACTCGTTTCGCTGAGGAATTGCGTGACCACCTGCGACGCCCTATCAAGTCGCCGGGTCCGCACCGACCCATGCTGGTGGCCGACGAGATCTTCCGCCTCATTCGCGGCTGGAACGAATCTGGGCAGATTGACGGCTACACATTCCTGACCCTCGATCAGCACGCGCAGCAGTTAATGAATGTGTGCGGTGCGTGCGAGAAGATCCGGTCGGCTCCGTTCCCGGCGTCGTATAGCGCTCTGCTTCGCAAAGGGATCGTGGGCTATCTCCTGTTCCTGCCCTGGATGATGACGGACGAGCATGGCTGGCTGACTGTTCCAGTCACTGTCATGGTGGCGTATGCTGTCGTGGGATTGGAGTTGATCGCCAGCGGGATGGACGATCCGTTCGGCTTCGATGGCGACGACTTGCCGATTGATGATATCGTCGAAACAATTCGCCGCGCGACCGCTGGCAGGGTAGTGGAGTAACGGCTCACGAACGCTCGTCGATGAGCCTGACGAGCGTGTCCCGGCAGACCCAATCTGTCTCCGAATAGCTTTTCATATCCGATACCCAATGCTAGTAGTGTTTTGGGTCAAATCGGTGAGCGAAATTCGAATAGCTCACCGAATCCTCGCTTCAGCCCCGAATGCGGTTACTTCCCGATGCAGAAGCGGCTGAAGATCCGGTCGAGCAAGTCGTTCGTGTACACAGCGCCGGTGACTTCGCCCAGTTGATCCAGTGCGGGGCGAAGGGCGGCGGCTACCAGTTCGGGCGGGTCGTTGTGGGCGACATGGTCCCGTGCCGCTCGCAGATGCTCGGCACACGACGCGATGTGATGTCGGCATCGGCTCTGACTTGGTGCCAGGGCAGGGCGGACCAGTGAGGCGACCCGATCCGTGAGCGCGGCAATCAGCATGGCAGTGCCGGCGGGGACGCTACACGGTATGAGCGATTCCAGAACAGTGGGCGGTTGCCCGCCGTTCGCCAGATCCCACTTCGTTCGAACGCGGATCACGTCTGCGCCGGTTGCGGTCAGTCGTGCGGAGTCCTCGGCGTTGAATTCGCCTCGCTCATCGCACCATAGAATCACGTCGGCCCGTGCGGTCGCGTCACGCCCAAGTCGCTGGGCTTGCTCCTCGATCGTGTCGAGCGAATCCTGCCAGCCGGCGGTGTCGATCAGTTCCACACGCACGCCACCCAGGTCGAGAAGCTTCGTGAGGTAATCGCGAGTTGTGCCTGGAACCGGGCTGACGAGCGCATCGCCCCCTGCCAGCGCATTGAACAGGCTGCTTTTCCCCGCATTCGGCAAGCCCACGAGCGCGACCCGTACAGCGCGACCGGAAACCGTGCGGTCATCAAGCTGTCGCAGGAGCATAGCCAGATGCGCGATGGCAGCGTCGAGGCGAGCGAGCGTTTCCGTGCGTCCAACGAACTCGATGTCTTCATCTGCGAAGTCGAGCGCCGCTTCGAGGTCAGCAAGGAGGTTCAGCAAGTCGTCGCGAAGAACCGAGAGCGGTTGCGAAACACCGCCTGCAAGTTGTGTTAACGCACTCTGGAGTTCCGCATCCGTGCCCGCCTCGATGACCGCATGAACGGCCTCGGCACGCGGCAAATCCTTCTTCCCCGCGAGGAACGCCCGCAGCGTGAACTCGCCTGCCTGGGCCGGTCGCGCTCCCGCATTCAACAGGTCCGCGACGAGTCGTTCGACCAGTGGCGGCGAACCGACCGTGTGAATCTCCGCGAGATCCTGGCCGGTGTATGATCGCGGCCCCGGGAAGAAGTACAGCGTCGCGGGCAGCGGCGAATACACCCCGGTGAGACGGAGGGAACCCAAACTCGCGTAGCCGCGACGCGGAGGAGGAACGCTCGCGCTCCGCTCCGAAGACTCCGCGTCGCGGCTAAACAGTTGGTCGATCACCGCGAGTGTGCGTGGTCCGCTGATGCGCACGATGGCTCGCGCACCCGACCCGGGAGCCGACGACACGGCAACAATGGTGTCGTCGGGATGCGGTAACGCAGACTTCTCGAACGACATCACGCCTCCCGATTCGTACACCGGCATTATCAGGATCAGTCGCCCGCAGGGACACACCATGACCGCAGCCGACGCTTACGCTGAATTGATTCGCCGGAGTAAGGAACTCGGGGTGCTGAACTCATGCGCCGCCGTGCTGAGCTGGGATCAGCATACCTGCATGCCCAGAAACGGGGCCGGGTTGCGCGGCGAACAAATGGCCTTCCTCGCCTCGCTGTCGCACCAAAAGTTCACCGACCCCAAGATTAACGAGTTGCTCACGGCAATCGAAGGTTCCGAGCTGGTCAAGGAACCCGAGGCAGACGCCACCGCGAACGTGCGTGAGATTCGCCGCGCATACGACCGCGCCACGAAGATCCCGGCGTCGCTTGTGGATGAACTGGCCCGCGTCACCACTGCGGCTCAACAAGCCTGGGAACAGGCCAAAAAGGCGAACCACTTCGCCACGTTCCGACCGCACCTGGAACGGATCGTCGAACTGAAACGGCAGGAAGCTGACGCCGTCGGATTCAAGGACCACCGCTACAACGCGCTGATCGAGGAGTACGAGCCGGGAACAACGGTCGCGGAACTGAAAGAGCTATTCGCCGGCCTGACGAAGCAACTGGTGCCCTTGATTCAGAAGGTCGCGCACAGCCCGAAGAAGCCGGATCGGAGTATTCTGGAGCGCGAGTTCCCGGTCGAGCGACAGAAGCTCTTCGCCGAATCGGCCGCGGCCGCGGTCGGGTTCAACTACGCTGCGGGCCGCCTCGATACGACTGCGCACCCGTTTTGCTCCGGATTTGGTCCGGGCGACTGTCGCATCACCACCCGCTACAACCCCCGGTTCTTCCCCGAGGCGTTTTTCGGCGTGATGCACGAAACCGGTCACGCACTGTATGAGCAGAACCTGCCTGCCGAGCACTTTGGCACACCGCTCGGCGTCGCGTGTTCATTTGGCATCCACGAATCGCAATCGCGCCTGTGGGAAAACCAGGTTGGGCGGAGTCGGCCGTTCTGGGATCACTTCCTGCCGCGACTCCGACAGGGGTTCCCGACCGCGCTGGCCGACGTGAGCGCGGAAGCGTTCCACTTCGCGATCAACGACATCAAACCGTCATTCATCCGGGTGGAAGCCGACGAGGCCACCTACAACCTCCACATCGCGTTGCGGTTCGAGTTGGAGCTTGCCTTACTGTCGGGGGATTTGGCAGTTGTCGATCTTCCGGACGCCTGGAATTCGCGCTTCACGGCTCTGTTCGGGTTGACCGTCCCCGATGATGCCCGCGGTTGCCTGCAGGATATCCACTGGAGCTTCGGTGGGCTGGGCTACTTCCCAACTTACACCCTGGGAAACCTTTACGCGGCGCAATTCATGGTGGCCGCGAAACATCATATGGGGGCGGAATCTTTGTCGGAAGACCTGCGGCGTGGGGAGTTTGGTCGCCTCAAAGACTGGCTGGTGAAGAACATACATCAACACGGACAGCGGTATCGCGCAACTGAATTATGCCGAAAAGCGACAGGAAGTTCGCTGTCACCGGAATCCTTCGTGCATTACCTAAATGAAAAATGTTCCGAATTCCACGGTGTGTGCTAGACTAACAAGTGACCATTAGCGTCATTGCGACTCGTGTTGCCGGCTTGTCGCTTAATCACCGCTTCGATTCCACCAATCGAACTAACACGAGCGGATTTGCTGGCATAGGATGTGCAAAGCCCACGGCGGGGAGGCGTTCGCCCCGCTTGCCCCCTAATGGGAAAAACTGACGTCATGCTTCCTACCAGTACCCCAGACGCCCGTGAACTTGCGGACGACGTGAAGGGCACTGTGTCCGCGCAAGCAGCCGACACTCAGACCCTTCCACACCTCCAACGGGAGATTCCAACTCCCCCACCAAGCGAACCCGCGCCCCCACCAGAGACAGGCACCCGGGTCGGAACCTACGTCCTGCGCGAAAAGCTGGGCGAAGGCGTCTCGTGCCATGTGTTCTGCGGGTGGGACGAGGCACTTCAGTGCCGAGTCGCGATGAAGATCCTGAACTGGGCGAACGTTTACGACCGATCCGCCGCCCTCAAGCAACTCCGGATGGAAGCGGCCGCTCTGGCGCGAGTGAAGCATCCGCGCGTCGTCCGCTTCATCGATTTCGGTTTCGATCCCCGCTGGCCCTACCTCGTCACCGAATTCTTCGACGGGCAACCGCTCGGGGAACTGCTTCGGTCCGGCGGGGCGTTGCCGCCGACGTGGTCTCTGCACATCATCTCGCAGATGGTGGATGCGCTCGGTGCTTGCTGGCGTTCCGGTCTCGTTCACCGCGACGTGAAGCCCGATAACATCATGATCGGGGCCGACGGCAACATCAAACTGATCGACTTCGGTCTGGCAAAGGCCGATGCCCTCCAGGCCGCCCGCGAGAATCTTGGAGCGGAACTGGCTGGCACCGCCGCATACATCTCACCGGAACAGGCCAAGGACGCAAGTCTGGTCGATCTCCGGGCCGACATCTACTCGCTGGGTGTGACGCTATATGAAGCGCTGACGGGCCGGTTGCCATTCGAGGGCCGGAACCGAATGCAGGTGATCTTCCAGCACCTGAACACCCCACCCGTTCCCCCGATCCAGCGAGTTCCCGAGATTCCCGCACTGGCCAGCGACGTCTGCCTGTGGATGCTCTCGAAGGACCCCAACGACCGCCCACAGAACTACGAAGAACTCCGCCAGGCGTTCGATACCGTCATGAGTGTCGTCCGCTAAGTGCTGAGCAACGATCCACGAAACACACCAACCCCCGGGAAACCGGGGGTTGATCGTTTCCCACACATTGCCAGCTACTCCGCATGGCCTGAAATCAGGGTATCGTCTCGGGATGAGCAGAGGGTCGGACTCAAACGTCGTGGTGAGCAAGACCGGCGAGTTGATTCTGTTGGATGCCAAGGCGAATGATTACACAGAGTTTAGTCGAATCGCGGCTCTTGGGAAGGATGAGAAGGGGGTGTATGCTCATCCGGCGTTCGTCGATACTCGAATCGATCTCCGTGGCAGTTCCTCACTCGTTTGCTTCGCTCTCGGTCCTTGAAACATCCCCGGAATGGCGGGAGCCAGCATTCCTAAAATCGTGAATGAATTTCACGAAGAAACTACCCACAGCCATGATAATCAACGAGTGCATGGAAGCAGCCGATTCGTTGATTTGGAACTGCCATGTGATCCTGACGAGGTTGTTGGGTTGTTGATTCTGTCTGGTGGTCTTTTGCGAGGGTTGCAAGGTCCCGCTCGCTTTGCTTGAGGTTGGTTGAAAACGCACCGCCAAGAGTGTCGGTGCCACCAGTTCCCCAATATCTGGGGAACGAGTCGAAGCCCATCGCCCCATCGCGACGAAGTTCTCCGTCGCCTTCATCTAAATTCGATACCGAGTATCCGCGAAGTCTACAGTGGTGTGTCCCGATGACCTCACGCCAGCGGGAAATTGAATGGTATTCCGGAGCACAGCAAGTCATCCTCAAGTGAATGGATCGGAGCAAGGACGCCGACGTTCAATAATCGTTTCTTGGCTGTTCTTCATCGCATGGAGCTGAGATATGTCTCGTTATCATCATCAGAATCGTGGATTTACACTGATTGAGTTGCTCGTAGTAATCGCGATCATCGCCATCCTGATTGGGCTGCTGCTGCCTGCCGTGCAGAAGGTCCGGGAGGCTGCTGCCCGGGCTCGGTGCAGCAACAATCTGAAACAGGTTGGCCTCGCGATGCACGCCCACCATGACACGAAGGGCAAGTTGCCCCCCGGCGGTGCGATGGATCGCGCCCCATTCGGAGTCGTTCCTGCTAGCGGTAGCGGCTACGGAGGGAGTTCCTGGTACGTCTACCTTCTCCCGTACGTTGAACAATCAGCTCTCTACACCAACTGGCAGTTCTACGGCCTGAACACTTCTGCTGCGGGTTCGGGATATCTCAGAAACTCCCGGTCCCTGAGCTGGGAACCTTCCCATTCAGCCCAGTATGAAGGCGAGTTGCCGGAAGTCCACTTTTTTCCGGGGTCCATTGCTTG
>Ga0335397_10003898_pt1 | contig 19838 bp, 11 predicted proteins | sample MAT04_FD_205740 | JGI IMG/M metagenome (GOLD analysis project Ga0335397, IMG submission 205740) | Freshwater microbial communities from Lake Fryxell liftoff mats and glacier meltwater in Antarctica - MAT-04 (spades assembly) (version 2) ... | reverse complement strand
TCCCCCGGTGCGGGACGGCACGCAAAGCTTCCAGCGGCAGCCAACCGCAATCGAAGCGTTCCAAATCCAGGCGATACCCGTGGCCAACCTGACTGGCGGCATTCTTCCACCGCGCGGTGCACAGCGCCGGAATGGCCGGCGTGACGATGGCCCGCCCTTTGAGATGCTCCACATCCTCAACCAGCCGCGTAATGGCTCCCGGCTCGGGATGGCAATGGCCGTCCAGAAAGACGAGCACATCGCCGCGGGCATGTCGCGCGCCCAGCGCCTTAGTGGGAGAGGCCCCCCTCCGCTCCTCGTGCCGGACAATCCTCGCGTGCGGAAAACGCCGCTCGACTTCCGTCACGGATCCGTCACAGAAAGAGTCGTCAGCGATCACGATCTCATAATCGAGACTCGCGCAGGTCTCCACGCAAGACCGAACTGTCCGCCACAGCCGGTCCCCCTCGTTGTGAGCCGCAATCACCAGCGTCGTATGCATCCGAAAATCTCCCCATCGGACTGCTGGCAGCACGGCGTTGAGCCTACACGATTTCTACTTGGAAGTCGCCCTGTCATTTTGGAATCTGTCCGTAGGGGGCTCGGCTGACGGCATTGAGTCGACCCGAACGGCGCATCAGTCTTCACCTTGAATCTTCTCTACCGCCGGATTCAAATCCATCCACACGACATCCCCGACGGAAATGCGTACGAGAAATGCGTACGAGTGGTTGCAGGTCGAATTCGATGGTCATGCTGCCGCGGATGTGGGACCAGACGATGTCGTCGCGTTGCGGCTATTGTCGAGAATCGTCAGGTCCGGCTGGGAGCTTGAATCGAGTTCTTCCACGGCGTGCGACAACTGTTCCAAGCAGGGACCCCAAGGGGGGCTGGGGACCTGGCGGCGGCCCTTGGCCTCGCGATTTCGCTCTCCTGGACGGCAATCCGGGCCTGGGGAATGAACCTCTGGGGTTGCACTGTCCTAATCGAACGAATTCAGCCTCTCGCGCTCCCAGCATGAGCCGCGCGGCTCACGCTGGCCGTCGCCACGAAAAGCATGGTTTCACTACGGGCTCCCTAACGTCGGCTCTCGGTGGACTTGAAGTTCATCGCGCCTGAATCGAGAATCTGGATGTTTGCCGGTTCACACTCCTCCGAGGCCCGTCATGCGAACCCTGCTGATCCTGTGTGCGTTCTCGCTGTGCGTCTCGCATCTCTGCGCTCAACCGTACGGTGAACCGGACCGCGGCCAACCGGGGGATGAGATGATCCAAGAGTATCTCGCCCAGGAGGCTTTGCGGCTCGATGCGCAATTCGCGGAAGACTTCGCATCCCGGGAAAACTGGGAAGCGAATCGCGCGCGATACAAAGAAGAATACCTTTACATGCTCGGCTTGTGGCCGTTGCCGGAGAAATCGCCGCTCAAGGCGACGATTACCGGGATGATCGAACGCGACGGGTATGTCGTCGAGAATCTGCATTATCAGAGCAAGCCGGGGTTGTATGTGACGGCGAACGTGTATCGGCCCGCGACACGCCAGCCGGGCGAGAAATTCCCCGCGGTCCTGTATGTCTGCGGGCATGGAGGCGGTGGGCGGGACGGCGTTAAGACGGTGTATCAGTCCCATCCGATCTGGCTGGCCAAGCACGGGTTTGTCTGCCTGATTGTCGATACGCTCGAACTCGGCGAGATCGTCGCGGACGACATGCATCATGGCACGTTTGATTTGGAACGCTGGTGGTGGCACTCCCGCGGCTACACATCGGCCGGGGTCGAATGCTGGAATGGGGTGCGGGGGATTGATTATCTGCTGAGTCGCGAAGATGTCGATCCCGAGAACCTCGGCGTCACGGGCATCAGCGGCGGTGGCGCGGCGACATTCTGGATCGCGGCTGCGGACGAACGGATCAAAGTCGCGATTCCGATCAGCGGGATGGCCGACCTTGAATCATACGTCGGCAACCGCGTGATCAACGGCCACTGCGACTGCATGTTTCTGTACAACACGTTCCAATGGCCGTGGACGCGGATCGCCGCGCTGATCGCCCCGCGGCCGATGCTGTTCATCAACAGCGACAACGACCGCATCTTCCCGATGGATGCCAACGAACGAATCACGAACCGCCTGGAGCGGTTCTACAATCTTTACGGAGCCAGCGACAAATTCGACACGGTGGTCAGCGTGGGAGGCCATGCGTACCGCGAAGATATCCGCCGGGCGACGTTCGGGTTTTTGCAATACCATTTGCAGGGCAAAGCTGATCCGATCAACGACACGGAACTTGATCTCGTCGACAAAGACGCCAAGCCGCCGACGTATCCCATCCCGCCGGAACAACTGCGAGTGTTCCCGACGGATGCCGATCTGCCAACTGATGCGATCAATGTCACGATTGATGAGCATTTCGTGCCGATCGCGCAGCCGGAATTACCAAAGGCGGGCGAGTACGATGTGTGGCGACAAAAGATGTTGGCGGAGTTGCAGCGGGTGACGTTTCGCAGCCTGCATCAGGTGGAAAAACCATTGAGCCTGGTCGAACCGTGGACTCGTAGAAATCCGCCCAATTATGTGGAACGATCATTCGCACTTTTGGGCAGCACGGCCGACACCTGGCGTTTGCATGAAAATCGAGGCTTCGGTATCTCGCCCGATCAGCAACTGACAGGCGGAGACGGACTGACGCGGGCCTATGGCGCGATCTATCAAGAACATGAGAAATTGATCAGAGGAATTTCGCTCACGAATCCGCCAACGACGCACATGGACCCCAACGCCCCGCAGTTCCTCAACATTCTCCGCGTCTGTGATGTCCCGGACATGCTGGGGTTGCTTGCTCCCCGGCCATTGAAGATTGTCACCAGGCAGCCGCAAGCCTTCGAGCGGACGTCGAAGATTTATGAAGCAGCGGGGGCGAAATCGGCGTTTTCGCTGGAAACTTTGGCCGAGTGATTTGCACGCAACGCAAAATTCGGTACAAAGAGTTTCACGATTCGCGCAGGGGGAAGCAACAGGGGTGTTGTGGCCGCGAATCGCGCGATGACCTTGTCAGATCAGGTAACACGACGTGACCAGCGCCGCATCGTCTCGTTCTGAAACAGAGCATGCGGGTATCCAACTCCCGCAGCGGAATGTGGAAGGCAAACAGTCCGGCGGACAGGGCTTCTTCTGTGTCTGGCATGGATTAACGTTCGGCCGCTTTCTCCAGTTCATGGCACAACGACCGCGACTCCACTGGCAGTGGTCGCTCAAGTTGGCGTCTATCGCAGCGGGATCGGTGATCAATTCCGCCGAAGCCCTGATCGAAAACCTGCGGTTTGGCCGCGCCATCGCCAACACCGAAATTACGCAGCCGCCAGTGTTCATTCTCGGTCACTGGCGCAGCGGGACAACGTTGCTGCACAACCTGATGTCGCTCGATCCGCAGTTCGCCTCGCCGAATATGTATCAGGTGTTGTTTCCCTCGCATTTTCTGACGACGGAAAAAATTGTCACTCGGCTGACGAATTGGCTGGTGCCGAAAACGCGGCCGATGGACAACATGCCCGCCGCGTGGAGCATGCCGCAGGAAGATGAACTCGCCTTGATGCTGCTCTGCGGCCATTCGGGTTACATGATGATGGCCTTTCAGGGAGACCGCTCGAAGTACGGCCATCTCTTCGATGTGAACGACATGTCGCCCCAGGCTCAAGCGGAATGGAAAGCGGCTCTCCTTTTTTTCATCAAGAAGATGACGTACAAAAGTCGGCGGGCGATTCTGTTGAAATCGCCGACGCACACGTATCGCGTGTCGACGTTGATGGAAATGTTTCCCAACGCGAAGTTCGTCTACATACATCGCAACCCGTATGAGGTCTACCGGTCGACGCTGCATCTCCGCCGGGCCGTTTTTACCGACAATGGTCTCGCCCCGCCAAACTTCGAGGGTTACGAAGCCGACATGGCGGTCACTTACGAACACTGCATCCGGACTTACGAACAGACGAAAAACCTGATTCCCGCCGGTCAATTGCACGAAGTCCGCTTTGAAGCCCTGGAAGCCGATCCGTATGGAGAGATGCGGAACATTTATGAGGGGCTGAATCTGTCGAATTGGGATACCGTCGCCCCGGCGATTCGCGCCCAACTGCCGGAGCTGGCGCGGTATCGTAAGAACACCTTTTCAATGGATGAGGCATCAAAACGCCGGATTTACGAACGCTTGCGCTGGATCTTCGAGTTGTACGGCTATCCCAGCGAACTGCCGGACGAAGTTCCGCGAACGCAACTCTCGGCGGCGGGTTGATTACGATTCCGGGTGGTCGGCCCGCGACCGCCCGTTCCCCTCCGCGTGATACCGGCGAATCTCATCCTGGAGTTTTTTGCGCTCGGTATGCAGATCAGATTGCGCCAGCCGATGGAATGCCACATTGGACGCTAAATCGCCCAGCACCAGCAGCACCATCCAGACGACCAGCCCCAAAACCGCCAGCCAGTAAATCACGAACAGCAGCGGCGCGCGGCGGAACACCGGCAGCACATCGCCGAGCGGAATCATCACGCCGATCACGGCCAACAATCCGCTGACCTGCAACCGCCGGCGCAGCTGCCGCGCGGCATGGTGTCGAAGGATATCCTCCGGCGGTAACTTTAACGGACCCGCTACCCACGCGCGCCAATGAAAGATTCCCAACGCGGCCGCCAGCAACAGCAGCACCACCCCCGTAACCACCGCCGGCAACCATTCGGGCATGAAAAGATTGTTCCGGAAAGTTGGGAAGAAGTCCGCGTTAGGAATAAGCTGAGTCAGTTGTCATCGGGTGGCTGGGGCGCGCAAAGTCTATCCTTTGCCATCAGTTCGCATAGCCCCAGTCTTGGCTCATCGATTGGAGCTGCGCAGGTTTCGTCGTATGGAAGTCGATCAGCGCTCACGCCCCCCCCAACCTGAATGTTGTTACTGCAACAAACTCCGCTGCAATACTGCCTGTGCCTGCTGAAAGTAGGGTTGCCAGACGATCTCCGGTTTGCCGTCGCGCAGGCAGTTCCGAACCTTCTGCAACGTGTTCAGCGCCATGTGCGGGCAGCGATTGCAGGCACATGTTTCGCCGGTCGAGGTCATAATCCCTGGCACCGGAATGAATTCGTGCTGCGGGGCCAGCTTTTGAAGCGGGTGAATCATGTTGGCTTCGGTGGCGATGAGGAACTTCGTCGGCTCGGTGATCGAGGCGACATACTTCCGCATCCTCTCAGTACCGCCGATGACATCCGCCACTTCGAGAATGCTTTTCGGGCATTCCGGATGCGCGAGAATCACGGCTCCCGGATTATTTTTCTTTGCCCGCAACAGATCCTGCACGCTGAAGACTTCATGCACCATGCAAGAACCGGGCCACAGAATCATCTTGCGGCCGGTCACTTCACTGAGATACCGCCCCAAATGCTGATCCGGCACGAACAGGATTTCCTTCTCTGCCGGAACCCGGTCGATAATTTCCTTCGCGTTGCCGCTGGTCACGATCCAATCACACAGAGACTTCACGGCTGCCGTGGTGTTGATGTACGCGACCGTCTGGAAATCGTGCCCCTGCTCCCGCAAGTGCTGCTGATATTTCGCGAGATGCTCGGCCGGGCAACTTTCCGCCAGCGAACACCCGGCCCGCAGATCGGGCATCAGGACTGTTTTCTGAGGACTCAGAATCTTCGCAGACTCGCCCATGAAGTGGACGCCGCAGAAGACAATGGTCGGCTTATCGGTCTGCGTCGCATCGCGGGCCAGCTTCAGGCTGTCCCCCGTGAAATCGGCGATATCCTGCAAATCGCCGTCGACATAAAAGTGAGCCAGAATCGCCGCGTTCTTCTCTTTTTTGAGCGCATCGATTTCGTCCATCAGATCGAGGGGGTCTTCCTCGGGTTCGGTGATCTGCGGCGTAAACGCCGACAAAACAGGAAGTGCTTTCGACATCAGTTGGTTCTCTATTTCAAGCAAAGCCCGCCGTCGGCGACGGCGGGACCGCTCCCTGCGGTTGCGGCTGTTTTGTTTCTATTGTCGGCGGTTGAGCTGAGAAATCAATCGGCATTCGATTTTTGAATGTAGAGCACTTGCTCCGCAAGTGTAAAAGCAAGCACTTGCGGAGCAAGTGCTCTACATTTCATTTCGCCGGCTCCATCAGGTCCGCATTACCGATCCAGGCGAGGAAATAGGGCACCTCGGCACCTCGCTCGCGGAGGGCAAGCAGGAAGGGTTTGTTAAACACTAGACGACGGGGCTTTAGAGGTTTGATGTCGAGAGATGGACCGTGCCCATTCTCTCCCACCATCATTTGAGTATCAGCAATGAGTTCCGCCCCGTATTCATCGAGGCGGAACTGGAGCGTCTGCTCAGCAATCGCGATGAAACGATCTGGATAACCTTTCGAGGGAATTTTCAGCGAAGTTAACTCGGACAAGACTCCCGTTAAGCCGAAGGACAAAATGGGGATTTGCAATTGATCGATCCCGCGTAAATGTTCCAGCGATTTATGCCCCTTCGGTTGTCGCATTCGGGCTGACACGTCGCCCCACTTCGCTTGCAATGTGTTCCCGGGCGTCATTTTTGACAGTATGATCTCGTCTGATTGAGCGCTGTCCGTTTGCAGCACGATGATGAAGTCCTCGTCAGAAACATAATCGCGAATTGAAACCGTTTGATTTAAGACGGGAAATGCTCCTCCTTCGCCCGTAGAAGATGGCCAACCGAAACTTTGAACCGGTTGCAGTTCGTGCGCCGAAAATGTCAGCGGTTCTGGAAACTGCTGCATAACATCCGGAAATGGCATCGATTTCTGCATGTGAACCCAAATTCGCAATCCGTCTCCCTGAAGATCGGGGTCGCGTATGGGTGGGGGCGCATCAGGAAACTTTTGCCGGACTTTGCTAAATAGTTCACGGCTGTCATCCAATCCCGAAACGCCGGCGATATAGGCATCTTCTGCTAATGATGTAAGCGGAAAAGGATGAGCATCAAGTGCCGTGATCAGCGCCGAATCTTTACGGTCCGTGACAAGCCCGCCACCTTCCGGCCGCAATCGGTCCCACGCAATTTGGACGGTGGCGGAATAGAGAGATGTTTGATCGGGCACCAAGGCCACCTCGGGGATGACGAGCAGACGCGTGCCGGGAAATCGATCTAACGGCGCCACGCCCGGCAACTTCGCTTTTGTCGGCGATTCATTTCGCAACAGCCCTTCGGGCCAACGGTCATCGCTCACCGTCATTTCACCGGCTCGCGGCGTCAGCAATCCAATGAGGAGTTGCCGGTTGATGCGGCGTGAAACAAAGCGGCTTGAACCGTCAGCCAGCAAAATGCTGAATCCCTCGTTCCGATCTGTTCCAAGAGTCTTTCCGGTTTTCAACATCGCTAACGCATCGCGTTCGCGGAGGTCGCGGGGCTCGGACCAGATTACGTCACTGCAGGTATTTTCGATCAATTGGATCGTATTTGAAGTTCCGTCAGTCACGTCGGTGATACGCACCGGAAAATAGGCCGGCCACATCGATCTGCGGCTGACCACGCCAACATATGTCGTCACGCTGGGAGTCTGTGAGGTGCTGAAACCAGACCGATAAACATCCGGCCGCAACGTCTGCAATTCTCGATTGTGCGCTCCGTCCCAGGGTTCGTCGAAGCGATACTTCGCATAGAGTTCGGCCTCGCCGAGAAACGGCAGGAGCAACACGCGCCAACTATGCCACGGCTTCTCATCCGGGCCGAGTACATAGGCCGGCGGAAACGAATTATATTTGTCGTGGTACTGATGAAGGGCTTGCCCGATTTGCTTGAGATTGGTTTTGCTGATGGGCCGTCGCGCGGAAAAACGAAGGCCGGCATAAAGCTGCCACCCACCATAGGCGACACCGATGATCAACACCGCCAGCAAACCCCATTTCAGTTGACGCAGCATCGGTGTTTCCCGATTTGGAATGAGGGACGGATTGGGATCGGTTGTCATTCTCCATCGCTACGCTGAGAATGGCAAACGAATTTGGAGAGTCCGTGAACGCTCGCCCCCTCTCCCTCTCCCCCGAGGCGGGGGCGAGGGGACAAAGCTAAGTCATCAGAACGTCGAACCGAGAGAAATACACGCATGTCCGACCAACTTCGCATCCTCTTCATCGGCGCTCATCCTGATGATTGTGAAATGAAAGCCGGCGGGACGACGGCGCTCTACCGGGCATTGGGCCATCAGGTGAAATATGTCAGCGTGACCGACGGCCGGTCGGGGCATCAGTCACGATTGCCGGGGGAATTGATTGAGACGCGCAAGGCCGAGACGCGAGCCGTCGCGGAGCTGATGGGAATCGACTATCAGGTCCTGTCGCATCATGACGGCAAACTCGAATCGACCATTGAAGCCCGCTGCGAGATGATCGCGCTCATCCGGCGGTATCAGCCCGATTTGATCGTGACGCATCGGCCGAACGATTATCACCCCGATCACCGGGCGACCTCGACGCTGGTCTGCGACGCGGCGTACATGGTGATCGTGCCGCATCTTGTGCCGGAAGTGCCGGCGTTGCGAGTGAATCCGGTGATCGCGTATTTTTCGGATCACTTCGAACGGCCGTATCCCTTTTCACCGACGGTGGTCATTGACATCGAGCCGGTGCTGGAGCAGGTAATCGATCAACTCGAATGCCACAAATCGCAGTTTCATGAATGGCTGCCGTACACGATGTGTCAGGAAAATGACGTGCCGGCCGATGACGCGGGCAAGCGGCAATTTGTCACGGAGTTTTACACGAACTGGATTTCCCCCCTGGCAGACCGGCACCGTCAACTGGTGATGCAGACCTACGGCCCGGAAAGCGGCCGGCAAATTCGCTATATTGAAGCCTTCGAGCCATGCGAATACGGTTCGCCACTGACGAGTGAAAATGTGAAAACGCTGTTTCCGATGCTGCCGTGATATCTCTTTGCCCCCGGTCAATGACCGGAGGTGATTTCCTTGTTCCACGCACATTCACCCCCGGTCATTGACCGGGGGCTAAGAGGTCAGAAAATATGCCATCCCAAATCAACGATCTCCTCGACTCATCCGATGCCACACTCTGGGAAATCGTCACCAAAGGTGACGGGCCTGCGGGGAAATTGCCGCTCACGGAGGACATGTTGCTCAACGCGCCGAGCGGCGATTTGTTCGGTCTGACGCAAAACGCCGGCATGGGCTGGCGGCCGGACCAAGTGCTGCGTCCGCAATATCTGATTCTCAGCACGCAAGGCGGCATCCGCGGCGAAGATGGCAAGCCGATCGCCCTCGGTTACCACACCGGCCATTACGAGATCGGCCTGTTGATGCGCGCCGCGGCGGAAGAGTTGGATCGGCTCGAAGCGTTGCCGTTCGCCGGGTATGTCAGCGATCCCTGCGATGGCCGCACGCAGGGCACGGTGGGGATGATGGACAGCCTGCCGTATCGGAATGATGCGGCGATTGTCTTGAAGCGGCTCATCCGTTCGCTGCCGAGGCGGCGGGGCGTGATCGGCGTGGCGACCTGTGATAAAGGCCTGCCGGCGATGATGATGGCTCTGGCCGCCATGCACGATTTGCCGTGCGTGATTGTTCCCGGCGGGGTTACGTTGCCGCCGGCGTCGGGCGAAGACGCCGGCAAGGTGCAGACCATCGGGGCACGCTTCGCCCACGGCGAGATGACGCTGGAAGAGGCTGCGGAAGCCGGTTGCCGGGCCTGTGCGTCGCCGGGCGGCGGGTGCCAGTTTCTCGGCACGGCGGCGACGGCGCAGGTGATTGCCGAGGCGTTGGGACTCAGCTTGCCGCACTCGGCGTTGGCACCGTCGGGGCAGCCGATCTGGCTGGATACCGCCCGGCGATCGGCTCGGGCCGTCGTCGCCTTGGATGCCGCCGGGAAGTCCACCAAGGACGTTCTCACGCCGGATGCGCTGCACAATGCGATGATCGTTTTTGCGGCGTGCGGCGGGTCGACGAACCTGCTGCTGCACATTCCCGCGATCATGTATGAAGCCAAACTTCCGCGGCCCACTGTCGAGGATTGGAACCGCCTCAACCGGCAGGTACCGCGACTCGTGGATTGTCTCCCCAATGGCCCGGTCGGTCATCCCACGATCCGCTTCTTCCTCGCCGGCGGCGTGCCGGAATTGATGCTGCATCTGCGGACGCTCGGTTTGCTGCGGCTCGATGCGTTCACCGTCTCGGGACGGACGCTGGGCGACGTGCTCGAATGGTGGGAACATTCCGACCGCCGGCAACGATTGAAAGAAGTCCTGCGTTCGCGCGACGGTGTCGACCCTGACAGCGTGATCATGTCGCCGCCGGTGGCGAAATCCCGTGGTTTGACGAGCACCGTGACGTTTCCGACAGGGAACATCGCCCCCAATGGTTCGGTGGTGAAGAGCACGTCGATCGACAAGTCGGTCATCGACGCCGATGGCGTGTATCGCAAAACGGGTCCGGCTCGCGTGTTCACCTCCGAACGGGACGCCATCGCGGCGATCAAAGGCCGCACCGGACGGCCGATCAAGGAAGGTGACGTCATCGTGCTGATGTGCCGCGGCCCGTTGGGGTGCGGCATGGAAGAAACGTATCAGATCACCTCGGCGCTCAGATATTTGCCGTTCGGCAAACAGGTGGCCCTGATCACCGATGCGAGATTCTCCGGCGTGTCCACCGGGGCGTGTATCGGGCACGTCGGCCCGGAAGCCCTCGAAGGGGGACCAATCGGCAAACTGCGTGACGGGGATCTCATCCATATTGAAATCGATACGATCCATTTGACCGGGCGCCTAGACTTCATCGGGACGGAATGTCGCGTGTTTTCTCCCGAGGAGGGTGCAAGCATTTTGGCTGCCCGCACTTACACCACCCCCCTGCACTGCGATCCCCGCATGCCGGCCGATACGCGGCTCTGGGCGGCGTTGCAACGCGTGGGCGGGGGAACGTGGGCCGGTTGTGTGTATGATGTCGATGCCATCGTACAGACGTTGGAAGCTGGTTTGGAAGCTCGACGGATCGAACAACTAGGAACTGGCGATGCCTTGGCTTAACGTCACGAATTCTGGCTGCCTTCTGATGATGGCGTTCGCCGCGACTTGCACCACGCATGCCGGCGAGCTAACTCCGGTCGATCCGGTGACGGGTTGGAACGTCCTCACACAACATCAATTTCTACCCCCGGATTTCGACGATAAAGTCTTTGCTGAACTCTGGACCGTGTGGCCCGAACCGGAAAGGACCGAAGCCGAGAACGCTGATCCAAAAACGCGTCGCCAGTTGATATTCCGCTACTACGGTTTGATGCCGTCCCCCAACGATCCCGATAACTCACCCGGCTTGGGCTATGTCGCCAACGGCGCTGGAGGATGGGTGATGAACTGCCTGGCGTGTCACGGCGGTAAAGTCGCCGGTACGGTGATCCCCGGTTTGCCCAACAGTCATTTCGCCATGCAGACGCTGGTGGAAGACGTGACCCGCATCAAGCTTGCCCAAGGAAAAAAGCTGGGACATCTGGACTTGGGGGCGTTGCAGATTCCGCTCTCGACCACAAATGGGACGACCAACTCCGTCATTTTCGGCGTGCTGCTGGGGGCTTATCGAAATCCGGACATGTCGGTGGACTTGAAGCGTTTACCGCCGGCGATGACGCATCATGATGTCGATCCCCCGCCCTACTGGAATGTCAAGCAGAAGTCTTTCCTGTATGCCGACGGATTTGCGCCGAACACCCATCGACCGATGATGCAGTTCATTCTGATCCCCCAGAATGGCCCGGAGCAATTGGCTAGCTATGAAGAGGATTTTCGGCAGATCGAGGCGTGGATCAAATCGACCGAACCGCCAAAATATCGCTGGGAGATTGATCAGGCACTCGCGGAGCGCGGCAAAGCGATTTTCAACGATCAGTGCAGCCGCTGTCATGGAACCTATGGTCCCCACGGCCGCTACGATCAGAAGACGATCGCGCTGGCGGAGATTGGCACCGACCCACTCCGCTGGCAGGCGTTGACGCCCGAGCATCGGCAATGGATGAAAGACGGCTGGTTAAGTAACTACGGGAACGACGATGTCGAAGTTGATCCCGCTGGTTATGTCGCCCCCCCGCTCAACGGAATCTGGGCCACTGCACCATATTTCCACAACGGCTCCGTCCCCACCCTGTGGCATGTGATGCATCCAAGCATGCGGCCGAAAGTGTGGAAGCGCACGGAAGACGGCTACGATCAACAGCGCGTCGGACTGGAGATCGAAGAATTCGACGCGGTGCCGAAATCCGTCAAGCATGCCGCCCATCGGCGGCGCTATTTCGATACGAGGTTACCCGGCAAAAACGCGGAAGGGCATCTCTTCCCCAACAAGCTCTCCGCAGACGAAAAATCGGCCGTTCTGGAATACCTGAAGACACTCTGAAGACACGCAACGGTGCGATGAAAGCCCGGCGTCGGCGACGCCGGGACCTCTTTGGCAGTTAAACCGGAATCGCCTCAATCACATCAACGTGAGCATCCGTTGTCACGATGCGATTCAACCGGAAGCTCGTCGTGGCGAGCAGGTCGCGATACTCCGTCTCGGTCCGCTCTTTGCCGCCGGGAATCGTCAGCATGGTAATGTCCAGCAGTTTGGCGAACGACGGATCGTTCCCCGGCGGAATGACGGTCTCGATGATCAGCAGTTTGCCTGTGGCGGGGATGACCTTTCTCACGGCACGCAAAATCGTGTGCGACTGATCATCGTCCCAGTCGTGAATGATGTGCCGGAGCAGATAGAGGTCGCCCCCCGCGGGCACCGCTTCAAAAAAGCTGCCCCCCGCCGTCCGGCAGCGATCACTGAGGCCGGCACTCTCGATCGAGATTTTCGCCCGCTCCACGACATGCGGCAGATCGAACACGATACCGTTCGCTCGTGGGTTCGCCGCCAGAATCTCACACAGTTGGCTGCCGTTTCCGCCGCCGAGATCGATGATGTGATTGGCCGTCGAAAGGTCATACGCGGCAATGATCGACGCCGTTTCGCGACCGTGAATCGAGACCATCGCCCGATCAAAGTTGGCGGCTTCTTCGGGATGCTTGCCCAGGAAATCGAAGAGCGGTTCGCCGTGGAGCTTCTCGAATCCGGTCTTCCCGGTTTGCACGCTGTGCAGCAGTTCGCCCCAGGCCTGATACTGCGTTCCTCCCATCATGAGTACCGACGCCTGCACGGAATGGGGGTGATCCTTCCGCAGGTATTCGGCCATATCGGTCATTTGAAAGCGGCCGGCATCGCTCTCCGCGAAGACCCCCAGGCTCGCCAGCCCTCGCAGTAAACGAAACAGCGACGGCTCATGCACGCCGGTTTCCAGCGCCAACTCGGACACCAACCGCGGCCGGTCCGATAATCGGTCGGCAAGCTCCAGTTTGGCGGCGACGTAGAGCATCTGCGTCAGCCAGCAGCCGGAAATCATCTGATTGAGTTGGTCGCGGGCGGAGGGGTGCATGGTGGCGTTTCATGATGGAGAAGAAAAGAGCGAATTGGTTGCCGAATTAGTCCGCTAAGCGCAAGCGATTGCGGTTCGGATTACATAATTAGGATTTGACCAACTCCCATTGTTTGTCGAGTCGTTTTTCCGAGATGGGAATGGCCGCGCCGAGATCCTGGGCGAAGAGCAGCACCCGGTATTCTTCCAGCATCCAGCGATAGGTGTCCAACGCAGGGTCGAAGATCTGGCGTTCCTCGTGCTGTTTGATCCGCACAAAGCAGCGCTGCCAGCGAAGTTGCAACGCGGGCAACTGCTGCTGATCGCGCTGATGTCCGCCGGCCGGCAGTTTCTCCAAGCGGCGCGTGACGGCTTGCAGATAGCGGGGATAATGCGCCAGCCATTCCCAGGGAGTTCGGACGAGAAAACCCGGGCGAAGTAATTTCGCCAGATGATCGTGCGCATCAAGCAGTGACGGCTGAAACTGGGGATTTTTGACCTTCTCCCACTGCCGACGCAGTTGCGTCATCGCATCGAACAGCGGCCGCACGACATGCACGACTTCCGCGGAAGCCGTGGATAATCGCCGACGTCCTTCCGCCAGCATCACGCCAAAATCGCCGACGGAACGGGGGCGTGCCGTGCCGGGTAAACACGCCCGTTCGGCGATCAGTTCCGCCAGTTGCTCTTTCAAAGGGAATGGTGGCGGAAAGGTTTTCGCCAGCAGCGTCCAGGCATTCAAATGGGGCAAATGATCGACCTGTGATTTCAATTCACGCGGTAATGCCAGCACAAACAGCCGCCGCAGACCGAAACGGAGTTCATGGGCCGCCTTCTCCGGCGCGTCCCACAGCCGCAGCGAGACCGAGGTTCCTTGATCGAGCAGCGTCGGGTAACCGGTCAACTGGATGCCGAAGCGTTCCAGGACAACCGACTCGGGCATGGTGCCGAAGTTCCAGGACGTGAGTCCGTCGCGGGTCCAGTGTTTGTCATCGACCGCGGCGAAAGCGGTGGATGCCTTCGCGCCGAATTGCTTCTGCAAGTCGGCCAGATCGCGACTCACGGCAAGCGGCTTGCCATCCGACTGCACGACTTCAATCTGCAATCGGAGATATTCGGGGAGGCGGCGCTCGTCGAAATCGTCGCGGCCCACCTTCAAGCCGTGTCGCTCTTCCAATTCTTTGGCGAGTGATTGCATCAGATCACCCACGCCAAACGGCAATCGCAGGGCCAGTTGCCGGGCGGTTTCGGGGATCGGCGATAATTCGCGGCGATGCTCTTTTGGCAGCGTACGCAGCAGCGCGGCGACTTTCTCTTCCAGCAGCCCCGGCACCAGCCAGCCGAGCCGCGCGGGACTGAGCTGATTCAGCCCCGCTTGCGGAACCGTCACCGTCACGCCATCGCTCGCGCCGCCGGGATCGTGTTGATAGGCCAAGGGGAGTTTGAGGCCGTGAACTTCCAGCAAGTCGGGAAACTGGGCGGCATCGGTGGGGCTGGCATCGGGTTGCAGCAGGTCCGTTTCGGTCATCAACAGCCGCCGCGCTTCGGCGGGATGCTGCCGCAGCCAGTGCTTGAGCGAGGCCCCATCGGAAATCTCTACCGGAATCCGTTGCGCGTAGAACGCGATGCGCTCGTCTTCGTCGCGCAGCAGCGCCGGCTGGCGCAGCCGTGCCTGGCGTTCTTCCACTTCTTTGATCAAGAGTGCGTTGTAGGCGAGAAACTCCGGCGGTTCGGGCCAATCCGCCGCGACCAGCCCGTGCTGCAAAAACAATCGCCGGCTCTCCGCCGCGTCGATCTTGCTGTAATGGACTCGCCGCCGGGGCACGATGAGCAAGCCCCACAAGGTCACTTTCTCGAACGCCATCACCGCGAGGTTGTCGGCATCCCAATGGGGTTCGCTAAATGTCCGCGTCACCAAATTGCCCGCAATCGGCTCGATCCACGCGGGGTCGATGCGCGCCGCCGTGCGGAGGAATCGCCGCGTGGTTTCGACCGACTCCGCGAAGACGAGCCACTTCGGCTGTTTACCGGCCATGCCTGAACCGGGCCACAGCCACGACTTCATCCCCCCGGCGACCACATACTCGCCGGAATCGGTCCGCTGGGCGATGCCGGAGAGAAACCCGGTCAGCAAAGCACGATGAATCGCCGCGTACTTGTCCGGTGCCAAGACCCCGGCGGGCCATTGGTAGGCGACATGCACTTTCGTGCGGCGTCCGGGCCGGCGATCTTCCGAAACGAATTGCTCAACGACTTCCACCAACTCGCGATGCAGGTCGATCCATTCTTTCAAGCGGTTGAATGACAGAAAGTTTTGCTGGCACGCTTTACGCAATTGACCTTTTGTCAGCTCGCCCTTCAACTGGTGATAGAAGTCCCACATCCGCAACGAGGTGACGAAGTCCGACTCGGCATCGACAAATTTGGCGTGTGCCTCATCTGCCTGCTGTTGTTTCTCACGCGGCCGGTCGCGTGGGTCTTGTGCCTCCAATGCGGCGGCGATCACCAGCATTTCCGGCAGACACCCTTCGTCGATTCCCGCCAGCACAATCCGCGCGATTCGCGGATCGACAGGGAGCCGATGCAACGTCCGACCTAAATCCAATAGCGCGTTGTCCGCCCCGACCGCTCCCAGTTCAAATAGGGTCTTGTAACCGTCCCGGACCGATTCCGGCTTGGGATGTTCTAAAAACGGGAAATCATAAACGTGGCCCAGCTTCAAGCACTCCGTCTGTAGAATGACCGAGGCGAGATTGGACCGCAAAATCTCCGGCTGAGTGAAAGCCTCGCGTTTCGCGAAGTTCTCCTCAGAATAAAGGCGGATGCAAACGCCGGGACCAACTCGCCCGCACCGCCCTGCCCGCTGATTGGCCGAGGCTTGCGACACGGGGTCAATCGGTAGCCGCTGCAATTTCGTCCGTGGCGAATACATGCTGATCCGGGCTGTGCCGGGGTCGACGACGTACCGAATCCCCGGCACGGTCAACGACGACTCCGCCACATTGGTCGCCAGCACAATTCGTCGGCCGGACGATTGCTTGAAGACCCGCTGCTGTTCGTCGTTGGACAGCCGCGCGTAAAGGGGCAGGATTTCGACTTGACCGCCGCCGAAGGACCGCCCGCGCAGCATCTTGGCCGCTTCGTGGATATCGCGCTCGGTCGGCAGAAACACCAGCACATCGCCGGGGCCGCACGCCGAAACTTCCGCGACCCCTTCGGCAATCGCGCGAAACATGTCCGCGTCATCGCCGTCGGAATCTTCGGCCAGCGGTCGATAACGAATTTCGACAGGATACGTTCGCCCGGAGACTTCCAGCACCGGCACGTCGCCGGCAACCTGGGCGAAGTGATTCGCAAACCGCTCAGCGTCAATCGTCGCCGACGTGATGATCAGCTTCAAATCTCGCCGTTGCGGCAACAATCGATGGACATACCCCAGCAGAAAATCGATGTTCAACGACCGCTCGTGCGCTTCGTCGATGATCAACGTGTCATACTGATTGAGCCAGCGGTCGGTCTGCGTTTCGGCGAGCAGCATGCCGTCGGTCATCAGCTTGATCAGCGTCTGCGTTGAGGTCGCATCGCTGAAACGAACCTTGAAGCCCACTTCCCGGCCCAAACCGACATGCAATTCCTCGGCGATCCGGCTGGCGACCGAGCGCGCGGCAATCCGCCGTGGCTGCGTATGGCCAATCTGCCCGGCGATTCCCCGACCCATTTCCAGGCAGATCTTCGGCAGTTGCGTTGATTTCCCGGAGCCAGTCTCGCCACAGATCACAACGACTTGATGCTCGCGAATCGCCGTGATGATGTCGTCTTTGCGCTGCGTCACTGGCAGCAGTTCGTCGTATTCGATTTTGGGACGCTGATCGCGGCGGGTGCGAAACCGCAAACGAGAGGGTTCGAGATCCGCCTGCCAGCGCGCGAAATTCCGGTCAATGGGCTTGCCGGCGCGCTGCGCGTCTTTCAGTCCGTGCAACTGCCGTGCGAGCCGATGCCGGTCGACCAGCATCGTCTCGTTTAAAGCGGCTTCAAGTTCCCGAAAATCGACATCCGTTCCCGGTTGCACATCGGATTCCATAGGACAGCAGTGTAACCGAAATCGGGACACGGAGTGAACGCGCGGGGTTCGGGACGATTTGTTATGCTGCCGGTACTGATGGAGGTAGATCAATCGATCCATTCTGCAGTGATGACTCCTGACACCTTATTTCCATTCCGACTTTACGAAGGCATTCGCTGATGCTGACGTTGCTGCTTTGCTCCTTCATTGCCGCCGAACCCACGCCGCATTACACGGCGGAACTGATCTTCCCCCTTAACGCGGAACACAATCACGCGCCGGGGATTGTGGAATGTCCGAACGGCGACCTGCTGGTGTCGTGGTATCGCGGCAGCGGGGAGCGGAGTGCGGATGATGTGCGGGTGCTGGGTTCGCGGAAACCTCAGGGAAGCGAAACGTGGGGTGAACCGGTCGTGTGGGCCGATACGCCCGAGTTTCCCGACTGCAACACGGCCCTGTTCATCGATCCGAATCAGCGGTTGTGGCTGTTCTACCCGACGATCATCGCCAACAGTTGGGAATCGTGCCTGACGAATTTTCGGCGGTCCTCGGAGTATCAAGCCGACGGAGCGCCGACTTGGGATCAGGCGGGGATTATGTTTTTGAAACCGGAGGACTTCAGCGAAGACGCTCGCAAAGTTTTCGATCGTGATCTGGGGTTCATCGAATGGGCTCTGCCGGAAAAGCAGAAGCAGAAAGCGAATCAGTTACGGGAGCGGTTGGGCGACAAATTGTTTCAACGCCTCGGCTGGCAACCGCGCTGCAAGCCGACGATTCTGCCGAGCGGTCGCATGCTGCTGCCGCTGTATTCGGACACGTTCTCGATGTCTCTCATGGCCATCAGTGACGATGAGGGCCAGAACTGGTTCTCCGGCAAACCGATGCTGGGCTTCGGCAATATCCAGCCGACGGTGCTGCGTCGCGACAACGGAACACTGGTCGCGTACATGCGGGAAAACGGCCCCCGCTTGCGGGTGCGCAGTGCGGAATCCACCGACGATGGCGTGTCGTGGGGAGAAGTCCTGATGACGGAGTTGCCCAACCCAGGTTCCGGAGTCGACGGCCTGCGATTGGCCAACGGACATTGGATTCTGGTCTATAACGACACGATCAAAGGCCGCAATCGGCTGGCGATTTCGCTATCGGAGGATGAGGGAAAATCGTGGCCGATCACGCGACGTCTCGAAGACGAAGCGGCCGGTTCCTATCACTACCCCGCTGTGACAGAAGGAGCCGACGGCACAATTCATGTCGTCTACAGCTACTTCGTCCCAGATGGCAAGAGTATGAAGCACGCGGCACTCAATGAGGCGTGGATTCAGGAGCTGCGGTGATTGTGAATGTCCATGCGCAAAGCCCGCCGTCGGCGACGGCGGGACCCGCCGATGCCATCGGCGGGCTTTGTCACGCGAAGAGTTCGCGGATCGGTTCGCCTTGCTCGATCACGAAACGCGGGCGGCCGCGGTTGTCGATGTAATGCACGTTCACCGGCACGTCCATATGCTGGAAGATCGTCGCGGCCAAGTCGCCCGGCGTGACGGCGCGCTCCTTGATCTGTCCGGCGTCTTTTTCAGTGGAACCAATCACCTGACCGTGCCGTAATCCGCCGCCGGCGAGCGTCATCGACATGACGATCGGCCAATGATCGCGGCCCCCTGCCAGACCGTTTCCACTGTCTTGCGTGCCGATTTTCGGCGTACGGCCGAATTCTCCCATCGCGATCACCAAGACATCATCGAGAATGCCCCGTTGTTCCAGATCGGCGACAAGCGTGGTGAAGAGATGATCGAACGACGGCAGCAGCGGTCGCAATCCATTCCAGATGCCGCCGTAGGGGGGAATGTTGTCGCCATGCGTATCCCAGGTGCCGGACGCGCCGTGATTGCTGAGGTCAATCGTCACGAAGCTGACGCCGGACTCCACCAGGCGGCGGGCCAACAGCGCCTGCTGGCACCATTCATGCTTGGTATACCGTTCATGCATTTCAGCCGATTCGCGCGTCAGGTCGAATGCCTCGCGGGCTTTCGGGCCGGTCACGAGTTCGACGGCTTGTTGAGTAAAGCGGTCTTTCGCGAGCATGGACCCGCCTAGATCAAGATCGGTGCGCAGACGATCCAAATCCGACGACAGCGATTTCCGCGAGTAAAGCCGGTCCTGCGTCAAACCGCCCGGCAGTTGAAACACTCCGGCGACATTGTTGCCGAGAAACGGGTCATACGCCTTGCCGAGATACCCGCCCAGGCGACATGCGAAGTCGACTTCATGTTCAGAACGACATACGGCGGCAGCGCACGCGATTCCTGTTCGTGATGCTTGGCGATAATCGAAGCCAACGCCGGGAACTTCTCGGCTTCTTTGTTCAC
>Ga0335397_10003894_pt1 | contig 19856 bp, 21 predicted proteins | sample MAT04_FD_205740 | JGI IMG/M metagenome (GOLD analysis project Ga0335397, IMG submission 205740) | Freshwater microbial communities from Lake Fryxell liftoff mats and glacier meltwater in Antarctica - MAT-04 (spades assembly) (version 2) ... | reverse complement strand
TTTTCCACTACGTACCGCGTGCGAGCGCGCGGGCTCCGCGCGAGCGTCAGGGCTTCGCGACGCGCTCCACGGACGCGAGGCCAGCGTGCAACGCCCCGTCGCGGTCGTATCGCTCGGTCGCGTCCGAGAGCACCTCGACGATCATGGTGGGGTTCGTGACGGGCTCGCCCAGCGACTTGCCGTTCTTCGTGACGGTCTTGGTCTCCACGGCCCCGCACACCACGCTCACGTCGGCGTACGTCGAGAGCTTCGCGGCTTCGATGTAGAGCATCAGGTCGGAGGAATAGACCTCGCAGTCCTTCCCGAGCGCGGCCCCGATGCTGCGGGCGATCCGCATCGTGAGTCTCGCGTGCTCGGGCGTTCCTCGAGACATCGCGTAGACGACCCCGTCGCACCACTCGTGCTTCACGTCACCGGCCGACTCGCCGACGAGATGGTCCTCGAACGAGACCTGCGTGGGCGACGCCGCGTTCATGCCGATATCGTTCCACGTGGGCGCCGCGAGAGCCAGACGACCATCACGAGCCGACTCGCCGGGGGAGCCGTGCGGCTCGAAGGCCCACGGAAGAAAGAAGCCCGAGAGCCACGGCGGTGGACGCCATCGCGATGGCATTCGCGGCAAGCCGCGGCGACGTCGTGTTCACGGGCGACGTCGACGACCTCGCCCGTCTCGCGGCGTTCTTCCCCACGGTCCGCGTCCTCGGCTGCTGACACGCCGAGAAGACGCGAGCGTCGGGGCTTTGCGGCGCGCAGCGTACGGCATCGCCCTGGCGCGGATCACGGCCAGTTCCTCGAGTCGTGGAGCTCGATGGCGACGATCGCTATGGCTCGCGACAGAAGCAGTCGATGGCCCCGTAGTACCCGGTGCTTCCGGCGGGGAAGGTGCAGGGAACGACCTCGGTGGGGTCCTTGCGCGCCTCCACGCACTTCCAGGGGCCGCAGGCGTCGTTGCACGTGGTCGTGGGCAGGTCGTTGTCGACGCGCAGCGCCACGACGCACTTGTCCCCGACGGCGCAGATGAGATCTTTGCTGCCGCCGCCGATGGTGATGGAGGGGGCGACCAGCGGCTGGACGGCGTCGACGCAGCTGCGCTTGCAGGCTCCGCAGTTGCGGATATCGGCGAGCGGATCGCAGGTCGCGTCCGCGCACGCGACCGAGCCAGCCTTCTTGCACTCGAGGTCGAGGGTGACCGTGGCGGTGGCCTTCTTGCCGGTCTGGTCGAAGAACTCCGCCACGAACTGCCGCGGGGAGCTGGTGGCGCCCGGGAAGGCGATCTCCTCGATGGTGTTGATGTCTGCCCAGGCCAGGCTGATCTGGTAGGAGCCCTCGGCGGCCGAGGTCGCGTGGAGGGCGCGCCCTTGGGTTAGGCTAGAGTGACCCCATGACGACGGCCCCTCGGCATTCGACCGCGCCCCGAACGTCGGGCGCAATGCACCTCCTCCGCGGCCCCGCGCTGCTGCTCCTCGCCGCGAGCGCGTGCAGCCGCTCGACGGCCGGCGACCCGTGCAAGGCGCCCCCGCACTTCCCCACGCTCGAGGTCGGGCCCGCCACCACGCCGACGGAGATCGACATCGATGTCCCCCTGGTCGCCCGCGGCGAGCCGACCTCGGCGCGCCCCGCGTTCTGGAGATCGGTCGGCGTCGATCGCGGTGACCAGGCCCCCGGCGGCACGCCGTGGAAGAACGACGCCGACTACCTCGCCGGGGTCTCCGTGACGCTCGACAAGGAGCCCGTGATTCATCTGGGGCTGCAGCGGTTCTCGCCGAGGACGCGCCAGGAGATCCGCGACCGGCTCCTCACGCTGCATCTCACGTTCGACGCGCGCGAGGCCGCGCCGGGCTGCCCGGCGACGACCGGCAAGACCTACGTCGACGTCGAGCTCGCGTTGTTCAGCAGCGCCACCGTTCCGCTCGGCGTGAAGGACTTCCGCTGGCGCGAGCACGTCACGCCGACCAAGGCGCGCTGAACAGCAAGAAAGTAGGCGCGACCCTCAGGGCTTCGCGACGCGCGAGACCTTCACGCTCTTGATGGTCACGGGCGTCTTCGGCTTGTCGGAGGGGCCCGTGGGCACGGCCGCGATGTCGTGGACGATCTTGTCGGGCGTGCACTCGCCGAAGATCGTGTAGTTGCCGTCGAGGCTCGCCTTGGGCTCCTCCGTGATGAAGAACTGCGAGCCGTTCGTGTTCGGGCCGCGATTCGCCATGCACAGGAGGCCGGTGCGATCGTGCTTCGAGCCGTCCCAGATCTCGTCCTTGATCACGTAGCCGGGCTCACCCGAGCCGTCGCCCTTCGGGTCGCCGCCCTGGATCATGAAGCCCTTGATGACGCGATGGAACGTGGTGCCCTCGTACGCGGGCTTCTGGACCCACTTGCCGCTCGGGTCCTTCCACGTGCGCTCGCCGGTGGCGAGGCCGATGAAGTTCGCGACCGTGACGGGGGCCTTGTCTTCGTAGAGCTTGCACTCGAGCGCGCCCATCGACGTGTCGATCTTCGCGACCAGCGCGCCGGTGCCCTTCACGTTCTTGGTGGCGTCCGCGAGCGTCCACTTCCCGGCGAGCGGGTCGTCGGCGCTCGGAGGCGGGGTGCTCGCCGTCGCCGCGCCGCCCTTCGTCACCTCGAGCAGCTCGATCTCGAAGATCAACGTGGCGTTTGCGGGGATGACCGGCGGGTGTCCGCGCTCTCCGTAGCCGAGGCTCGCGGGGACGGTGAGCTTGCGCTTCCCGCCGACCTTCATCCCCGGCACGCCCTGGTCCCACCCCTTGATGACGCGGCCCGCGCCGATCTTGAAGTCGAACGGGCGGTCGCTCTTCTTCGAGCTGTCGAACTCGGTGCCGTCGGTGAGCGTGCCCCGGTAGTGCACCTTCACCTTGTCGCCGACAGCCGCCTCGGTGCCGTCGCCGATGGCGAGCTCCTCGATGCCGAGGCCGGCGCCTGCCTCCGTCCCGCTGCTCGCGCTGCTCGCGCCGCCCGCCCCGGCGCTCGTCGACGACGAGTCGCCGCTACGGCTCGCGGCCCATGCGCCGATCACGACGACGACGCCGATGACCACGATCGCCGTCCACGGGGTCTCTCCGGGCTTGGGCTTCGGCTGCTCCGTGGCGGGAGCGCTCGTCGACTTGCTGGATGCCTTCGGCTTGTCTTTCACGGCGCCAGTACCTTCTCTTCGGGCGTTGCGGTGCGAGGGGAGATCACGCGACGGAATGCGAGAATGCCGACCGGGCCGAGGATCGTCATGAGGCCGATGATGACCCACATGACCGACGAGTTACGCTCGCCCGTCGGCGGACAGTACGCCGTGAGAAGCTTGCCCGCCGTCATCGCGACGAGGAACTTCGCCATGAAGTAGGGGAGCACGGCCAGGCTCACGTAGGTCGCCTCGCGCCCCGGCGGAGCGATCGAGACGTTGTACTCGTAGCTACGCGGCGACCAGAGCGCCTCGCCGATCGTGAGCACGACGATGGCCGCGATCTGGATGGTCGTCGAGGTACCGAGCGCGAAGATGAACGGGCTCGCGGCGGTGATGAACGAGCCGATCACGATGACCGTGTACGCGGGCACCTTCCGCGTGAAGGCCGTGACGATCGGCACGAACACGAGGATGAGCACCGAGTTCAGCGCCCACAGCCAGCCCCAGTCGAAGTCCTCACCGCGCTCGCGCGTGATGTACTTCGGCCACGTCGAGTGCATGTGCACGAAGATCGCCTTCACGAGTACGAGGAAGCCGATGAGGAGCATGAAGCGCCAGAAGCCGCCGTCACGGACGACCTCGCCGAGCACCGCCAGCGGGTTCTTCTTCTTCTTCGTGGGGTCGGCCTTCGCCGCGTCGTCGGCGGCCTTCGACGCGAGGTTCGCGATGTCCTTGTCGTTGCGCACGAACATCGTGGCGAGGAACGCCATCGCCGCCGTGAGGGTTCCGAGACCGATGATGGCGCGGTAGGCGCTCATCGAGGTCGGGCCGACGAGCGGGAGGTCGACGACGCGGAGCACGAGCTTGTGCGTCTGCGCGTCGACGAAGAATGCCTTCGTCCGGTCGATGAGCTGACCCGACAGGACACCGCCGATGTTGAGCGCGATGTAGAAGAACGAGAACGCGATCGCGACGGTGCGCTTGTTCGAATACTTGTGGATGGCCGTCTGCAGCACGGGGCTTCCGCTCGCCAGCGCGAACGAATAGGCCACGAGCGCGGGGAGGGCGATGGCCGCGGAGGGCGAGACGGACATGAGCGCGCGCGTGAGCATCGCCGCGCCGAACGAGAAGATGAGCGTCCGCCGCGTGCCGACGACGTCGGCGATCGCGCCGACGAGGAACGCGAACAGCGAGAGCAGCGCGCTGAAGACGCCGAACCAGTTGCTCGCCTTGTTGTCGTCGAACGAGAAATCGCTGGTGAGCCACAGCGAGAGGACCGACATGAACGAGTAGAGCCCGATGTACTCGAACACGATCGCCGCGTACGTGAGCCAGAGCTCGCGAGGGCAGCGGAGGAGGTCCCTCAGGTCCTCGAAATAGGAGCGCTTCTCCTCGCTCGAGACGTCTTCCGAAAGGGCGGGTCCGCTCACGCGGAGCACGCTACCGGAGAACGGCAGAAGCCTCCACGTCCACGAACGCGAGCTCGAGCTCACGAGCCCGAGCGGGCCTACGCTACGAGAGGCAGCACTTCTTGTATTTCTTGCCGCTGCCGCAGGGACAAGCCTCGTTGCGGCCTGCCTTGGGCTTCGCGACGACCGGCGCGCGGGCGCTCGCGAACATGGCGAAGAGCTCCGCCACATAGGCGCCGAGCTGGTTGCGATGGCCCTGCAGCCACGCCTCCGGATCGGAGACGGGCCGGTCGTCGGGGTCCCGGAGCTCGCCCTCGAGAGCCTCGCCCGAGAGTGCCGCGAAGATGCAGAGCAGCGTGATGCAGCGCTCGTTCTGCCCCCACGACGGATGCAGCTGGGCGCCGTGGATGTAGCCCTTGCAGAAGGTGGCGATGCCCTCGTCGTCGTCGGCCTCCGGGCACACCTCGGCAGGCGCGGACCTCAGCTGGATGGCGATGAAGCTCGTCGAGCTCGCGCACGCCCTCGTCTTCCGTATCGTCGTTGCCCGCCATGACTATTTCGACGCTCCCCGGCGTGGATGCTTCGGGTGGCCCTCGGGGAACTCGACGACGTCGTACAGGGAACGCCGGCTCCCGTCCTTGAGCAGTGTGCGCTTGTAGCGATCCCAGGGGTCGCTCTCGAGCGTCATCGTCCAACCCGGCGGCATGCGCGTGCGATAGCCGGGGCCGTCGGGGCGACGCTCGCTGAGGAGCGCGTCCTCGGCTTCGTGAACGAGCACCGCGACGCAGAAGCGATCGAGGTAGGCGTAGACCTCGTCGACCGACGGCTCCGGCAGCGCGAGGACCCATTCCGTGAGGACCGAGACCGGCACGATGTGCTCGTGCTTGTACGCCCGGCGAGCGCGGGATGCCTTGAAGGCCGCGTGTGCGTCGCGTGCGGCCTTCGTCGACGGGAGGCGCTCGAACGCCGCGTCGTCGTTCCAGTGGGCCTCGACCTTGAGCGCGTCTGCCTGGATGGCGTCGGCGGTCCATCGGCGCAGGAGATCGCCGATGAGCCGGGAGATCAGCGCGTGGTAGCGCGGCTCACTGGCTCGTGCCGCATCGACGATGCGCGTGGCGAGCCAGCGGTGATCGAGCTCGGTCAGGTAGGAGGTGGTCGCGAGGGCACGCGCGCGATCGGGCGCGAAGGTGGTGTTCGTGGCGACCCACCAGCCCTCGTCGCCCTTGGGTGAGCGTCGCGGGCCGTCCTCCCAGCGACTGCGATCCTTCGTTGCCGGGCGGTTCACCGGCCACGCGAGGATCTGCTCGACGCTCGCCTCGAGCGTGACCTCGAACTCGAAGAGGTTCCTGACCGGCACCCCCACGAGCTTGCCGTGCCCGAGGTCGATGGTGCGCGAGTACGATTCGAGGATGTATTGCGGCATGAAGGTGGCTTCGCGATCTCCTAAGGCGCCTTCACGTCGACCGGGACGGGCGACGAAGCGCCGGTGTCGTCGCCGAGCTCGCCCTTCGTGCCGTCGCCCCAGCACTTGACGGCGCCGGGCCCCTTCGGGCCGCAGACGCCTTCGCTGATGGCGCAGGTGTGGAAGAAGCCCGCGTGCACCGAGCGCACGTTCGCGAGCATCTGACCGCCGCTCAGGACGACCGGATCCATCAGCTGCGTGTCGGCCACCGTCATGGTGGTCCGCCCCAGCTGACCTTGCGTGTTCGAGCCGCGGCAGCGGACCTTCTTCTGATCGTCGACGGCGCAGAGGAACACGTAGCCGGTGGACATGTTCGTCCACGCACCAGGGACGACCTTCGCGGTTCCCGGCGCGGGCGCCCCGCCGGGGCCGTGCTGCGCGTTGTCGGTCGAGCCCCACGTGAAGAGGCGCCCCTTGCTGTCGAGCGCCGCGCCGTAGTTCGTGCCGTACATGACCTGGTCGAAGGGCAAGGTCGCCCCCGCGGTGACGAGCGGCGCCTGCGCGGAGTAGTTGACGCCGCCGTTGGGAGGAGCGGCGATGTTGGCGAGCAGGCCGCCGGCGAACACGCCGCCCCAGCAGCGCATGCCGTCAGCGGGGACTCCGCTCGCGAAGCATGTCGCCGCCGAGCCGATGCCCGGGGCGAGGATCGCGTTCGGACCGGCCGAGCCGACGAAGCCGAAGGCCTTCCCCGGAACGAAGCTGTCGACGTTGATCGCGGGCGCCGGTGGAGAGGAGCCGAGCTCGCCCACGGAGTTCTTGCCCCAGCACACCGCGTCGCCGGTCGTGGCGAGCGCGCAGGCGGCATACCAGTGCGGCGCGATCTTGCGGACGAGGAGCGGCGGGGCTCCGGCGGCCGTTCCGGTCTTCACGATCGCCGGGACGTCGTGGGCGAGGGCGTCCGTCGCGCCGATCGCGAGCAAGCCGGTCTGGTTCTCGCCCCATGCCCAGAGGCGGAGCTGGCTGTCGACCGCGAACGATGTCGATTCGGAGAGCGCGACCTGCGTGATCCTGGCGTTGCCGAGCGTGGCTGGGAACACGACCTTGACCGGCTTGTTCGACGACAGCACGGTCGCCTGCGGGACGCCGAGCTGTCCGAAGTTGTTGTCGCCCCAGCAGTAGAGCGCGCCGTCCTGCCGGATCGCGCACGTGTGGCCGCTTCCCGCGGCGACGGTGACCGCGTCGTCGAGCAGGGCGCCGCCCGAAGGCACCTTGCAGCCGCCGGCGTCACCGCTTTCGCCCGCGTCGCCCGAGTCGGACGTGCCCGGGCTGTCGGCGACCGGCGCGTCCGTGACGGCGACGTCGGCGCCGCCCTCCGCGCCGTGCGTCGGCGCACCGCCGACGCCGTAGTCCCCGAGGATCGCGGTGCAACCCGTGGCCACTGCAAGAGACGAGACGAGGAGGAGAGTGCGGCCCTTCCGGCGCGTACGGAGCTTCATTGAGTGTCCATCCTACGACGTATTTGGCTGCATTTGATCGTCGAGTCCGAGGAGCTCAAGGGAACGCCGCGACGGCCGTTCGAACCTCCAGGTGATGCCGATCTTCGAACAAGCCTCGCTCGTCGCGTTCGTCGCCCTGGCCATACCGCTGACCTCCGCGACCTCGGCGCCCGCGCCGAAGAGCAAGCCTGACCTGCGTTGCGAGCTCGTGGCGTGGGGCGGCGACGAAGGGGCGGTCGCGAACGGCGGCAGCGTGAAGCCGATCGTCGGTCCCAACGGCCTGCACTCGATGGAGTACGCGCTGACGGTGAAGAACGTGGGCGGCCCGACCGGCGCCCCCTTCGTCGTGCGCTACGACTACGTCACCCGGGTCGGCGGTCACGCGTTCACCTCGAGCAAGCCGAACATCCCGTGGGCCGCGATGGCCGCGGGGCAGGAGTTCAAGGGGCCGAGGCTCAAGCTCAGTGGCTCTCCGCCATTCCCCAACACCCACGAGATCACGGTGATACTCGACACCGACAACAAGATCGCCGAGAGCAACGAAGCCAACAACACCTGCAAGCTCGTCGTCCGCGTGAAGTGATGCCGTTGAAAGGTGCGAGAGGTCCTGGACTCGCGCCCGGCGGCTCTCGTCTGAGCTGCGAGCTCACGAGGAGCTCGCCCATCAGGGCGACGGGAGAATGGGCGTCGACTGGAACATCGACCAGAGTAGCCATGCCGCGCCGAGCACGAGGGGGACCCCGAGGACGCACCCGAAGGCCAGCGTCACGAGGCAACCGTAGAGCGAGGCCGTCATCGCGCGCCCCGTGTCGATGCGCTGCGACTCGCGAACGATGACGAGCCAGTAGTACGAGCCGAAGCCCACGACGAGCACGAAGGAGATCGAAGACAGGAAGATGTCGCCCGTCAGCGCGAGCAGGCCGAACACCTGGATCCAGCTCGCGTAGGCGAACATGCGGAGGAGCCGCCCGAAGGAGGTATGGAGGCCGCGTGCGAGACGCAGCCCGATCCACGTCATGATCGTCGTGGTGAGGAGGTTGAAGAAGTACGAGAGCGGCGTCACGACCAGCGACCCGATCGCCGATGCCGACAGCAGCGTCGCGATCAGCTCCGGCGCCTTCGGCACCAGCTCTCGGAGCTGCGGCATCATCGGCGCAATCGAGCGCTCGAGCTCCGCGCCGCCGAAGACCTTCGTGTACGCGAAGCCGAGGAGCGACACCACGAGGTCGAACACGAGACCGTAGGCGAGGGCGGACCAGACCGAGCGCTCCTCCGGGACGACCCCGTAGAAGCGGCGCGGCTCGCGGACGGAGAGGACGACGGTGTCACGGAACGCGCGCCAGAGGCCGAGCTCGCGGCGATGCTCCCAGGGGATCACCGTGCGCTCGGCATCGTGCGGAAGAGGCGTCACGCTGTGACACTACACGTCTACCTCGCCGAGGACTGAGCTCGCGACGTCGGTTCGGTGCGCGGGGCGGGGGTCGTCCTTCCGTTGTCGTCGCGCTGGCTCAGCCTACCGACGGCTCTGCGGGTCTTCCTGCGGCTGGCCGTCGGCCAACCGGTACTCGCCCGGCGACCTCTTGCATCGCGCGATCTGCCGGAAGGGCTGCGGCGACGGCAGCGTGACCCGCTGGGATTCGGGCATCTCCTCCTTCGCGCAGGGACCGAGGGGCTTGGCAGACATCCCTCGACTCTAGGGCGCGGCCGCGAGCGTGCCAGTCACCCCGACAGACGACGCGACGGGCGATTCCGAGTGTCTGTGACGAACCGCCACGGCGCCTGCTTCGACAAGGGGGTCCTCGGCTGCGAGGCGGGCCTTGAAGTGTCCTGCGGAGCGCTCAGCGGTGCACGGCGCCGTCGAACGTCATGCGCCGCTCGGCTCCGCGATGGGAGGCGAGGACCGTGGTCGCCGTCACCCAAGCGAGCAGCGCCACGACGGGCACGAGCACCCTCAGCGGAGAGTGGGTGAGGCGAGTGGCAAGTGAGGGAGACATCGAGCACCTCATCGGTGGTCTCGGTCTACGCAAGACGCGGGCCGCCCACGTGACTGCTGCGTGACCTCGTTGCAACGCTGGTCGTGCCCCTCGGGCGCACGAGGCCTCTCGCCTCGGTCGTCGCGCAATTGCGGGATCGGGCACGCATCCCGCGCGCTCGCACCTGCTCGCTCACCGTGAGAGCGCCGTCTCCTCCGGGAGGAAGTCCGTCGAGCCCCAGCACTTCACGTGTCCGGCTCGCAGCCGTGCGCTCGCCGCGCCGCATCGACGGCGCACTCGTCCGCGATGCCCGATGCGAGGTCGACGGCGTCGGCGAGCCCGACGAGGAGGTTCGGGACGGGAGGCGAGCCGCGCTTCGGCATCCACGTGACCCAGCCCTCGGTCGTCTTCGCGAACGTGCGTTCGTTTCCGGTGACGAGTCGCGAGGCGGAGGTGGCCGTGAGCGTCGGCTGCCGTCGCGATGCCGGATCGAGATCGAACCGGAGCATCACCGAGTCGATGCGGCCGCCCCAGCACAGCACGTCGCCGCCGCGGACCCGCGCGCACGTGTGCGCCCCGCCCGCCCTGAGCTCCACGATGTCGCTCACGCCCACGACCGCCACGGGCGAGGTACGAGGCTCGCCACCGATGCCGTCACCGAGCTGCGCGAATGCGTTGTCGCCCCAGCAGCGCGCGGTGCCGTCGCCGAAGCGCACGCAGACGTGATGACCGCCTGCCGCAAGCTGCACGGCGCCCTCGATACCGGGTACGCGACTCCACTCGCGATGCGGCTCGCGCGTTCCGTCCCCGACCTCGCCCCACATGTTACGGCCGGCGCAGCGAACGACACCGTCTGCCAGCTCGCATACGCCGTCCATCATGGCCTGCAGCTCGACGTGCGGCGTTGGCGCAGTCGCCACGGCCTCGGCCGCGCGAGCTCCATTCGCGCGGACCTGCTCCATGTCCACGGTGCGCACCGCACCGCTGTGCGCACCACATGCAGTCACCGCGACGAGGAGGACCGCGCCGCGCATCGATGGCCGTCCCCGCATCGAATCGAGCATATCGACCGTGCGGCTCGTCGTCGTCTGCACTCGCGCCCAGGTGGTCTAGACTGAAGGAGTATGGCTTTTCGCTCCTCAGCGCTGCTCGGGCTCGCGGGCACCTCGCTCGTGGCGCTGCTCGCTGCGCTGCAGCCTGCGTGCGGCTTCGACGGCACGGGCTCTGCCCCGTCGACGGACGGCGGCGCACCGGGTCAGGCGTCTGCCGCCGAGGCCGGCTCGAGCAGCAGCCCAGGTCTCGACAAGCCCGCCGAGTGCCCCGCGGACCACGCCACGTGCGGCGACCAGTGCGTCGATCTGCCGAGCGACCCCGCGAACTGCAGCCAGTGCGCCAAGAGCTGTGCGTTCAACCAGGGCTGCAAGCAGGGCGCGTGCTTCTTGATTTGCCCACCGGGCATGACGGCCTGCGGAGACACCTGTGTCGACCTCGCGGTAGACCCGGCGAACTGCGGGAAGTGCGGCGAGCCCTGCACGACGCCGCTGCTCTGCTCGGCGGGGGCGTGCAAGCTCTCCTGCACGAACGACCTCACGGTGTGCCCGGGCGCGACGGGGAGCGTCTGCGCGGACCTCACCTCCGACTCCAAGAACTGCGGCCTTTGCGGCACCACCTGCGCCGCAACCGAGCGGTGCTCGGCGAGCAAGTGCACGTCGTTCTGCGCAATGAGCACCGTCGTCGGCGACGTCTTCGCGCCGAAGATGGTCGGGTGCGTGGGCAAGGTGACCTTCGCGAACCGGGCCACGCTGTGTGCGCCCGGGGTGACGCCTTGCGGTGTCGTCGACTATCGCGCCCGTCGCGGCGCCAATGCCCCGCACTACAACTACTGGACGAACGACGTCCTCTACGGGAAGGGCAACACGTCGACGTGTGCGGTCTCGCTCACGACGGCCAACGGCTACAGCTCGTGCTCGTCGACGACCCCGATGCGCGTCTGCGCGGCGCACACCGACGCCGTCGGAAACCAGTGCAACGGGATCGGCTGCGGCTACGAGGCGTACTCGCCGAACGAGTACTTCGGCGGGTGCAGCGGCGACAACACCGCCGGGACGCTCTGCTGCCCGCCGTGAACAAAGGGAGGAAGACACTGTCGCTCGCCGAGACCATCGAGGCCGGCGCTCCGGCCGATGCGCTCAGCGCGGGGCATCCCGCGGCGGTGCGTGTCCGCGCGGCATCGGCGTCCGACGGGGAGACGCGCTTCCTCCAGGAGCGGCTCGCGCTCATGGGGATGGTCGGCACAATCCTCGGCTCGCTCTCCTTCGTGCTGCTGCTCGTCATCAGCGTCGTTCTCTACGGCAACGTCCGCTGGACGGTCGCCTTCGTCGCGGCCGGCGTCGCCAGCAGCGTCGTGACGTGGACGGTGGGGCGGGGCCGGCCTCGCTCGCTGCTGCTGCTCGAGAGCCTCGATGCCATCACCGTCATCGCGATGAGCCTCTCCTTCGTCCTCATGGCCTCGCGACTTGCCCCGTGGGACAGGCCGGAGCTGGTCGCCGCCATCACCGTGCTGATGGTCACCGCCACGCGGGCAATCCTGATCCCGAGCTCTCCGCTCCGAACGCTCGTGCTCAGCGCCTTCGTGTGGCTGCCCGTCTTCGCCGTGCCGTACGTCGTGTACGACGGCCGGTGGGTGCTTCCCGCTGGAATCAGCGATCGCAGCTACATGGTCGCCAGCCAGATCGCCTCGTTCACCTGGGCGTTCACCAGCGTCACGCTCGTGACCGTCACCTCGCGCGTGATCTACGGCCTCCGCAAGGAGGTGCGCGAGGCGCAGAAGCTTGGACAATACACGCTTCTGGAGAAGCTCGGCGAAGGCGGGATGGGGCAGGTCTTTCGCGCGCAGCACGCGATGCTCCGGAGACCGACGGCGGTGAAGCTGCTGCACCCGGACCGGGCCTTCGGCCCGGAGGACCTGGCGCGCTTCGAACGCGAGGTCCAGCTCACCGCCCAGCTCTCGCACCCTAACGTCGTGACGGTGTTCGACTACGGGCGCACCCCGGACGGCGTCTTCTACTACGCGATGGAGCTGCTCGACGGCCACGACCTCGAGGAGATCGTCGAGCAGAGCGGTCCGCTTCCCGCCGCACGCGTGGTGCACATCCTCGTCCAGGTCGCGAGCGCGCTCGCCGAGGCGCACGCCGTCGGCTTGATCCATCGTGACATCAAGCCGGCGAACATCATCCTGTGCACGCGCGGGCGCACATGCGACGTCGCGAAGGTCGTCGACTTCGGTCTCGTGAAGCAGCTCGAGGCCGCTGCCGATGCGTCCGCGACCGGCGACGGCGCAGGTCGTGCGCTCGCCAGCGGTGCTGACGTCTCGCGCGCAGGCTCCATCGTCGGGACCCCGATGTATCTCGCACCCGAGGCGCTCGCCGATCCGGGCTCGCTCGACGGTCGTGCGGACCTCTACGCGCTCGGGGCGGTCGCGTACTTCCTGCTCACGGGCACCGTCGTGTTCGGGGGGAGGAGCGTGATGGAAGCCTGCCGGCACCATGTCGTCACGGTGCCGGAGCCTCCCTCGAAGCGCCTTCGCGCGCGGCACCCCGACGCGACCATCCCCGAGGACCTGGAGCGCATCGTGCTGCAGTGTCTCCAGAAGGCGCCCGCCGATCGGCCGGCGAGCGCGAAGGAGCTCCTCGAGGCGCTCACGGCGTGCACGGCCGCGGGAGAGTGGACGGATGCGGACGCACGCGCGGCATGGATGTCGTTCCGCGCGCGGCCGCGAGCGAGCGAGACCGTCGACACCCATGACATGGACAAGACGGAGGTGAGCGTGACGGCGAAGACGATCGCCATCGATCTCGCGAACCGTAGAGAGCCCTGAGCCGCTCACGTTCTGAGACGAGCGGCGCTAGACTTCGCGCGATGACGCCCTACCGCATGCTCGTTCAGCGCTTCGACCGTCACTACCTCCTCCGGAGCTCCGCGGACGTTCTCGAGTGGGACGCGCAGGCGATGATGCCCGAGGGCGGCGGCGAGCTTCGCGCCGCGCAGCTCGGTACGCTGCGCCTGCTCGCGCACGAGGCCATCGCGACACCCGACATGGCGGAGCGCCTCGCCGACGCCGAGGCCGAGGCGTCGCCTCGCGTGGACGAGTGGGAGCGCGCCAACCTCGCGGCGATGCGCCGTGCCTGGGTACACACCGCCGCGGTGCCGTCCGATCTCGTCGAGGCCCATGCGCGTGCCGCGTCGGGATGCGAGCTCGCATGGCGGACCGCGCGTCGCGACGACGACTTCGCGACCTTGCTCCCCCATCTCGAGCACGTCGTGGACCTCACGCGTCGGGTCGGTCAGGCCAAGGCCTCCGTCATGGGCCTCTCCGTCTACGACGCCCTTGCCGACGAGCACGAGCCGGGCGCGCGCGAGGCGATCCTCACTCCGCTGTTCGCGCGGCTCGAGCGCGAGCTTCCTCCGCTCGTCGACGCCATCGTCGCCGAGCAGGCCCGCGCGCCGAGAGCACCGGAGCTCGTCGGGCCCTATCCGGTCGCGCGTCAGGCGGCGCTCGGCCGGCGACTCGCCGGGCGCATGGGCTTCGACTTCACGCGCGGTCGCCTCGACGTGAGCGCGCACCCGTTCTGCGGCGGCGCCGCCGAGGACGTGCGCATGACCACGCGCTACGACGAGCGGAGCTTCCTCCCGAGCATTCTCGGCGTGATCCACGAGACGGGGCATGCGCTCTACGAGATGGGCTTGCCGCGAGCCTGGGTGCGCCAGCCGGTCGGGCGAGCGGCCGGCATGGGGCTCCACGAGAGCCAGTCGCTCCTCATGGAGATGCAGGCGGCACGGTCCCCCGAGTTCCTCGGCTACCTCTCGGGCGTGGCGGCGGAGGAGCTCGGCGTCGATGCGAGCGTGCTCTCGAAGGAGGCGCTCGTCCGCAATGCGCTCTGCGTCGAGCGAACCTTGATCCGCGTCGATGCCGACGAGGCCACGTATCCGCTCCACGTCATCGTGCGGTTCAAGCTGGAGCGCGCGCTCCTCTCCGGCGACCTGCCGGTCGGTGATCTGCCGGGCGCCTTCCGCGACGAGATGGAGCGCGTGGTGGGCATCCGGCCGCCGACCGATCGCGACGGCTGCCTCCAGGACGTCCACTGGCCGTCGGGCGCGTTCGGATACTTCCCGAGCTACACGATCGGCGCCATCGCAGCCGCGCAGCTCTTCGCGGCGGCGCTCTCGGCACATCCGGAGCTCCCGTCGGAGCTCGCGCATGGTGAGCTCGGCAGCCTGCGCGCATTCGCACGGGAGAACGTCCATCAGCACGGCTCGCGCTTCGATACGAATGCGATCCTCGAGCGAGCGACGGGCCGCGGGCTCGACGTGGACGCCCTGCTCGCGCACCTGCGGAGGCGGTACCTCCGCGCGTAGCGTCGAGCGGCTTCAGGTCGCCTGCCGCGAGGTGAGCTTGGGCCCGAGGCGCTGCACGATCGATTCGCTGACCTTCCCTGCGACGCCGCGGACACCGCGGTCCGTGACCTCGTGCTCGAGCGCCGCCCGCGCGGCCGCGTCGAACGTCCATTTCGGCTCGTAGTCGATCTCCTTCCAGTAGCGAGCGTCCTGCGGCAGGAGGTCGTCGGTGAAGCCGAGGACGAGCTCTCGCGCGAGAGTGAAGTCCGTGCGGGTCACGAGCTTGAGCCACCACGACGAGAGCGACACGCTGAGGAACGGCACGCGGAGGCTCGGCACCCTTCGCCCGCGTAGCGCGGCCAGCCGGAGGAGGATCTCCCTTCCGCTCAACACCTCCGGGCCCGGGATGTCGTACCAGGCGCTGGCCTCCAGCGGAACGTCGAGGCCTCGCACCAGCGCGACGATCACGTCCTCGATCGCGACGGGACACGTCCGTGACTCCGTCCATGCGGGAAGCAGCATCGCGGGCAGGCGCATCGCGAGATCGCGGACGATCTGCCAGGAGGCGCTCCCCTTACCGATGATCATCGACGCGCGGAGCTCGAGCGTCGGTACCGTGCCCGCGCGGAGGAGCTCGCCGACCTCGAGCCGACTCGCGAGGTGCTCGGAGGGGCGCGCCTTGGGCGCAACGCCACCGACGTAGATGATCCGCTTCACCCCGGCCCGCGCCGCGGCCTCCGCAAAACCTCGTGCGGTGCGTCGTTCCATGGCCGCGAAGTCGCGCTGTCCGCCGCTCCCCATGCCGTGGACGAGGAAGTACGCCGTGTCGATCCCCTCGAGCGCGCGGTCGAGGTCGGCTCGGTCGTTCACGTCGCAACGCACCCACTCGACCGCGCGGCTCTTCGGGGCGCGCGAGAGGTTCCGCGTCGTCGCCCGCACCTCGTGCCCGGCCGCCACGAGCGGCTGCAGCAGCGCTTGACCGACGAACCCGGTGCCGCCCGTGACGAGGATCGTGTGCATTCCCGTCGCAACGAGCACGTCCCGGGCCGCCGCTGTCGCTGCTTTCATCGCCGGATACTGCACGAATCTCTGGCGCGGCTACGGTGGCATTCGTGCACATGTGACAGATGTCGCGCGCGGTGCGCCCGCGAAGAGCCCACCGTGCTCCGGCTCGACACGGCTAGACTGGCCTGAACCGATTGGCGCAACGCCTCCAAGTGAAGCGGCTCGCGGTGGCGGTGCTGCTCGCGGTCTCGGCGTGCGGAGCGTCGCAGGGCCGAGGGGCTCCGCGCAGCGCCATCGGTCCCGATGCGGGGCTCGCACCCGATGCCGTACACACGGTGGTGCGCGCGCACGTGCCCGCGATCCGCGCCTGCTACGAGCGGTTTGCCAAGGTCGAAGGCCGACCGATGGGCATCGTCCGCCTCGGGTGGCAGATCGAGCCCTCGGGCACGGTCACGAGCGTCGAGCTCGTCGCGAGCAGCCTCCACAGCGCGGCGATCGAGAGCTGCATCGCCGACGACGTCGCGCACTGGCAGTTCCCGGCCGCGCCGCGAGGCACGGAGGTCCGCCAGTATCCCTTCGAGTTCTGACCGTCGCCGCTCAGTGCGGCGCGGACACGGCGCACTTGCCGCCGATGCACGCGAGGCTACCGCCGCAGCAATCTGCGGCAGTCTTGCAGCTCTCGAACTCGTTCGCGCAGCCGGCTGGCTTGTCGCCGCAGACGAGCGCGCCCGAGCCGTTGTCGCGACAGAAGCCGTTGCAGCACTCGTTGCCCGTCTCGCACGTGCTCCCGTTCGTCCGGCACGGGTCGTTCTCCCAGAACGCGCGCATGTTGCCGGCGAGGAGCTCCTGGCCCGGCAGGTAGAACGGCGGATGGCTCGGGTCCTGGCCGGCCTTCGGCGTGAGATCGAGCGCCGAGACCCAGAGCTTCTTCGGCACCGGCGTCGTCGGCATGAGCTGCCCGTCGTCCTTGCCCGCGTACGGCTCGAGGGTCGCCACGTTTCCGTAGAGGCGACGCGACGTGAAGATGAGCCACGCGTAGCCGCCCGAGACGATGGGCGTGATGGTCGGCTCGAAGCTCAGGTTCGTGTCGCCCGGGTTCGCGTCGTCGACGAGCGCCTGCGGGTGATTCGGCCCGATGGGCAGATACGAGTCCATGCAGTTTGCAGCAAACCCGTTGAGGCTGCAGAGCTTCATCGGCGTGAACGTCGAGCCGGGCTCGGCGCTCGCGAGCCAGAGATCGGCGCGGCCGGTCCTCGAGGTGTTGAGCACCGAGCCGTCGCCCGCGTGGGTCGAACGCTGGAAGACGACCCACTTGCCGTCGGGGCTGAACGTCGGCCAGCCGAGATAGGCGGTCGGGTCCGTGTACAGCTTGCGAAGGTTCTTGAAGGCGTAGGGAGGCGCGCCGCAGACGCCCTTGGCGTCCGGGTGGCAGTCGAAGTCCATCACGACCATGGTGTGGCCGCCGTCGGCGAGCGGGTTTGCGGTGACCGCCTCCCAGAACGCGAACGCGACGCGCTTGCCGTCGGGTGAGAACGCGGGCGTGACGGCGCGCTTCACCGTGTCGGTGAAGCCCGTCGTCGCAATCGCCTGATACGTGTCGGCCGAGAAGAGGTCCGAGGGGCTCGGCCAGTTGTGGTAGTTCTCGCCCGAGCTCGCCAGGAAGAAGCTGCCGTCGGGGAACGGCGCGGAGTACGAGAGCTTGCCGATGAAGCTGGGCGCGGAGAAGCCGGCGCCCCACGACGGGCCGTAGGCCTTGTAGACGGAGCTCGCGGCGGTGAGGTCGTAGGCGCGCGCGTAGCCGTAGTCGCCCTGGTCGGTGTCGTTCGAAAAGAGTCGGTTGCCGTTCGCGGAGACCTCGTGACAGACGACACACTTCGCCTCGGAGCCGGGGACGGCGAGCTTCGGCTCCGCGTCGCCGGGGCTGATGCTCAGCACCGCGGCCGCCTTGTTGCCCTGGGTGATCGACGCGAGCTGCGTGCCGTAGCTGTTGTAGTAGACGGTGCCGCGCAGGATGCCGGGCGCGATCGGCCACGTGCGCTTGATCGGGCCGTAGGTGGTCGTGCCGTCGGTGATCTTGATCTCGACCTCGAGCGGGTCGCCCTGATTGCTGTTCGTGATCTTCTTCCAGATGTCGAAGTCGATCGGCGCGCTCGTGAGCGACGTCGCGCCGGCCGGAAGCCCGTAGGAGCCGCGGAACTCGAAGCCGACCTGCTTCAGGTGAATCGAGAAGCCGACGGCGTTGAAGCCGCCCGTCGTTCGCCACTGGACGAGCGGCGCGAGGATGCCCCTGGGGAAGACGGTCTTGTCGTACGGAGCGAGCCATTCGAACGTCGACGTGGGCACGACGTTGTTCGCATCGAGCAGCGCCTTGATCGCCGCGGAGGGGGCAGGGCCGAGCACCTGCCCACCGACGCCGTTGAAGCCGCCCTTCGGCGTCGGGCCCGACTGGGGACCGACGCCCGACTTGGCGTTCGCGCCGTTGTTCGTCGCGGCGATGCGGATGGTCACCTTCGCGCTCGCGGTGGCGCTCGGGAGCTTGGCGGTGACGACGGCGTTACCCGCGAGCTTGCCGGTCGCGGCGTAGGAGCCCGTGCTCGCACCGATGGCGCCGAGCTCGCCGCGGTCGACCGTCCACGAGGCTCCCGGGACAACGGCATGCGTGTTCGCGTCGAGAACCTTGAACGTGACGGGCGTGATGGGGATGAGCGTGCCGTCGACGACGCTGACGTCGATGATCGCTTGCGGCGGGTCGACGACGATCGCCGACGCGGGCTTCACGCCTCCCTCGCCGATGTCGAAGCCTCCGCTCGACGAGGTGTTGCCGCCGGCGTCGTCGCCCGGCGTGCTGGGGAATGTGCCCTCGGGCTCCGAGTCGGCGCCACAACCTTGCGCAGCGAGCGCACCGCCCGCGGAGAGACAGACCACCAGGACCAAGCCAGATACGCGCACGCCGACCTCCGAGCTCTGCTCGGCGCACGAGGAGCGCCGATCGTCATGGAGAATATCAGACGATCGAGGCGAAACAGCTCGATCTCACCCTGCTGCCCCAGCCGCATCGCGCCGTCGTCACGGCTTCGCGAGGCTCGTCATGCGAGGTCGCACGCAGCCTCCAGGTGGTCTCGAGGGCACCCTTTGCGCCGGTACGCGAGCGTTGCGGGCCGCCTTGGTCGACAGTCTGGATTTCTGCCCGCTTTCGTCACCAGCACTGCCGGCACACATCGTGCGTCAGTCGCCGCCAGGAAGACAAAGGAAGGAGAGATGACGTCATGATGAATCTTCTCTGGGTCATCGCTGTGATTTTCGTCGTGATGTGGGCCCTCGGACTCGCCTTCAACTTCACGGCGGGTGGGCTGATCCACGTGCTGCTCGTGCTGGCCGTGATCTCGGTCCTCCTTCGCGTCATCTCGGGCCGCAAGGTCCTCGCCTGACGGGTCGTCGGGCTCCATCGAAGGGAAGAAAACCATGAATCTTCGTCAAGTAGCTGTGTTGCTAGGGGCGACTGCGAGCGTCGTCGGCGAAGCGCGACGAGCGCTCATCGGCCTCGACCGGAGCCGACGCCCGAGCGCGTCGGGCTCGGCGATGGTCGTCATGCTGGTGGGAGCCGGCGTCGCGATCGGGGCGATCGCAGCGCGGCCGGAGCTCAGGCGGCGGATCGGTCAGTGGCTGATGGGCGAGCCGACCTCGCCGGCGTCGGAGACCGCTCCTGCCGCCTCCGCCGCCGGGCCGCGAGCGGAGGCGTCAGCTCAGCCCCACGTCAACGGGGCGTCGTGATGCTCGTGCCGTGACCTCGCCCGCGCCTACGGGGGATGCGGCTTGCGCGAGACGTAGACGTCGCCGCGCGTTCCGGCCCCTTCGTAATACGAGTAGAGCGTGCAGCCGTCGTTCGAGAGCCACGTGGGCCCGACAGGCAACGTGATCGAGGGGACGGGAGCCCCAAAGGGCACAAGCTTGCTCGTCCGGGTGGCGACCCAGAGGTGGCGCGTGCCTTGGCCGCCACGGTCCGACGTGAAGTAGATCACGAGCTCGTCGCTCCGGACGACGGGGCTGCGA